>Ga0134126_10008515_pt1 | contig 12909 bp, 14 predicted proteins | sample KB31752_FD_96881 | JGI IMG/M metagenome (GOLD analysis project Ga0134126, IMG submission 96881) | Terrestrial soil microbial communities with excess Nitrogen fertilizer from Kellogg Biological Station, Michigan, USA - KB3-175-2 | ecosystem: Environmental > Terrestrial > Soil > Unclassified ...
TCAATTGCTCGTAAGCTTTCTTCACCCGCCGCAGCTCCTTGAGCTCGGCTGCCACGGCCTGATCGACGGCCACACCCTTGGTCATGATTGAACCCTCGCGCGCCAGTTTGCGCCAACGAGACAACATGAAGGGATGAATGTAAAGCGAGGCGGCAACATCCTGCACGCGTACGCCGGGAAGCTGGCTGAGGCGAACGGCGGTGGCCTTGAATGACGGACTGTAGCGTCGCGTGGTTCGCGGACCGGGTTTGGGCATGGGACACTCCTGAAAGTTGGTTCAGGGTGTCCACCAAAGCGAAGGAACTATCATGTCCGCTAGAGTGAGGTGTTAGGACGCAAGCTGTGCACACGCGTTCACCAGCCACAGCGCGTGCCTGGGGAGCCGATCGAACGCGAAGCCTATCTATGTATCTTGCGCGAATTCTTTGAAACCTGCCGCGCGATGAGGGCGCAGTGGACGCGACGGATTTGGGCGCGATGTGAGGAGATCGGAACGATCAGCCGGCACGGGCCACAGCAATCGTTACAATGACCCGCCGGCACCGGGATCGGTTTCGCAGGGAGGCAATCTATGAACACCACTTCAGCTACGCCCCCCAGTAACGCCATTGTCAACCCCGCAGACGATGGGCCGCTCTCGCCGTGGTGGCTATGCACCATAGGCATCGTAATGGTGATCGGCTTTGGCTTCCTGATCGCCATCACCGCGCTGGCCTATCGCAACGCGCCGCCGATACCGAACAAAGTGCTCGATGCGCAAGGCAACACCCTTTTCACCGCTGAGGACATTGGCAACGGTCAGGCGGTTTTCCTGAAATACGGGTTGATGGACAACGGCAGCATCTGGGGCCACGGCGCTTATCTGGGACCGGATTATTCGGCCGAGGCGCTGCACCGGATGGGCGTGGATACCGGCGCTGCGCTGGCGCAACAACAAATCGGCAAGCCTGGTGCGCAACTGGATGCGCTGCAGCGCGCGGCGCTGCAAGCCGAGGTTACAGTGGTCATGAAAACCAATCGCTACGATCCCGCTAGCGGTGCATTGACCTTGACGCCGGCGGAAACGCAGGCATGGCGGCAGCAGACCGGATACTGGACCGATTATTTCGAGCATCCCGCCAGCAACGGCGGACTCAAACCGGATCTGATCAGTAATCCGGAGGAGTTGCGTCAGTTCACCGCGTTCGTCACGTGGGCGGCATGGGCATCGGTGGTCAATCGTCCCGGCGAGAATTACTCATACACCAACAATTTTCCGTACGACCCGAGCGTCGGCAACACCGCGATTCCCGGCGCTGTGCTGTGGAGTGCGCTTAGTCTGCTGGTGTTACTGGCCGGCATCGCCGCGGTGCTGCTGGCATTCGGCAAGTTCGATTATCTGGGCTGGATCAGCCACGACCGCACTATCCATCCTTATATATATCCGGGCGAAGTCAGCCCCGGACAGCGCGCGCTGGTCAAGTTCTATGTCGTCGTGGCGCTGGTGTTCCTATTCCAAACGCTGGTTGGCGGCGCCACCGCGCACTATCGCGCCGACCCAGGAAGCTTCTATGGATTCCAACTGGAGACCATTTTTCCCAGCAATCTGATGCGTACTTGGCATCTGCAAAGCGCCATCATGTGGATCGCGACATCGTATGTGGCCGCCGCGCTGTTCCTCGGCCGCAGTTTGCGACGCGACGAACCGCGCGGACTGGTCATGTGGACGCATCTGCTGTTTGCAGCGTTCGTTGCCGTCATTGCTGGAAGCCTGCTGGGCGAATGGCTTGGCATGTCGCAGCTGCTGGGAAACTGGTGGTTCTGGCTCGGCGATCAGGGTTGGGAATACCTGGAACTGGGCCGCATCTGGCAGTATCTGCTCGCGGTCGGTCTGCTGGCGTGGTTTGCGCTGCTGTGGTGGGTGGCGCGCCCATCCAAGGTCGAGAATACGGAAGCGCGCCCAATCGTGCGGATGTTTTTCGTAGCCGCGCTGGCGATCCCGGTGTTCTACCTTCCTGCGTTGTTTTTTGGCGCCAAGACCAATTACACCATTGTCGATACTTGGCGGTTCTGGATCATCCATCTGTGGGTGGAAGGTTTTTTCGAGTTCTTTGCAACCACGGTGGTGGCGCTCACCCTGTACCAGTTGGGTCTAACCCGACGCAATACGGCGCTGCGCGTGATTTACCTGGACGCCATTTTGTATTTTCTGGGCGGCCTGATCGGCACCGGCCACCACTGGTACTACACCGGCCAGACCGGTTTCAACATGGCCATGTCGGCGCTGTTCTCAGTGCTCGAAGTCGTGCCGCTGACGTTGCTGACGCTGGACGCCTGGGATTTCGTGCGCACCACGCGCAGCGAGGGGGAGGCAGTCGGCAAACCGATCGTGATCCCGCACAAATGGACGTTTTATTTTCTGATGGCGGTGGGCTTCTGGAACTTCCTCGGCGCCGGCATGTTCGGATTCCTAATCAACCTGCCGATCGTCAGCTACTACGAGGTCGGCACGCAGTTGACGCCCAACCACGGCCACGCGGCGATGATGGGAGTGTTCGGCATGCTGGCGATCGCGCTGATGGTGTTCGTGCTGCGTCAATCTAGCAACGACGCGCGCTGGCCCGGCCTCGAGAAATACATCAAGGTCGCGTTCTGGGGTACCAATATCGGTTTGGCGATGATGGTGCTGCTCAGCCTGTTCCCGAGCGGCGTGCTGCAGGTGTGGGATGTCGTGCAGTATGGCTACTGGCACGCGCGCAGCATCGCCTACACTGGCACTCCGCGCACGCGCTTGATCGAGTGGCTGCGCCTGCCGGGCGATCTGACGTTCATCATCTTCGGCGCGATTCCGCTGCTGATCGCGTCGATCAAGGGTTGGTTGAATCTGCGCGTCGAGCTTGCGACGGCCGAAGTGATGCGGCGGGAATCTTGATTTCAATGGCCCCGGCGCCAAGTTCATCCAAACAATGAACCTACACCCGTGGTCAGCGCCATCGCCAAAGCACCCCAGAACGTGACACGTATTGCGCCCGTCACCACCCTTGCACCACCCGCGCGCGCGGCCAGCCCGCCTAGAATCGCGAGAAACAGCAGAGAAGTCCCGGATATAAGAGGGATAAGGACTGCCGTTGGGGTTACGAAAATGATCAGCAGAGGCAACGCGGCTCCCATGGCGAAGCTGCCAGCCGATGCCAGTGCGGCCTGGATCGGACGCGCGCGCAAGGTTTCAGAGATGCCGAGTTCGTCACGGGCGTGCGCGCCCAGCGCGTTATGCGCCATCAGTTGCTCGGCGACTTGTTTCGCAAACGCCGGATTGAGCCCCCGCGCCACGTAGATTGCGGTCAGCTCCTTGTGCTCGCCTTTGTCATCTGCTGCGAGTTCCGCGCGCTCACGCGCGAGTTCGGCCTGTTCTGTATCCGCCTGTGAATGCACGGATACATACTCCCCTGCAGCCATCGACATCGCGCCGGCGACCAAGCCGGCGGTGGCGGCAACCAAAATGCTGCCGCGAGCCGCGTGCGCGGCGGCGACACCGAGTACAAGACTCGACGTTGAAACAATGCCGTCGTTGGCGCCCAGCACCGCTGCGCGTAACCAGCCGATGCGTCCTGTGCGGTGCTGTTCCATGTTCCGTGTAGGCATTCTTGAAGGCCTCCTGGATCACAACTACGGAGAGGCGATGTCAGCGGCCTTCGCCGACAGTGCTCGGCCGCTCCCGCGGGAACAACGCCCAAGTATGACGCGCAATCTGCTCTTCTTCCTGCGAGACCAGAACCCGCACTGCGCACGGCGATGCGGCGTCACTGATCGTACCGTCTGCGGATTGGCGGTGCTTGTCTTCATCGAGGCAGACACCAGCCCAAGATAGGCCGGTACAGATTGCAGCGCGTATTTTCCAGTCGTTTTCGCCAATCCCGCCGGTGAATACGAGCATGTCGATTCCCTCCAGTGCAGCGATCATTGCCGCGATCTGCTTACGCACGGAGTAACAGTACATTTGAATGGCAAGTCGAGCATCCGGGTTCAAGGGCGCCGCCTCATGCAGACGTCGCATATCACTGGCAACGCCCGAAATTCCCAAAAGGCCGGAATGGTGATCAATCAACTCTTCCAGCCCGACCCCGTCAAATTTCATTTCGCGCAGCAGATAGATCAAAACTCCGGGATCGAGATCGCCGCTGCGCGTGCCCATCATCACCCCGCCGCTCGGTGTCAGCCCCATGCTGGTATCGATGGACTTGCCTGCCTCGACAGCCGTGATGCTTGCGCCATTGCCGAGATGCGCAATAACGAGACGTTGCGGTCGATCGTGCGCCAATCGGTGCAGGATCGATTCGCAGGAGAGGCCGTGAAATCCGTAGCGTTGGATCCCTCGAGACTGCAACTCCTTGGATATCGGAAGAACGCGGGCAACCTCGGCCATTCCGGAATGGAACGCGGTGTCGAAACACGCCACCTGTGTCAGGCCCGGAAAATGCTCCTGCGCAAAACGGATGATCGACAGTGCCCGCGGCACATGCAGAGGCGCGAAAGCCGCCACGGCTTGTAGTTTCAGCAGCACCAAATCGTCGATCACGCAATGCCGGCGCAACTGCGGGCCGCCATGCACGACGCGATGTCCAGTTGCTCCTGGGGCACCGCAACCTGCAAACGACGATGATCTACACCCACGTCCACCAAGCGGTGCGCCACACAGTGAGCCCTTTCGATCGCCTGTAGCCTTTGCTCCAGTGGACAAGGCCGTCGGCCATGCTCTTGGCAAGGCCATGAGGGTATTTGTATCTGCCAACGTGTCCGGGATCACCGCAATGGGTGATCCCAAGAGCGAGTTCGCTGGGAGCGCGCCGACTTGTAGTGACTAATAGGACGACGCGTACTTGGCGTCGAGCTCGGCGCGATATTGCTCTACCGAAATGCCCCTCGCCCGTGCGCCCTCCATCTCATAGTAGACAATGATTGCCGGTGTGCGCCCTTCATCCTGCATCCATTTCAGGGCCTGCGCCGTCGAATCCACCTGGTCGTCGTATTTGGCATACGGAAAAGAACCCAACTCCTGCAGGTAGTCGTCCAACCACGGGGCCGACACGGGGACATGCACGAAGCCGTTCTCAATGAGCGCCGTCTGCGCCACCGCGCGCATCACCTTGTCGCCTTCCGGCTTGATGGCGCGGACGCTGTAGGGTTCATCCCGCAATTCCTGGATCAGCTGCGTGCCTGAGGCCTTGTCCTCTATCAGGACCACCCTTGCCTTCCATTGCGTGGCCTGCACCGCGATCATGCGCTTGAGCTCAGGGTATTCCAGACGCTTGCGCAGTACGTGCAGCAGGTAGCAGTGCTTGCCCTTTTCTCCCCAGGTGGTGCACACGCTGTAGTCGGCCAGTTCGCTCTGCTTGTTGGCCGTATCCCAGGACTGCACGATGCGATCAAACGATTCCGGCGGTTCGGTGTAGCGGGTAAACCAGTCCGTCTTGATCAGCGCCCCGCCCATCGGCACCGGTGACTGCTGGTACTGCGCCGAGAACACGTACTCGCCCAGCGTATTGTGCAATGTGTGCAGCACCTCAAGCGGTTCCCGCTCCGGATGCAGCGGTTCGCCCACGGCTCGGCGCTTCCGCCGTGCTCCGAAGGCCGTTTCGTACGTCCACTCCTCCTCCTGCAGCGCAATCGCCGGCAGCGTGACCACTTCCCACGGCTCCTTCTCCAGCACATGGCCGACCAGGTCGTCCAGATGCAGGCGCTGCATGATCACCACGATCGCACCGGTGCGCTTGTCGTTGAGCCGGGAATAAAGCGTGCTGTCGAACCAGTCATTCGCCGTCTTGCGCTGGACTTCCGACAAGGCCTCGTCCGGTTTCACCGGATCATCGATAATGAGGATGTCGCCACCGCGTCCGGTCAACACGCCGCCGACGGAGGTGGCCATGCGGCCACCGCGTGCGGTGGTCTCAAAATCGGTCGCGGGTGAACGGGTCGCGGCCAGCCGCGTCGAAAACAGCTGCTGATACCACGGCGCACTCATGACCGCCACACAGTCGCGGGCCAGCTTGGTGGAAAGATCCTGTCCGTAACTGGCGCACACCATGCGCGTGGCCGGCGCCTTGCCCAACACCCAAGCAGGAAAGGCCATGGACGCACAGATCGACTTAAGGCTCCTCGGTGGAACGTTGATGATCAAACGCCGAAGCCGCCCCTCGTAAACCTGCGTCAGGCGATCGGCAATCAGGTCGATATGCCAGTTCGGTAAATAGGGCGTGTGCGGATCCAGGTGCGTGAACACACGGGCGACAAAACTGGCGAGGTCCTGACGCAGCAACACCGCCTCCTCTTCGACCGACAAGACCAATCCTGTGGTCAACCCGCTCATGGCGACTCCTCTTCTTCAGCTTCGGATGCCTCAACGTCGGATGCCGATTCCTCGGTATCTGCGGATTGAAGGCGCTTGATGAGCGTGGCCAGAACCGCAGCGTCGCCCGCCGAGCCCGGGCTACCGGCACCGGCGAGTAATGCCTCGAGGCTAGGTGCCATCGAGATCACCTCGCGTACGGCACGTGCATCACCCTTCACCGCCCGGTTGACCATGGTCTTGAACATCGCCTCGGTCTTGGTGATCGACTTGCGACGGTTGCCTTCCACGACGATCACTCGCTCATTGAGCGCACGGTGTAAGGCGGTGACGAAATTCATCACGTCCTTGGGGCGACCCTTCGGATTGCCGGATTGCCCTGGTTTGAAGCGCGAATGTTGTGGCGGCTTGCGATAGCCCACTTCGTAATCACGGTTGGCTTGCGAAGGAGGTTTCATGGGGCAGCCTCCGCCATTACGCCTTTGGCGGTGACATCGCGCGACATGCGGGTCTCGCTACAACGATCGAAGGTCTCACCATTGCCGGCGTGCACGGCGTGCTGACCGGTGAAACGCTGCCAGCGCCGGAGTGCCACATCCACGTAGCGGGGATCGAGCTCAATGCCCAGTCCGGTGCGTCCGGTTTTCTCGGCGGCGATCAGGGTGGTGCCGCTGCCCACGAAGGGGTCCAGCACGCGGTCACCGCGACGGGAGGCGTCCAGAAGGGCATCGGTGACCAACGCCAGCGGTTTCACCGTGGGGTGCAGCGCCAGCAGGTTGCCTTCGCTGCCCTCGCGGGCGAAGGAGTTGGCGCCGGGATAGCACCACACATTGGTGCGATTGCGCCCGAATCGTCCCAGCTGCACGTTGTTGGTATGGGTGGCGCCGCCGGCTTTGTAGAGGAAGATCAGCTCATGCTGGCTGCGGTAGAGCGAGCCCATTCCCCCACAACCCTTGTCCCACACCACCAAATTCTTGAGCTCCAGTGACTGCGCCTCCGCCGCGGTGGTCAACTCCACCAGGTGTCGCCAGTCCATGCACACATACAGGAGGGCACCGTTGGCGACATAGCGGGACATCGCTCCTATTGCTTCACTCAGGAACTGCGTGAACGCCTGCCGCGAGAGCTCCCCCGTCCCCATCACGAAGTCCGGGTGCTGGATGCGGCCGTTGCCGCCGACGTGTCCTGAGATCGGCACGTTGTAGGGCGGATCGGTGAACACCATGGCCGCCGGTTCGGTGCCGAACGCGGTGTAGGTCTCCGGTACCAGCGCATTGCCGCAGACCAGCCGATGGCGCCCGAGGTGCCAGACATCGCCCAGTTGCGAGACCACCGGCAAGCTGTGCTCCTCCGGCGGAACCGGTGCTTCCGATTCGTCTTCCTCCAGCCCCTGGATGCGCAGGTCGATTTCCGGGACATCGAAACCGATCGCTTCGAGATCGAAGTCCAGTTCTGCCTCACTCAGGAGTTTCAGCTGCTGGGCCAACAGCCGGTCGTCCCAGGTCGAACAATCCGTCAGGCGGTTGTCGGCCAACCGGTAGGCACGCACCTGGTGCGGGGTCAGATGTTCCAGCCGAATCGTCGGCACCTGCTCCCAACCAAGCTGCCTGGCGGCGAGCAGACGTCCATGCCCGGCCACAACGTGGGACTGGGCATCGATCAGGATCGGGCAATTGAATCCGAACGCTTCGATGCTGCGTGCCAACTGCTGCACGTGCTGGGGCGCGTGCACCCGCGCATTGTCGGGATCCGGGATGAGGTCATCGATGCGAAGCGACTGGATCGCGAGCTGGGGTACTTGAGGAGAGGCATTCATGAGGGTTGTCCTTATTGCACGTGTTTTTACATCTGTCAGGTCAAAAAAATCAGGTCTTGGGACCGGGCCGGATCATCGGCGCCTCCTTCGCCAGGCTGACCAGCTGGTGGATAGTTGTCTTGACCGAGATGACCACGCCCTCGAAACCATCCGGGTAGCGCTCCACGAGATCGCCGGACCGGGTTCCGCTGGCGGGCTTACCCTCCCAGATCACTTCGCAATTGCCCGGCGTGTCGGAAAAACGGTCGTGGAAGCGCAGCAGGTAGTCGGGACTGAAGGTAGTTCGGCTTTTGCGCACATCCATCGTGAAGTTCTCCGGATACTTGGCGATTTCCAGATAGGCGTCCCGATAAATCTTTCGGAAGTATGTACTTGACGAAACCTATTTAGTCATGTAAAATGTTCTCAAGGTAGGAGAACATCATGGCTAAGGTTCAAAACCGCTCCACGAAGAACGATCCAACGCTTGAGGCGATCCCTCTGGCGTGCGCGGACGAAACGGCAGCGGTCGAGTTCATGGAAAAGCAGCGTTGGGGCGAGCACCCGGCTTGCCCGCGGTGCGGCAGCATGAACGTTTATCAGATGCGGGATAGCAAGACCGGCGAACGCCAAGCGGACTATCGCTGGCGCTGCCGCGAAAAGCATCCGTCGCAGCAGTTCACGGTACGCACCGGAACGGTATTCGAGGACAGCCGCGCCGAGCTTCGCCATTGGTGCTTCGCATTCTGGCGCGCCGCTACGTCAAAGAAGGGCGTCAGCGCGTTGGAGATTCATCGCCAAACCGGACTCAGCTATAAGTCATCTTTGTTCATGCTGCATCGTATCCGCTTCGCCATGGCGGACTCCGTTGTCGGCCCTCTTGGCGGCGAAGTTGAAGTGGACGAAACCTACGTTGGCGGTAAGCCGCGTTACAAGGGCGTCAGCAAGCGTGGTCGCGGCACCAAGAAGCAATGTGTACTGGCAATGGTGGAGCGTGGCGGTCGTGTTAAAACGCGCCCTGTTGCGAATGTCACCGGCAAGACCTTGAAAGATGCAATCCGCGAAGACGTGCATCCGTCAGCTCGCATCATCACGGACGAGAACACTGCCTATACGGGCATCGGAAAAGAGTTCGCTGGCGGGCATCAAACCGTTTGCCACAGCGCCCGCGAATATGTTCGCGGTGACGTTCACAGCAACACGATTGAAGGATTTTTCTCCATCGTGAAGCGCGGTATTAACGGCATCTACCATGCCGTCAGCAAGGAGCACTTGCACCGCTACATGGCAGAGTTTGAGTTCCGCTATAACAACCGGGAACTTGAGGACGGAGACCGCACGACGGCAGCGATCAAGGCTGCGGAAGGGAAGCGTCTTGTCTACCGTGCGCCTATGGGGTGCTAAGAAAACAAAGGCCCTCTTTCGAGGGCCTAGATCGAACCTAGGAAAGCTTGTAATCGCCGTACCTAGGCTGCCTAGCTTACGCTAGGGCTTGAGGCGGCTTGCGCCGCGAACGGGATCTAATATAGGTCATCTTACATGTTCATTCAAGGACTCAAGAGCCAAGGTATGCAAGATGCAGCACTTGATTGCCCGTAAGTCCTCGCCACTGATGACATTGTTCCAATAGGTTCGCTTACCGGTAGCTAAATCCCTGCCTGTCTGAATGAGATTCAAGCGATCCCATGAGGCCGTGAAGAGCATGTCGCACTTGGCCCAAACATCCCCTCCGCTCAGCGCCGCCGGGAGTTGAGTCGTAACAAGCTTGTGATGGTACGGATGAACAGGATCCGGCGGCGTCGTGCTTAAAGGAACGACCGTACAAAGCCGGCCCCGCTCTAGACCGCGCCTGGATAGAACAACACAGGGGCGAGGCTTAACCATCTCCGGCGGCTTGAAGCCACCACGAAAATCACACCGTACTAGGGTCCCCAGCCTTGGTTCGTACTGTATAGCCATGGTAAAATAAGCTCGTTCAAGTGGAAAAATGCGAGGAACGGGATTTGCACCCGCATGGGCGTCCGACCGCCAAGAAGGACTGTTGCCCGATAGCTTCCTAAGCTACTGCGTCTACTAGTTTCGCCACCCTCGCAAAAGGTGGAAGGCTTGTCACCATGGCCCGGAGGCTCTTACCAGCTTGCCGGGCCTTCTTATTCGTGCCCCCGCGCTCGGTGACGCGGCCGTTCCTACGCTGAACGGAATACGGGGGCTAGTCTGTTGTCACGACGTACTCCTGTTTGAAGTGGCAATTCTGCCAGATTGAAAACTGCACGTAAAGTGGCAGTTGCATAGTTTGCAACATGCAGGGATAATAGCACCACCCTTCAGGGAGTGGTGAACATGGCTCGCGGTCCGGCGTATCCCTACACCGATCTTTCAAGTGCTGTAGGTCTACTCAAAAAGCTCTACGACTTTGCGCGGAGAGGTGGTGCATCGGTTGACGCCGTCGCCAAAGACGCGTGGAACTGGTCGCCAACGAGTAGCAACCCGGCAAAGGCTGTGGCTGCACTTAAGTATTTCGGGCTAGTGGACGATATGCCCGGTGACAGCAAGCAAATTAAGCTGTCGGACAGAGGCTATCGAATACTGATCGATGATCCGACTTCGCCCGCACGTGTTAAGGCACTTCAAGACGCGGCTTTGTCGCCGCCGCAATATGCGTTCTGCTACAAGACGTGGGGTAGCGAGCCGCCGCCAGCGGCTCGGTCAACGCTCATTTTCGAGCGGGGATTCGTTGAAAGCACCGTCGACGGGTTCCTTAAGGACTATAAGAAGACCATGAAGTTCGCGGGCATGGCGCCTCATGCTGAGGCCCTTGTGAACGAGGATGATTCTGCCAACAAACAAACTGTCAGCGGTGTAGAATCGCCTGAACAGTTTGAAGAACCTACCTTTGGAGCGTCTAAGCAATCAAAGCAGGCTCAGACTACGCGTCCAACAAAAGAGGGCATAGCTATGCGGCAGGATGTTTTCTCGGTCGATGAAGGTGCGGTTCGAATCGAATGGCCGACCGTTCTTAGCGCCGAGTCCCTAAAGGACGTTGAGGACTGGCTAGAGATCGTAAAGCGGAAAATCAGCCGTTCATCGCAGAAGGCTCCGGATAATGGAACGGAACAAGCAGCCGAAGAGTAAGACCGGCCCCGAGCCTGAACGCGTCAAGCTCAACAAGCCTTGGACAAAGGCTGTCGGCGATGCGCTGAAGAAAGAGCGACCGGCTGAAGGTTGGCCCGATCAGCCGAAACCGAAACGTCCGAACAAAAAAAAGCCCGCGTAATGCGGGCTTTTTTTGTGCCGGTGAAAACGCTCGCATCGCCGTAAGCCTTGCACCTCATAACAAATTGTTACGCAGTTAGAATGCAGTCGCCTAACTTTCGTTAGGTACATACTTCCGAAATCTTTTTATACTCATGGCGCTGCTCGGCCAGCATGCGCAGAAAGCGCGGCGCCACCCGGCGTTTCAGTCCCTCGAAGGCGAGTCCGACCTCGATCAGCTGATAGAACCCGTACGAACGACGGTTGCCGCGCCCCGTCCGGGTTGCCTTTTCATCGAACGGAATGCCGAGCTGCCGCAGGTAGCGCACCTGGTCGCGGATTACGTCGCTGGGTTCGCGGCCACGCGCCAGGCACCACAGCACCTGGCCGTGCGAGAGGGTGAAGCGGGGAACGGCTTCCGACATGGATAATTGGAGGTAAAAGATCGTTTGTTTTTAGTATAGCGGCGCCCAAGGCACTGTCAAATCGAACTGGCCATTGGGCGGAGAGGGGGACCGCAAGAACCTGGCCGTTTACGATCAAGCGTGCGCGTGCCGATGACACTGCACCATGCATTTTATGTTTCAGGTCCTGCCCGGCCGCTTATTTCTTTGAGTAGTTAGGCGACCCATGCGTTGCCTAGGGCAAACAGCGATAAGACGTGATGAGGACGTCACCGGTGACTTTGCCATGCGCACGAAACGCCGGTGGCGTAGTTGGGCTTAGTGGATAGCCCCGTTTCCCGAAGGGAAGAATTGCCGAGTAGCCGTGGACAATTCCACCACCTTGGACAAAGACGCTGAGCGAAGACCAGCCGCGTTGACGTTGGGGCACCACGCGAATCGGCGGCTTGACAGCCAACGTATAACTGACCAAGTGCCAAGCTTGTGCGCGCCGCTGAAAGACAAGCAAGTTGCAGCCGCCGCTACCGCAAAACTCTTCATCGGTTAAAAAAACTACAGCTTCGGGCGAACCATCACTGTTTAAGTCATGCATTACCGCCACGTATGTGTCAGGCACTTTCTCGGCGTAACGGGTAATGGCCATGGCTAGCGCCAGCGGCACTTCTTTCATGCAGTCCGCCACAGCGATGCCGGGTGTTAACCAGTAAAATGCGAAGGCAACCGTCGCGAATCTTAAAGATATGCGCTGCTTCATCGAACGCCTAACGCTTGAATTTAGCGGCGCGCGTAGCGCGTCCGCTGGAATGAGTAGTTAGCGCTCTTGTTAGCGCTCTTGCGAACCATAGTACGAAACTTCGAGGACGAGAGACGCGCTGGCTAAGCTAGTGAGAAGCTGGACGGGAAACTGGTAGAAGCTTGCCATAGCCTCTGGCTTTGACGCCACACCAAAGTCGAGTACACCCGAAAGGCCGAGTGAACGTAAGCGCGCGAGCTCGGTGCGCTCCTTGCCAAGAAATTTGATGGCCGTGAGCTGCTGCCGGCCTCGTAGACACCACCTTAAGTTGCTTGCATCTGCTGCTCGAACTGGATGGGGCTGATGTAACCGATCGTCGAGTGCTGCCGTTTCAGATTGTAGA
>Ga0134126_10008516_pt1 | contig 12909 bp, 10 predicted proteins | sample KB31752_FD_96881 | JGI IMG/M metagenome (GOLD analysis project Ga0134126, IMG submission 96881) | Terrestrial soil microbial communities with excess Nitrogen fertilizer from Kellogg Biological Station, Michigan, USA - KB3-175-2 | ecosystem: Environmental > Terrestrial > Soil > Unclassified ...
CACCATCGATGAAGGTGATGCGGCTTTTGCAGGAAGCCGTGTTCATGAACGCCGGATCGTATGTCATCAGGCCAAAGTCTTCTTCCGAAGTCTTAATCTGCCGCAGGTCCATGGCCTTGATGGTGTTGTTTTCGATCGCGACTTCATACTGCTTACCGGTGCGATTGTCGGTGATGGTTAAAGTGTTCGCACTCATGAAGGTTCCTCTTTCGCAGTGCTCGAAGGGCAGGATTTTGGTTTACGTAGCAGATTAACTCTCCGGCGAGTAACTAATCAAATTGGTGCGTGACGCAATTGATTAATGCCCCAAAGGGGCTACGGCCTCCAGCCCAGGGTTGCCGCTTCGGCTACCCTGGGACCAGGTAAAAAAGAAGTTTCAACCGCAACGCGGTTGCGACGGGTTCTCAGAGAGATGGACAAAGCAGACGCAACCGCATTGCGGTTGAGAACCAGATCGCTCTCTTTACCCAGGGTAGCCGAAGCGGCAACCCTGGGCTGGAGGGCGAAGCCCCGTTGGGGCATCAACAAGTACCAAATGCTGTTGGTATAGTTTGTGTAAGGCGCGGATCAATCAACAAGACATGGTGTACAAAGTAAGAAGCCAGCGACCGTCGATTCAACGGGCGCTGGCTTCTTTTCGGCTTTAATGCCGGCGAGTTTTACCTCGCTGATTAATGTCTGGCTTCCTTCATCTCGCGTTCAGCCTGCTTCTTCGCAGCATTTGCCTCATCGGAACTCAAGCCAAGATTTCGCAAGGTGCGACCAAGGCTGTCGCCATTAGCTAAACCGGCGAGGATGTTGGCTCTCGTCACATTTGGAAACCTGGCGCCGAGATTTTGTTCGAGTCGAGTAGCCGCAACGTATTGGCCAAACTTAAGACTGGGATTCGCGGCTAACGCTGCCTGGTATCCCTCTCTCAAATCGTTGGCGTTCACGTGAAGGGTGTTGGCAACGCCTGGATGTTCGCGCAATTCTTTATCCGCATCGCGGCGATTATCAGCGGCCATCCGGGCTCTATCCAGGCCGGCGTCGGAACGTCCATTCGAACGATCAGAGGCTGTTCCCAATCCATTGTCCGATCTTCCGTTTGATCGATCTGACGCGTTACCAAGACCGCGATCTACGCCAACGCCTGCAGGTGGCCCGCCCGCGTTGCCCTGGCCACCACCGGAGCCACGTCCGGCACCGCCACTTCTGCCCTGGCCATACGCAGCAGTCGTCAAACTAAGTGCAACAAAACATAAAAGTGCAGCGAAAAGAAATCTTCTCGGCGTACTCATCGGTATTTCCTCCTCGATCTTTCTTGCGAAAACTATTTTGAGTAAGCTATTTGGGGGCGCCAAGGGAGAGCAAACAATACTACACCCTGCCCGGTGCAGATTGGGAGCTAGCGAGACAATGCAAGATTAATGTAATACGAAGGTGAGATTCAGAGTGTCAGTGAACTGCTGGGACCGCGGGCGTCTCGCCCGCAATAACCCACTGAAGGTTCAAGGTTAAGTAGATCTAATAATTAGGTGCCGTCTTTGGTTCGCGCTTCGCGCTCATTGCGGGCGGGACGCCGGTGGTCCCAGCAAATAACTTGACCGGGCTACTTCACGCCCAGCAATTCAACATCGAATATCAGGGTTGCATTTCCGGGGATGTTAGGCGGTCTGCCTTGAGGTCCGTAACCAAGTTTACCGGGAATAATCAAATGTCGTTTGCCGCCGACCTTCATCGTCATCAGTCCTTCGTCCCAGCCTTTGATTACTTCGCCGACGCCGATGCGAAAATCAGCCGGCTTGCCGCGATCAACAGAACTATCAAACTTCTTGCCGTTCTCGAGTGTGCCGGTGTAATGCACGGTAACTGTTTGACCTTTTTGAGGTGTGGCGCCGGTTCCGATTACCACGTCACTATATTTGAGCCCGGAAGCAGTGGTGGTTTCAGGTCCACCTTTCCCGCTGCGATTCAAGAACAGGTAACCGACTACAGCCACGGCGAGCGCGAGAATAATCACAATCGCGATTGTGCGTGTCGCGTTGTTATTACTTGCGGCCGCGGTCTGCGGGTTAGCGGTTGGTAATTGGCTCTTGGGTCGTTTCTTGGCCTTGTTAATCTTTCGATGTCTACTTTGCGGCAAGTGTGGAATTCTCCTTACATGTTCTTGAGTGCCTTACTTTATAACTGGTTTCGCCGTGGGGTTCAATTAACGCCGTTGTTGAGTAGTCGTCAGTTTGGATTACCAGCGAACGATTAGAGACAAAATCAGAACTGGGAGCGCAGCGACCAGCCAAAGACTCAATGTTGATAGTCTTTATTTGAAACCGCACTTTTCTTTAGAGGTATGGGCTCTTGAGTGTAGGGCTGGTCGCTGCGCTCCCAGTTCTGATTTCGTCTTAGCGATTCGTCTACGCTTCGGCAAAGTTCGAGAACCGGAGCAAACCTTTCAACTGAGCCAATACCCGTCGTTGTCCTCTTATGAATCGCGAGGAATTGGAGTTAGAATGCGGGCCTTGCGTGAGAGTCCTTGTCATCAAGACATTTTGTTTTGGAGTGCGGTGACCTGTGACCGCTTTGGTCGCGACTTGTCGCGACCACGTCGGGCTAGTCTGCTTTAAAGTGCGGCGCCAAGCCGCAGCAGGCCAAGGCGACAGGCCGCCGCACTCCAAAAGTGTTATTCGGACAGTAGTACTCATTCCAAAGTTTCAGGAGAAACAGAATGGTTCTTTCTAAACGGGTCGTTGGTCTCTGTTTATTCATCCTTCTCATAAGTCAAAGCGCCCGGCTTAACTACGGTCAAGAACTTGCAGCCAGTCCATCCCCCAGTCCTCAGGAGACTCCTACACCGTCAAGCGACACCAAGCCGACAATCGAGAGTGCCTTCGCTCGACTCGAATGGCGCAGCATTGGACCAGCAAACATGGGAGGACGCACTGCCGACGTCGAAGGCGTGCCGGGAAATGCGAACATCGTCTACGTCGCAACTGCTTCAGGCGGGCTTTGGAAAACCATCAACGCCGGCACCACCTGGAAACCGATCTTTGAACGGCAGGGAACTATCTCCATCGGCGATATTGCGTTGGCGCCCAGTAATCCTGATGTGGTTTGGGTCGGCACAGGCGAATCAAATGTAAGAAACAGCGTTTCGTTCGGCGATGGTGTTTACAAGTCTCCCGACGGCGGCAAGACCTGGCAGCACATGGGACTGAAGAATACGGAGCATATTTCCGCGATTGCGATTCATCCCCAGAATCCCGATATCGTTTATGTTGGCGCGCTCGGTCACGCGTTTGCGCCCAATGATGAGCGCGGTGTCTTCATGACTACCGATGGCGGCAAGACCTGGACCAAGACGCTTTACATCGACAATGAACACGGCGTCTCAGATCTTGAAATCGATCCGACAAATCCAAACATCCTCTATGCAGGCATGTGGAGCTTTGAGCGCAAGCCCTGGACGCATCGCAGCGGTAGTGAAAAGGGCGGCTTGTTTCGATCGGTCGACGGCGGACGCACCTGGAATAAGCTGACCAACGGTTTGCCGAAGTTACTGGGCAGGATCGGCGTTCGCGTAGCTCCAACCAATCCCAATGTAGTTTATGCACTTGTCGAATCCAAGGAAGGCACGCTCTATCGCTCGGATGATCGTGGCGACAGCTTCAAGCAAGTTTCCAAACAGACGAGCATCGTGTCGCGTGGCTTCTACTACACGCGCGTGCGGATCGATCCCACCAACGAGAACCACATCTACGCAGTGGCCTCAACACTTTTCGAGTCGATCGACGGCGGCAAGTCGTTTAAGTCGATCACCGGAAAAGTCCACATCGACTATCACGCTTTTTGGCAGGATGCGAAGAACCCGAAACGTATTTGGGTGGGACAGGACGGCGGCATCGCCGTCACCTACGATGGCGGCGAGACCTGGGAATCTGTTTACAACATGCCGCTGGGCCAGTTTTACCAGATTCACGCCGACAACCGACTGCCGTTCTATTACGTGATGGGTGGGCTGCAGGACAACGGTGCCTGGACCGGACCGAGCCGCACTCGCGAGCCTGCCGGAATCATGAATGACGATTGGCGCATGGTGAGTTTCGGCGACGGCTTGTACATTCTCAACAATCCTGACGATCCCGAAATCTACATTTCCGAATCGCAAGGCGGAAATATTCTGCGCACAGATTTCCGCACTCGCGAGCAACAGGAAGTTAATCCGTGGGGGCGTGGCAGCGGCGCCGGCGCCGCGCTGGGGGAGAAGTTTCGTTTTAACTGGAACGCGCCGATCCTGCTGTCGCCGCATGACAAGAACACGCTCTATTTCGGCGGCAATGTTGTTTTCAAGTCAGCGGATTTCGGCAAGACCTGGGAGCAAATTAGCCCAGACCTCTCAACTAACGATCACGACAAACAGAAAGACGCTGGTGGGCCGGTCGCCTTCGAAAACTCAACCGCCGAATACCACACCACCATAATCAGCCTGGCTGAGTCGCCAGTGCGAAAGGGTCAAATATGGGCAGGAACAGATGATGGCAATCTGCAAGTAACTAACGATGGCGGCAAGGACTGGGACAACATCATCAAAAGCGTTTCGGGACTACCTTCGAATTCGCCCGTTTCGCACATCGAGCCCTCGCGGACAAACTCGGAGACGACTTACGTTGCTTTCGACCGGCATATGTTTGACGATTTTCGTCCTTACATTTACAAGACCACCGATGGCGGCAAGAATTGGCAGAACGTGGCCGGTAACCTTCCGGCTAACGCGTATGTTCAGGTTGTTCGGGAGGATCCAAAGAATTCTAATCTGCTCTACGCCGGCACGGAGTTGGGGTTATTTGCTTCTTACACCGCAGGCAAGGAATGGATCGCGCTCAACTTGAAGAACCTGCCAAACGTTTCTGTTCACGACATTCTGGTTCACCCGCGCGATAACGATCTGATCCTGGCAACTCACGGGCGCAGCATAATTATTTTTGACGACGCTACGCCAATCCAACAGATGAACGCTGATATTCTGAAGCGCGATGTTCATCTGTTCTCCGTGCGGCCGGGATTGCGATTCGCTACGCGCTTCACGCGTTACGGCATCGGAGATAAACAGTTTACCGGGCCCAACCCGCCGTATGGGGCGTTAATAACTTATTACCTGAAAAACAAACCAGACGATAAGACCCCCTTCAAAATTCAGATTTTCGACGAGAGTAATAAGCTCGTTCAGGAACTGGATAAGCCGGCGAAGGAAAAAGGCCTCAACCGGGTTACCTGGAATCTTCGTTACGGTGGCGCCGAGGTGCGGCGGCCGCCCACGGAGGAAGAGACTGCGTTCGGAGGTCCACCCCGCGGCCCGCAGGTCTTGCCGGGTAATTACACCATCAGACTAACACTCGGTGAAAAACTGATCGTGCAGCCAGTCGAAGTACGTCTCGATCCAACGCTAACCGTCGCGCCTGCCGACTTGCAGGCGCAACTCGATCTCCAAATGAAGCTTCGTGACATGCAGTCTGCTGCTAACAACGCCCTCCGCTTTCTCGACAGCATCGAAGATCAGCTGAAGCATACGCAGACAACTGCCAAGACGCTCAACAAAGAACCGGACAAGGACATGATGAAAGCTCTCGAGGATTACATAAAGGAGCTCGATACATTGGAAGATCGATTGGTGCGTCGCAGCGATGGCCTTGGGCTTCCAGGTAAATCGCAAGTTGTGGACGATATTGGCGACATCTTCTTCGGAATAGACGCTACGAACGCGGCCCCGACTCTCGCTCAGCGTCAATATTTTGCGGAGATCCAACCCGAGTATGCTGGGCGCATGGAGGAAGTAAACAAATTCATCAACAATACCGTGCCGAAATGGAATGAGAAGTTGCGCGCCTGGAATCTGCCTACATTGACTACCAGGAAGCCGCTTGAGCTTTGATAATTTTGGAGTGCGCTGACCTGTCAGCGCTTTGATCTGCGGCGACTTGTCGCCGCTGTCTGTGCGGATGTTTTCCGACCAAAGGCGGCTGCGACAGGTCGCAGCAAACCAGAGCGGTGACAGGTCACCGTACTGCAAAGGAAACTAAAATGCTTTTGCGTTCACTTAAGATCACTTTAGTCAGCGTTGCTTTTCTCACCATAGCCCTGGCGCAGGGTCCGCCGGTTGAACCCGGTCCGTTTCGCCAGCCGGAGTTAGTCGAACTCACCAAACTCGATCCCACCATCAAGCTCGACATTCATTACGCGACAAAAAATAACTTTCTCGGCAAAGCTGTCTACAAGCAGTCACGCGCGTTTTTGCAGCGCCCGGCCGCCGAAGCTCTCGTCCGCGTAAATCAGGCTTTGAGAAAACAGGGTTACGGACTAGTCGTCTTTGATGGTTACCGGCCATGGTCAGTAACCAAAGTTTTCTGGGACGCTACGCCGGCTGACAAGAAGATCTTCGTGGCCGACCCAGCCAAAGGCTCACGTCACAACCGCGGCTGCGCAGTCGATTTGTCTATGTTTGATCTGAAAACTGGTTTGCAGGTGAAGATGCCGAGCGAGTATGACGAGATGACGGAACGGTCACATATAAACTATGAGTGTGCGACGGCTGAGGCCAGGGGCCTGCGCGAACTGCTGCACGCAGCCATGACGGCGGAAGGGTTCGCAGTCTACGAGCCCGAATGGTGGCACTACGATTACAAGGATTGGAAGGAGTATCCCATCATCAACATCAAGTTTTCAGATATTGGTAAGGGCGATCGATAGCGTTACTGAAGTTGTAGGATGAAAGTGGCCAGGACATCACCCTCGCTATTGGGACTCGTCTCACGTAATATTTGCCTCACCTTAATTTTCAAGTTACTCAAATTGGAAACCTAGGACGCAACCTCATTCACAATTCACTGGAGGAAAACAAGATGAAAAACTTAGTTCGTGTTGTAGTTCTCGCTTTAGCACTGGCTGGGTTCGGAGCCGCAGCACTCACGCCTTCGGGTTCAGAAGCTGCCCCAAGGCTAGACACCTGTAGTTGCGTTTGCAGCGACTACGCATACGGCAGCGAGGGATACTGGAGCTGTATGCACTTGTGCAGGGATGAATGTGCTCACCACGTTTGCCCTCTGTGCAGAAAGTAACGCCACCAGAGTTAAACTCATTACACGGATATGAAAGATATCCAGTCATGAAAAGGGCGGCCATCGCTGGTCGCCCTTTCCTCTTTATGTTGTGCGCAATCGAATCAGCTTCCGATTTTCTCTCGATCGCCGGTCCCCGTCTTCATCATTCTCGTCAAACGAATGTTGCCGTTTATTCCATTGGCGGAAATCGAGCCGCCGCCGCTGCCAATCCGGGCGCTGTAGCTTCCGTGGTCGCTCTTGTCCACCACCACGTTCGCCAATTCAGAGGTGACGTGGCCATTCATACCGTGCGCCTCCAGCGTGGCATTCACTTCTTCGCCGAGCTGCAGTTCAATGTTCCCGTTAATCCCGCTGATATCGACTCCCTTGCCTATTCTCGACAGACCGACGGAGACATTGCCGTTGATACCGTTGATATCGGCTGAGCCTGAGGCTTGCTCGATATCAACTTTTCCATTCACGCCGTTTACCTCCAGCGACCCGTCAATCCCCCCTGAGGTCACGGAACCATTCACTCCGTTGGTCACGAGCGAAATTTCCCTCGGCAGCTGCAGCGTAACATGCTCGACGGGGTTTGAGCCGAACATGCGCGAGATCAAACCGCCATCTCCTTTTTCGCCACGAATCGTCAGCCCTTGCGCCGTGCTCTCAATGGTGATTTTTCGGCGGTTCAAAACTTCCTGACCGTCCCCCAGGCGCTCGATGTAAACGTCTGCTGTCTTGCGATTGGAAGTTTCAATCTTAACCCAGCCATTAATGCCGGAAACTTCAACGCGCGCGCCGGCCACCAGGTCAAAACTCTTGCGAATCTCATCGCGCACGTTGCCTGCTGACTGTTTGTCGCTGTTGATGACTATCGGCCAGACATGGCCGCCACTCTTTGAGTGGGAACGTACCACTCCCGCAATACCTGCAATACCGAGCAAAAGTACGACCAGGATTATTTTCTTCATGGTGGCGATTTCCGGCCTTTCGAGAAGTTCGAATTCCTATGCTTTAACGATCCGCTCGGGCATTTGGTTCGCACTAATTCTCAAGAGATTGTCTGGGACCGCGGGCGTCCCGCCCGCAATGAGCGCGAAGCGCGAAAATCCGGTTAAGACAAGCTGTGCGGCTGCGGTACATTGCGGGCGGGACGCCCGCGGTCCCAGACAATCTCTGGCCTTTTAACATCGATCTTGCGTCGCAAATTGTATTTCTTGACATAACCTTTGCGGGCGACATACATTCGAAGTACCACAAAGACCTTTAATAAATTTCGGGGACAACGAGGCAAGGTCCGCGTTTTCTTGCGGATCGGTAGCGGCGAGCAATGGAAAAGGACTCTAGGGATCGGACCGTGTTAATCGTCGAGGACTCCGACGATGCTCGCTATTTCATGCGACTGGCGCTGGAACAACTAGGCTATCTGGTTGTTGAGGCTGAAAACGGGGCTGTGGCCCTGGAGGTCGCAGAGCGGGAACGCCCTGATATTATCCTCATGGATCTCAGTCTACCGGTTATGGATGGAATGGCAGCCACGGAAAAAATTCGCGCCAGCGATGGGTTGCGAGGGATTCCTATCGTCGCCGTTACCGCGCACCAGGAGACGGATTTTCGCGCCGGCGCCAAAGCAGCCGGCTTCGATGCTTACGTGACCAAACCGATCGACATGGATTTCCTCAGCGAGCTCATCAAAGGCTTGCTGGCTTTATGATGATCGCATGAGCGACGAAGCACTAAACGGGAACGGTTCGGATTTCATGGCACTTCTCGCATTCCTCGACGAAACCCCTAACCAACTTGCGAGCTTCATGGCAGGACTTACAGGCGATGAATTGCGTTTTCAGACTTCGCCCGATGAATTCTCAATACTCGAAAACATTTGTCATCTCCGAGACCTGGAGCTGCAGGGCTACACAGCAAGAATAGTACGAATACTTGCGGAGCCTGATCCGCCGCTGCCTGATTTTGACGGCGCGCGCGTGGCTGCGGAGAGCAATTACAACAACGAACAGCCAGGTTTCGCGCTGCGGGCGTTTCAAACCGCGCGACGAGAAAACGTCGAGATCCTGCGAGCTTTGACTGAAGCACAACTAAGAAGGGAAGCGACGCTTGCGGGAGTGGGAACTATTTCGCTCAGACGGTTGGCCGAGATGATGCGGGAGCACGATGAAGGGCATCTTGAAGATCTGAGAGTTCTGAATCAGCGGTTGAGGCAAGCGCGCAAGGAGTAGGACGGGGACAAGCCCACCTTCCCGACCATGAGCCTATTATTGTTGTGCCTCAATTCTCAGAGTGAATCCCACTCAAGACTGAGTTTGATGCTGCAATGAGAGGATCTCTCAGGTCGGGAAGGTGGGCTTGCCCCCCGCTAATCCTTCTGTAATCTCACAATCGTCGCCCCCAACCCTCCTGCTTCCGGCGGCGCATCTGTCCAGTCAATAACCCACGTTGTTCGCTGCAATATCTTTCGTACGATCTCCCTCTGCACACCTATGCCTTTACCGTGAATAATGCGAACACTACGAAAGCCCAGGCGTTGCGCCTCATACAAATATTCTTCAACCACCGCCTTCACATCTCGCGGTTGGATAGTGTGCAGGTCGAAGACATCCGTAATGGGAATCGTTACCGGATCGGGAAAAGGATTGAATGCGTCAACTGCTGCTCCGGAGTCTGACTCATCATCATCGGCCTTCATCTTTTTGTTTTGGAGCGACATAACTTCGCCTGGCTTTCACGACCAGTTTCCCCTGCGCCTTCTGTACCTCCGGTGTGACTTGAATCTTTAATTTTCGCAGAGTGCCGTCACGTTTTCGATTTGATGAAACAAAGGCGACATTGTAACGCGTGCGCAGGTGATCGATCAGGGTGGCAAAGCTCGCATCAAGGCGGTCAGGTTTCTCTTCCATCACTTCGCCGCCGGTCTCCTCGGCGAGTTCCTTAATATCCATTGTACGGGCACCAAACACGCCGGCCATTTTTGTTCCCCAGACCATGTATTTGTTTTCCATTCGCTGCACCGCGGTTTTGGGGATCAACCCGCAGACAACGCTGCCCGATTCATAAAGCGCCTGCCGGGCTACCTTGCCTGTTGGCCCGTGGCCGCAGTCGAAGTTCCGCGTGATACCGGTGATCGCGATTATTACCCGACGGCCCACCGGGTTGCCGGCGGTAACCATGTAATCCGCGGCCCTGGCGAAGGCTTTGTTAAGGCAGTGGTCGGCCCATTCGTCCTTCTTCGGAATTCGTTCCAGGGCATTCTCTATCTGCTTGCGGTCGCGAGTGAATTCCTGGATGAGTTCTACATTGTCCTGGTAGGTCATCACCGCCACTTCGTCTGTTTCCTTCAAACGGCGGATCGCCTCATTTGCGGCATGATGAACTTCCGTGCCAAAAGGATCAATACAGCCGCCGCGATCGATCAATAACACCACCGACAGCGGCAAGCTATCCTGACTGAAATGTGTGACCTCCTGTTTCGTCCCGTCTTCGAGAATCACAAAGTCCGTTTGTTTCAGTTGGCCGACAGGTCGGGCGGTCTTTTTCTGCAAAACCAGCGCGTCAACAGTGACCAGGTCAACATCAACCTTGATGACTTCATCCGGAACTGCCGGCTTGCTGGCTGGGTTAACCGCCCGCTCGCGCGTCTGCGAGCTGATAGTCGCCGAAACGTAGGGCAGCAGGAGCAGCAACAGCAGCGGAGAGAAGTATTTGTACTTTGCGACTGTGGTGAATAAGGCTTTCATAAGCACTCCAATGCCGAAAACAGAAACGTCGATCTAGTTTTGGGAGAGTGCCGAGGGGTTCAGATAATACTCTGTCGTGTTCTCAGGGAAAAGACAACTCGCCAGGGATTCGTGGTGCAATTGAAGCTCGTAGTTCAGAGTTCGACTTTAGGCTAGGAAATCTGACATTGCAGAACCGCGAGCGGTAGCGAGCGGATGCTGAAGGCAACTGAAGTAGGATTAGCTGCCTGCGAAGGATGCGAGCAGCATCCGCTCGCTACCGCTCGCGGTTCTGCAGTTTGCGACTTCGTCAGGGGGCGAACACTCCGGAGCGAGTCCGAAAAAATGGAATTCCTCCGCAGTTGCGTATTCGCATCCGAGCTTGAACTTGTTGCTTTGAACTTGAGCGTCAACTCGATTAAAGTATGCTGCGTCTGCCACACGGTTCCATAGTGAGTTCCAAAATCAACTTTCAACGCAATTGAAATTTCCAGTTTCGCAACACCTCAGGAGATTCTTCGATGAGAAATAGTTATCAGTTTCCCGCTTTCAGTTTTCAGCGTGGGCTCTTGGCGCTCGCGATTGTGATCTTCACGCTTTCGATCTTATCAGTCTCGCAACTGATCCCGCGCACGGCTGCACAAAAGACGCAGAAGATGTCGCCCGCCGCTGCAAGTGAGAATGCGTCGGGTGGGCCGAGTATTGTTTATCCGGAGAGCAAGAAGGGCGACACGGTCGATGACTACTTCGGCACCAAGGTGGCCGATCCGTATCGTTGGCTCGAAGATGACACTGCGGTCTCACCGGCGGTGTCCTCCTGGGTTGAAGCGGAGAACAGTGTAACTTTCGCTTATCTGGAAAAGATTCCTTTTCGCGCGAAGATCAAAGACCGTCTGACCCAGCTCTACAACTATCCCAAATACTCAGCGCCTGCGCGTCGCGGCGATTATTTTTATTTTACCAAGAATGATGGTTTGCAGAACCAGAGCGTCTGGTATCGGCAAAAAGGCTTAGACGGCACGCCGGAAGTTTTGCTCGACCCTAACAAGCTATCGGCCGATGGCACCACGCGTCTGGGAGGATTCGCGCTTTCGAAGAATGGGAAGTACGTGGCTTACGGTGTTTCCAAGGGCGGTTCTGATTGGAACGATGTTTATGTGATGGATGTGGACACGAAGCAGGTGGAACCCGAGCATGTTGAGTGGATGAAGGCCTCTGGTATCTCCTGGCAGGGCGACGGTTTCTATTACAGCCGTTATCCGGCGCCGGAAAAAGGCCACGAACTGACCAGCAAGAACGAGAACCACCAGGTTTTCTATCACAAGGTTGGGACGTCGCAAGCTGAGGATGTAAAGGTTTACGAAGACGCGGCGAATCCACAACGTTTCCATGGTGTCGGCGCCAGCGATGACGAGCGCTATGCCTTTCTTTCAATCTCTGACCGCGGCAAAGGCAAAAAAGGGAACGCTATTTTTTATCGCGATGTTTCGCAGCCGGGAAACACCTTCACCCCGATCGTCGGCGAGATCGGCGATGATAGCTACAGCGTTGTTGATAATGTTGGCGACAAGTTTCTGGTCTTCACTGATCACAAAGCGCCCAATGGTCGGGTCTTTTTGTTCGATCCAAAAAATCCCGACGAGAAAAACTGGAAAGACGTTCTTCCGGAGAAACCTGAACCGCTCGATGGCGTCAGCGTAGTCGGCGGCAAGCTCTTTGTCACTTACCTTAAAGACGTTGCCAGCCGGGCCTATGTCTATAGTCTCGATGGAAAACTGGAAAACGAAATAAAGTTGCCGGGACTGGGAGATGTGGGCGGCTTCAATGGCAGATCGGATGACAAGTTTACGTTCTACACGTTTACGACGTTCAACTTCCCGCCGACGATCTACAAGTACGACATCGCCACCAGGAAATCGAGCGTCTTCCGCACCGTCGACATTCCCGGTTTCAAACCAGACGCGTACGAAACCAAGCAGGTCTTCTACAACAGCAAAGACGGCACGCGCGTGCCGATGTTCCTGGTTTATAAAAAAGGCCTCAAGCTCGACGGCAACAATCCGACATTGCTTTACGGTTACGGCGGCTTCAACGTTGTTACTTCGCCG
>Ga0134126_10008517_pt1 | contig 12907 bp, 2 predicted proteins | sample KB31752_FD_96881 | JGI IMG/M metagenome (GOLD analysis project Ga0134126, IMG submission 96881) | Terrestrial soil microbial communities with excess Nitrogen fertilizer from Kellogg Biological Station, Michigan, USA - KB3-175-2 | ecosystem: Environmental > Terrestrial > Soil > Unclassified ...
GCCGATCTCTGCCTGGGGATCGACGACCAGCGGCTGGATGGCGCCGAGCGCCGGGTTTCGCGAGCCGCCCGGCGCCGTCGAGGCCGCGGCGCTGCCACGCAGCGCCGCTTCCTCCATGCCGGGCGGCACGAAGGCGGCGAACTCCTTCTCGGCCTTGTCGGCGAGGCTCTTGGCGTCCGCCGCCTTGCCCTGGTTGAGCGCGTGCATGGCGAGGTAGTAGTCGAGCCGCGCCACCACCAGCGGGTCCGCTCCCTCGGGCAGCAGCGATCGCGCGCGGGCGAAGAGGGCGGTCGCCTCCGGGAAATGCTGCTGGTTGCTGATCTGCAGCGCCAGATGCATGAGCGGCATGGCGAGGCCGGGATTGGATCGCCCGAGGATTTTCTGCTGCACGGCGAGCGCATCGCGGAAGGCGTCCTCGGCACCGGCGAAATCGTCGATGCCGTTCTTGCTGTCGCCCAGGCGCATCAGCCCGTAGTAGCGGTCGAGATCGCCGCTGCCGAACGGCTGCGTCGTCAGGCGCTGATCGACGAGCCGGCCCGCGGCGGAGCGCGACGGCGCGGCAGTGGCGAGCGGACGGCCGGCGAGACTCGCCACCGTCGCCTCGATGGCGGGCACGGCGGAAGGCACGCCGTCGGTCATGAAGGTCTTGCCGCCATAGGTCGCGGCGATGGCGATGTGGGGCCAGCCGCCATTGCGCTCGGTGCACTGCATGAGCACGGCGGGCACGTTGTCGAGAATGCTCGTGCTGGTCGGCGCGGTGCAGGTAGTGCGCTGATCGAGATAGGAGCGCCACAGGCTCGCCGTCGCCAGCTGCATGAGCTGCGCCGCGCCGTCGCGCTTTTCCGTCTCCTCGAAGATGCGTGCGCTGGGCTGCCGCCAGGTGCCGCACCACACCCCGAAGGCATGGGCCGCGTCGAGGTCGACATCGCGCTGCGTGCTCGTACGATACTCACAGGCTTCGCCGACCTGGTTGTTGCCAACTGCGCTGCCCGCCTCCGCGCTGGCCGAGGACGGGTCCGAGAGCAGGGCGCTCGGCGGCAAACCCCCGCATCCGGCCAAAACGATCAGCGCCAAGCCCGCGAGCAGCTTCGACATTCCCTTGCTAGCCACAGTCATTCTCCAGGTTCTGATCGTGTCGCCCCGTCGTTCAGTAGAGGTCTTCGGTGCCGACGTTGAGCAGGTTGATCGTCGGGTCGGTGAATTGCTGCTGCGTCAGGATGCTGAAATTGGTCACCGGCGCGGGCTTGGCGGGTACGATCGACGGCAACACGGTGCAGGTGATCGATCCGATGGCGCAGTTGTTGAAGCGATAGTTGTTCTCGCGCCGGCCGCTCTTGCCGACGGCCTGCGCCGCCGTCGATCCGGCGATGCCGGCGACATTGCCGAACAGCTGCGCCGACCCGCCGGTGCCGAGCACCGCGAGGCTGCGCGCGTCGATCGTCCCGGTGATGTTCCCGCTGTTGGCGGAGAGCAGCACGGCTGCATTGGGCGCCACCAAAGTTGCCAGCGAGATGTTGCCGCTGGCGCTGCCCGGCTCGAAGCTCGCCAGCAGGGACGCGGCGCTGCTGGCGTTGACGGTTTGCGGCAATGTCGCGCCGGTCGCGTCGATCACCACCAGCGGCGCCGAGACGCTCACATTCCCAGTCTGCGTGAATCCGGTCGATCCGAGCTCGAGGCCGCCCGGCGCCAAGATCGACGCGGCGCCGAGCGTCATCTCGCCGGTCGTCTGGATGGCGATGCCGCCCGCGGTGTTGAGCAGGACGCCGCTCAGCGTCAAGGATTGACCATCCTTGACGACGACATTGCCGCCGCCGAGATTCTCGAAGAAATTCAGGTTGGCGAAGCGGTTGCCGGGTTGGGCGAGCGTCGCGCCGCCGACCGAGATGGCCTCGAGCGTGTCCGTCGTGATGGCGCCCGCCGTCTGGGTGAGGGGCCCGCCTTCCGCGCCGATCGCCACGATGCCGCCGGCGCTGACATTGCCGGCGAGATTGATGCCGTGCGCGTCGATGATCTCGAGGATGTTGTTGGCGGCGTTGCCGGCGGTGACCGGTCCGGTGACGTTGAGTGTCGAGAGATCGGCCAGCAAGAAATTGCCGACTGCGCTGAACTGGCCGAGCGTGGCGATATTGTTGTTGCCGAACAGGATCGCGTCGCCGCCCGCGGCGCCGGTGAGCGTCACCGCGGTGATCGCCGCCGAGCCGCTCTGGCTGATCGTGCCGCCGGCATTGAGTGTGACGTCCGTGCCGCTGAGGGCCGCGTTGCCCGACTGCGCGATGGCGCCGAGGGTGTCCAGCGTGATTGCACTGCCGGTGATGAGGCCGGCGGTCTGGCTGATCGCGCCCGAGGCACCGTTGGTGGTGAAAGTGACGGCACCACCGGCGCTCATATCCGCGCCGAGGGTGAGGGCGCCGGTGACGTCGAGTGCGATATTGCCGCTTCCCGCGTTGACTGCCGCCCCTGCGACGGTCAACGACTGGGCGTCGGCCAGAGAGAAGCCGCCCGCGCCGGTGTTGGTGAAGCCCGTCAGGTTCGCGACGTGGTTAGCGCCGTTTAGGGTCGCCCCGCCGGCCGAGCTGCCGCCGAGCGCAGTGGCCGAGATGATGCCCGCGGTCTGGGTGATCGCGCCTGTCGACGTGAGGGTCACGACGCCGCCCGCGGTGAGATCGGCGGTGAGGCTGAGCGGGCCGGTGACGTTGAGCGACAGGTTGCCGGTGGGCGCATTGATCGCTCCGCTGACGCTGAGGGCACGGGCGTCGAGCAGATTGAAGCTGCCGGCCGTAATGCCGAACGGCCCGACATTCGCGATCGAATTGTTCGCGTTTGACAGGACGACGTTGCCGTTCGACGTTCCGGCAAGTGTGCCGGCGGTAATCGACGCGGCTGCCTGCTCCGTAATGCCGGATGCGTTGAACGTCAGTATACCGGGCACAGTTACAGCGCCCGTTATGGAAAGAGGCGTGCTCGTCGACACGCTGAGATTCCCGCCGCTCTGGAAAGCGCCAAGCGCGCCAATTTGATTGCCCGCGCCAGTAAACAGCGCGTTGCCGCCGGAACCGCCGCTCAGGCTCGCCGCGGTGATGGTTCCGTTGGTCTCGTCGATCGTGCTGGCTCCGTTCAAAGCAATCGCGCCCGCGCCCACATTGATTGGCCCGTTGAGGACCAGTGAGCTGCTGTCGGTCAGTGAGAAGTCGCCCCCTCCTGTAGACATGAATGACACGGCCGAGATGGCATTGTTCGGCTGTGTCAGAGTCACCTTTCCGCCGTTCGTCTCGCCAACCAGAGTCGCGGCATTGATCGCGCCCCCTGTTTGAGAGATGGCTCCGCCGGCATCGGTTGCGACTAGCGCGACCTCGCTGGCGGTAAGGCTGTTCGCCAGCGTCAAGCTGCCGGAAACGAGCTCGAGGAAATTGCCTGGATTGTTGCCGGCGCTAACCGGCCCACCGACGGTTAGAGGGCCGTTGTTGAACAGGCGGAAGGTCCCGCCGCTGGCGAAGCTCCCGAGCGCGGCAATCGTGTTGCTGTCAAACAGGATAGCATCACCGCCGGAAGCCCCGGTCAGTGTTCCGGTCGTGATGACGCCGCTGTTCTGGCTGATCGCTCCAGTGGGCGCATTCAGCGCCAGCGCCGCGACGTTAATATTGCCGCTCAGGTCGATATTGCCGCCGGAGCTAAGGGTGAGGCTGTTGAAGCCGAGGTGAGTGGTAATATTGCCGTCGACCAGAATGTTCTGACCCGACTGCGTCGCCAGCGTCAGCCCGCCGCCGGCATTGATCTGACCGAGCTCCGCATCGGTGATGCCGAGCCCACCGCTGGTTCCGACCCCGACACTCCTCGGCTCGACCAGCGCCGTGATCGTCGTCTTGCCGCTGCCGCTGTCGAGCGAGGTGGGCAGCACGTTCAGCGTGAGGCCGGGCACCGTCAACGAGATGTCGCCGCCAGCGGTAGCGATCGGCGCGCTCGACACCGTGAGTGCGACGCTGTCGTTGAGCGTGAATTTGCCACCGCCCGTGGTGAACCCCGCGACCGTATTGATCGCATTGCCCGCCTGGGCCAAGGTGACATCGCCGCCCGAACTGCCGCCGAGCGCACCGGCCGAGATCAAGCCGCCGGTCTGGTCGATCGTGGTGCCTGCGGTCAGTTGCACGCCGGCACCGTTGATCGTCCCGCCGGTCTGGTTGATGGCTCCGTTCGCATTGAGCGCGACCGTGAACGCACCGACATTGCCGGCAACGCCGAGATCGCCGGTCACGTCCAGCGTGACGTTGCCAAAGCCCAGGATGTTGGCGCCCGAGGCCGTCACTGGTCCGGCGACATTGAGACCCTGGCCGTTGCTGAGGCTGAAATTATTTGCGCTGGTGAAGCTGCCGAGCGTGCCGATCAGGTTGGTTTGATTGAGTGTCGCGTCGCCGGTCGATGTCTGCCCGGTCAGTGTCCCGGCAGTGATCGTCCCGCCTGCAAGCTCGGTAATGCTGCCGGCGTTGAGCGTGAGCGCGCCCGGGACCTTGACCGCGCCGTCGATGGTCAGCGCCGTCGCGCCATTGTTGAGGTTGAAATTGCCGGCGGTCAGGGTGAAGGCGCCGAGATCGCCGACGGCATTGGTGTTGGCGAGCAGCACGTCGCCACCCGACGTGCCGGCGAGCGTGCCGGTGGTGAGGGTTCCGCCGGCGTTCTCGGTGATCGTGCCGCCGCTCAGGGTCACCGCACCCGTCGCGGCATTGCCCACCGCCGCATTGATCGTCAGCGCCGTTCCGGTCTGCCCGGTATCGGCAAGGAGTTTGATCGCGCCCGGCTGCGTGCCGCTGTTGACGGCGTTGTCGACCGTGATCGCGCCCGTGTTCTGCAGCACCACGTCGCCGCTCGCGCTCGACACGCCGCCGCCGGTGATCGTCGCGAAGCCGGTCGGCGGCGCCGCCTGCGCCCCGATGATGAGCCCGCTCGCATCCGCCGCCGCGACCGACACCCCGCCCGTTGCCGTCTGCGCCGCCAGCGTCACCACGCCGGTGGCGTCGCTCACCGCTATCGCCCCGGTCGTGCCGATCCCGGCATTCGCCAGCAGCGACAGGCTGCCCGCACCGGCCAGGCTCACCCCGCCGCCCGTCGTCGTGATCGTCGAGCCCAGCCCGTCGGCCTCCAGGAACACGTTCCCGGCAGCCGCGCTCACGTCCTTGTTCAGGACGATCGAACCGGCGCTGCGCAACGCGACGTCGCCGGTGGTCGTTGTCGACACGCCGCTCAGGGTCCCGTTCAGCGACTGCGACGGCGAATGCACCGCCACCGTCCCGACTGTCAGCGCGGTGGCGTCGTTGACGGCAATGCCCTGCGGCGACGTCGTCGCCAGCACTGCCACGTGGTTGTTGACCGCTTCCAGGTCGATGTCGATTCCGGCGTGGACCAGAAGCCCATTCGCCGTCACCGCCGCCACCGGGCCAGCCTCCGTCACATCGCCGGACGTCGACGTGAGCGCCAGATTGTTGCCCGCACCGACGCTCACATTGCCGGTCAGAGTGAGCGAGCCGCCTACCAGCAGCGCGCTGTCGCCGCCTGCCGTCAGGCTCGCGAGGCCCATGTTGAAGCGGTTACGGAACGAGATGCCGTTTGCCGCGCTCGCCGACAGCGTGTCCACCACGTTCGGCTGCGCGAGGTCGATCAGGCCGGCCGAGTTCACAGTGAGAGTGGTGGCGACGACGATCCCGCCGGACGCCGGCGGCTCGGGCGCGACGATGTCGCCGGCGGGATTGGCTCCCGCCAATGTCTGCAGCGTCACGCTCGAGGTCTGCACGCCAGAGCCATTCGTGGCGACGTTCGCCGCCAGCGTCAGCGTGTTCGCTGCTACCGTGGCGCCGCCATTGCCCGCGGTCAGCGCAATCGCGTGGTCGGTCGGGAAAGCGCCGCTCGTCGTTACGCCGGCGACGGCGGTGGAGCCGACCGTCACGGTACCGACCTCGAAGCCGGCGGTGTTGGCAAAGGAGAGGCCACTGCCGGTCACGTTTGCGGCGAAGGTGGCGACACTATTGTTTGCGCTGAGCAGCGACGAGTTGGCTGTCGCCTCGACCGCGAGCCCCTGAGCAGAAATCCCGGATGACGCAGCTTGGGTCACCGCCCCAGCGGTCGCGTCGAGCAGGACACTGCCCGCGCCGCCGGCGTTCAGCGTCCCGTTGATCGTGAGACCGGATGCCGTGAGCGACAAGTTCCCGTTGCCCGTCGTGATGTTGCCAGCGGCAGTGAGGGCGATGCCGTCGAGGAGAGCGAAATCGCCGGTGGTGACGGTGTAGTCGCCCAAAGTCGCGACCGCGTTGCCGGTTTGCGCGAAGCTGGCAGTGCCCGTCGACGTCTCGCCGTTGAGCGTGCCCGCCTGGATCGTGCCGCCGGGCTTCTGGGTGATGCTCGGCGCGTTGAGCGTCATCGTGCCGGGCACGATGAACTTGCCGTCGAGGCTGAGCTCGACAACGTCGGTAAAGTTGAAGTCGTTATTGGCGACTTTGAAATTCCTGATGTCGCCGATCGCGTTGTCGCTGAAGGTCTCCCTGAGCTTGGTCGTTCCGCCCGACGAGCCGGTCAGCACGCCGGCGGTGACCTGGGCCTTGTTCTCAGCGATCGTGCCGGCGGCTGTCGTGTCGGTCGCCGTCAGGCTCAATGTGGCGGCGCCGGCGTTGATCGTGCCGCTGAGCGTCAGGTTCGGGGCGCTGAGCGAGAGGTTGCCGTCGGTCGCGCCTGTCGTGTCGAGGGTGTTGGTCTGGTCGAGGCCGATCCCGCCGCTGCCGGCTGAGATGGAGAGGCTGCCGCCATCGGTGGCGACCTTACTACCCGGCTGCAGCGTGACCCCTCCGGTCGCGCCGGCGGAGAGAGCAAGCTGCAGCGGCGCGTTGGTCGCGGTGATATTGGCGTCGACGGCGATATTGCCGCCGGCGTTCAGCGCCAGGCTGGTGAAGCCGGCATGGCCGGTGACGTCGCCGTCGACCGTGATGTCCTTGGTGCCCGTTGTCGTCAGCGTGAGGCCGCCGCCGGCACGGATGAGAGCGAGCGTCCCGTCGGCAATGCCCAGCGTGGCCGCCGTGGTTCCGGCGCCGACGCTCAGGCCCTCGCCCGCCGCTGCGGTGATCGTGGTCCCTGCGGTGCCGCTGTCGAGCGAGGTTGTCGCGGCCGTCAGCGCGAGCGTCGTCGCGGTCAGCGACAGCGTGTTGTTGGTGGTGCTCAGCGTGTTGCCGCCGTCGGTGTAAGCGCCGGTGCCGGCGTCGATCGAGGTGACGCCATCGGTCGTCACGTTCTGCGCCAGGGTCACGCCCGTGCCGGCCAGAGTGGTGCCGGCGCTGCTCGTGAGATTGAGCGGCGTCGTGCCGCCGAGCGTCAGCAGCCCGGTCGTGTTGATGTTGATGCCGCCGGTACCTGCGAGCACATCGCCGGTCACGGCCAAGGTGCCGGTATCGGTGAGCGTGAAATTGCCGTTGCCGCTGTTGAATCCGCTCAGCGCGGCGATGGTGTTGAGGCCGATGAGGGTCGCGTCGCCATTCGAGGTGCCGGTCAGGGTCGGGGTGTCGATCGATCCACCCGTCTGGTCGATCGTGCCACCAGCGTTGAGCGCGACGGACGTCGTTCCGCCGATCGTGCCGCCGGTCTGGTTGATGGCGCCGGCGGCGCCGAGCGCCACCGTCGTTCCGGATATGTCGGCTGCGACGTTGATGTCGCCCGTGGTGGCCGTGGTCAGCGCCACGCCGCCGCCTGCGGCTGCGATGTTCTGGCCAACGGTGATGGAGCCGGCATTCTGCAGCGCGATATCGCCGCTCGTCGTGGTGCTGAATCCCGTCACCGTGCCGAAGGCCGACCCCGGGTTCCCTGTATTGACGTTGCCATCGGTGTCGACCGCGATCTTGGCGGCCGTCACGGTGCTGCCGGTATTGCTGACGAAGATGCCGCCGGTGCCGGTCACCGCGGCGAGGTCGCCCACGCCGGTTGTCGCCAGCGGCGCGGTCAAGGTGCCGATGCCGGCGCCCGCCGCGAGCTGCAGCACGCCGCCGCCCATCCTGATGGTGCCGCCGCCCGCGCCCTCGGCGATGGCGCCGCCCGCCTTCAGGAAGACGCTGCCGGTGCTCTGGCTGAAATCGATATCGGCGGGCGTGCCGTTGACGCTGCCGATGACGATATTCCCCGTGCCACCGGCGTTCAGGCCGAGATTCGTGTGCGTACCGGCAGGCGCCGCGATTGGCGCCGCAATATCGATCTCGCCGTCGGTCGTCTGGACCAGCACGTTCCCAGTCTTCAACGCATTTTGTAGCTGAGTAGCATCGAGCGTCGACGCGTTGCCGTCGCTGGAAGCGAATGGTGTTGTAAATGAACCGTCGCCGCCCTGATTGGCTGATGTCGTATCCGTGATCGTCACGCTATCCGGATCGAGCAGCCAGGTTCCTGCCGCTCCCTTCGGCGCGCTCGCGTCCACTGTCGCGCCGGCGATATCGAGATGGCCGTGGCTCGAGGTCTCGACGAAGCCGCCCTTGCCGCCCTTGGCGCCACCCTTGGCGCGGATCGTGCCGTGCACCGCGGTCGCCTTGTCGGACCACACCGCGATCGAGCCGCCGTCGCCCTGATCGATCGCGCTGGCGTCGAGCGTGGCGCCCGCGGCAACCGTCGTCGTCTGCGCGTTGGCGATGGTGGCGTCGGTGCCGTGGAACCCGCCGCCCACTTTGATGCTGCCGCCGCCGGCGCTGCCGCTGGCGTCGATCGTGGCGGTGCCCATCACGGTGACGCTGCTGCCGGTCAGCGCGATGCTGCCGCCAACCTCGCCGGGATTGGCGCCCTGGGCGCTGACCTGGCCGTTGACGGTGAGCTGGCCGTTGGCGCCCGCATCGGCGCTGATCGTGCCGGTCTGCTTGCCGACGGTGTTGGCGGCGACAGTGCCGCCCATGTTGATGACGCCGGTGACGACGTCGTCGACTGCGCTCGCCGAGAGCTGGATGACGCCGCCATCGGCCTCGAGCTTGCCGGCGTTGGTGACATTGGCGCCCTTGACCTTGCTGGTGACGTCGAAGGAGAGCAGCCCGTCGCCGTAAAGGTCGACGGTGAAGGTCTGCGCGCCCGCCAGCATGACGTGGCCGAACCTGGCCGTGATGGTGCCGGAGTTCCGCACATCCGGCGCGACGAGGGCGGCCAAGCCGTGATCGGCGACGGTGATGGTGCCCTTGTTCGCCACCTTCGCTTTCGGATTGGACGAGGGGATCGAGAAGTTGAAGCGGCCCTCGTTGAAATCGCGGTCGCGGATGTCGGCGGTGGTCGCGACCAGGCCGTTGACGTCGATCTGCGAGCCGCGCGAGAAGAAGAGGCCGTTCGGGTTGATCAGGGCGACATTGCCGTTCGAGCTCAATCGCCCGGCGATGCGCGACGGATCCGCGCCGATGACGCGCTCAAGCTCCCAGGACGACGAGGAGGGCTGATTGATGGTGACGGACTGCTTCGCGCCGATGTTGAAGCTCTGCCAGTTGATGGCGGCGCGATCGGTGGTCTGCGTGATGACGGTGTGGTTGGCGTCCGTCTGATTGATATTGGCCTGGCCCGAGACGACGGTGCCGCCGGTCGGGTTGGCGCTGGCGGCGGAGACGATGGCGATCGACACGCCGGACCAGGCGGTGGCGCGCAGCATCTGCCTGAGCGCAGTGGAGGCGCGCAGTTGCCGCTTGATGCCGGTGCCCGGCGCGGTGCGGCGCGCGCCGGTCGCCACCACGGGCACCTCAAGGCGCAATTCGGGCGTAATCATGTGCTTCCTTTGCCTCCACCTGAACGAATCGGTCCGATTGGCTCGGACTCTCGCTGCTGAAACCAACCCCGGCTAGAACCGGGCGATCACCGTCACGAAGCCTGCATACGGGCTGAGCGGCGACACCTCGGATCCGGTCGGCGTGCGATTGAGACGGCGGGCGCCTTCGAGCTCCAATGAGATCCGCTGGGTCCATGAGAATCTCACGCCGACGCCCGTCGACTTCACATGCTGGTCGAGATCGCCCGGCGCCAGATTCCATGCCCAGCCGGTGTCATAGAAGACATAGGGCTGTATCCCGATCGTGGTCGGCCACGTCGTCGCGGTATTGAACTGAAGCTCCGCCGTCGTCCCCAAGGCGCGGTCACCGGTGATCTCGCCGGAGAAGTAGCCGCGGCCGTATTTGGTCCCGCCGAGGAAGTACTTCTCGTTGGGCGGGAGGATGTCGCCGGTGTATTGGCCGCCGACCGACAATTTGAGCGCGACGACGTTGCTGGCGAAGCTGTACAGATTCTGTACGCGCGTGAGCTCGCCGGTGACCTTGAGGAAATCGACCTTGTTGCCCAATCGAGGCGCATTGGGGTCGTCGCTCTTGGACGCGCCGAGGCCGGCCAGACCCTGATGCACGGTGAGCGCCACGGTGTTGGCGCTGACCAGACCAAGCCCAAACGTCTGGTCCTGGAAGTCGAGGGTTTCGCCGAGGCGCAAGATGCGGAGATCGCTGACCTGCGGGGTGCCGCCCGTGGTGTCGATCTCCGACCGCGACAGATCGAAGGCAAGCGACACGTCGAGCGACAGCGGCCGCGTGCGAATGATGGGATACGACGCCGACACGCCGGCGAGCAGTAGGCGCGAGCGGAACCCGGCCTCGGAGAGCGGCTCGCCCGGCCGCGACGGCCCGTAGCCGCCATAGCCGCGCAGCTTGAGGCCGCTCGACCCGACGAAACCCTCGATGCCCGCTTGGCCGAAGATCTGCTCGCGGTTGAAGGGCGTGTCATAGAGAATGATCTCGGCGCGCTCGCCGGCGCTGGTGAAGGAGTTGGCCTGGGCGCCGACCAGCAATTCACTGGGCCCGGCAAAGGGCGCCCCGCGATTGTCGTACTGCACGAAGCCGCCGAAAGGCTTGCGCCCGACCTGGCCGATCAGCTCGACCGCGCCGGCCTCGCCGGTGCCGGGGCGCAGCACCGCGCGCACGGACACCCCGGGTACGTCCTGCGACAGCAGCAGCGCGCGCTCGATATCGGCGATGTTGACCGGGCGGATGCTGGTCAGCTTGTTCAAGAAATTATAGATGAGGACGCCGGCCGGGCCGATGTCGCCGTCGATCTTGACCTCGCTGATGAAGCCCTCGATGACGCGGATGCGCAACGTCGAGCGCCCGTCGACCGGCTCGACCGTGCCACGCACCACCGTGAGCACATAGCCGTCATTGCGATACTTGCTCTGGATCTGCTGCAGAACGCCCGAAATCTCGCTGAGCGGGACGCTCTTGCCGACGATGTCGCGGTAGTAGGGCTCGAGCTGGCCGGGCTTGTACGCGGTGGCGCCCTGGATATCGACCGCTTGCACGGTGACCGGAGGCCCGGCCGGAACTTCCGGAGCGCCCGGGGCCGGCGTCGGCAACAAGGGCGGCACTGCCCGCGGCTGCGCCGGAGGCAGCGCACGCTCGATCGGCGAGGTGACCACGGGCGGCGTTGTTCCGGGCGCCGTTGCTTGTGCCAGAGCAGCCGATGAAAGAATAACCGAGAAAAAGCTTGCGGCTGCGACTTCAATGGCCAGTACAAACGCAAAGTCATGAAGCGCTTTGCTGCGAGCGACGCCGAGGAACATTCTTCGAAAGCACACGGTTAAAGTTCTCGCGCCACGCCATTCTCACGAATGGTTAATTTTCAGCTAAATTCTTTGCGATTTTTAGCCAAAATGGTGATATGCGCAAGGAGTATTGTGGCCCCGATATAGGGTGTGTGATCGCAATCACACTCTACCATAGGGGCGACTCGTCCTTTCCGGAGCGGTTATCGCGACAATATTCGGCTGCGCCGTCGTGACGCAGGTCGGCGCCTGGTGCGCCTTGGCTGCCGGGCCGTTAGGGCGCGGCGCCCCCGGCAAATAATGTGGCTTCGGTCAGCCAAGTATTCGTCGCAGTGATCGCGTCGAGTCCCGCAGCTCGGATGAGATTGGTCCGTCTTCGTGCGCACGCACCGGTGCAGTCAGGGGCCGTCCTGTGAAGGACAATTCTGCCGCCGCCGCTTTGGAATGTTAGCCTTAACAAGTCGCGATGATTGCGTGATTTGGCTAGTCCTGTTAGGCGGTTCACCATGGAACCCGCAGCGCAAGATCATTTCGTCGGGAAATTTACCACCGCCGCCGGTGTATCGTCTTATTATCGCCGCAATATATACTTGGTTATGCTCCAATTTATCTAAAATACTACTAAAATCTCCAGAAAATATCCTTGGTAATGCCGCAAAAATCGGGCTTCATTGCCTGGCCAGCGCATGGACCGGCGGTCGCAAGACCGTCCAAGGATCCGAAATGGCGCATGACCGGAAGGGAAGTGAGCATGCCCGCATATTATGGCCGCCAGATCCGTCGAATTCCCGGGCCCGCGCGCGCCCGCCGGCTCGTTCACCGCCGCACGCTGAGCCCGCGCGTCATGATGCAGCTGCGCCAGCGCCTCGATCGGCGTGGCCGGCACGGCGGCCAGGACCGCGGCCGGTTCACGACCAGGGCAGCCGCGCCGCAGCTGCGCCGCATCGTCTCGATCGCCCGGCCGGGCAAGCCCGTCGCCGCGCCGGCCGTGCCGCAGCGTCGGTCGGCTGCTTTCGCCTGGGCGCTGGTCGCCGCCGGCATCGCCGCCTGGGCGGTGGCGTTGAGCGGCGGCAATCCGTTCCTGCCGCCGAGCGCTCCGGTCGCCGCCGCGACCGCCGCTCCCGTCGTGCCGCCGGCCCGCGAGCAGGCGGCGTCCATTCCGATCAGCCAGGAATACGCCGCGGCCGCCGGCATGCGCGAGAATGTCTGGCGCGCCATCGCCAACGCCACCGAAATGGTCGGCGTCGATGCCGCCTATATGACGGCGGTCGCCGCTCGCGAATCGAGCTTCGATCCGACGGTGCATGCCGAAACCAGCAGCGCCGCCGGCCTCTATCAGTTCACCGAGGACAC
>Ga0134126_10008518_pt1 | contig 12907 bp, 9 predicted proteins | sample KB31752_FD_96881 | JGI IMG/M metagenome (GOLD analysis project Ga0134126, IMG submission 96881) | Terrestrial soil microbial communities with excess Nitrogen fertilizer from Kellogg Biological Station, Michigan, USA - KB3-175-2 | ecosystem: Environmental > Terrestrial > Soil > Unclassified ...
CAAAATCAGTCCGGAATAATAAATATCAGCGGTGACATCAGGCGTGGCGTCTTCAATTACCCGCCGGACCGCGGAGATGATTTCCGACAGCACCTGCTCGAGTGCCTGCCGCACTTCGTGAGCGCTGATGGTCACGGGCAAGGCAGCCCCATTTGCGAGTTGCTTGCCGACGATTTCCAGCTCGCGGCCGAATGAATCTCCGTCCATTGAAGCCGAACCCAATTCACGTTTCACGTACTCAATCGTCCGCTCGCCAAACACGACCGCGTAACGAATACGCAGATAGTCGCGAATGGCATCGTCCATCGCGTTTCCGGCCGCCGGCAAACTCACTGAGTTGACGACTCCGCCCGAGGCGAGGATCGCGATGTTGGTCGTGCCGCCGCCAATATCAATCACCATCCGGGCGTGCTCGTCTTCAAAAGTAATTCCCGCGCCCAAGGCCGCGGCCAATCCCTCGTCGATTAAATCAACGCGACCGGCTTTCGCATCGCGCGCCGCATCTTTGACTGAGCGTCGCTCCAGAGGCGTTGACGACCCGGGAACGCCAATCACCAGGTGACTTCGTTTTGGGTGGTCATGATTCTGCACGCGGCTGATAACTGCGCAGAGAAATTGCTGCGAAACTTCAAAGTTGTCGATCGCCCCGCGTCGCAACGGCCGCAGGACTTCCATATCGTTGGGTTCACGGCCTAGTAACCGCAAAGCCGGTTGGCCAACCGAAACAACTTCGCGAGTGTGTTTGTTTATGGCAACGACCGATGGTTCGTTCAAAACGACGCCTTGCGCCGGTGTGTAGACAATCGTATTGACTGTTCCTAAATCAATCGCCAAATCTTCTTTGAAGAATCCACTAAGTATGTTCATGTTCCTGACCTCACAAATTGCACCGTCACACGGCTGCGAAAATTCATGACGATGGCAGCAACAGATATGCCAACGGTTTCCTTGCGGTCCAGGCGTGGGTGCCGTAAAAAACTCTATGAAAGATTGAGAAAAGGAATTTAGGCGACTTTACCGATTCTCGGTGACGCGCTCGATAATCGGACAGCGATGGGAAAAGATTATGCGGTGTAATTATCGCAGGAGTATCACAGCGGCGAATTCTTCCGAACCTTCAACTACAGATTCAGTTCCTTCCGGCTAACTATCTCAACGAGTGACTTTGCATCGCGCCGCGACACGTTGCGCGAATCAGGAACAGACAAGACCCGTGAGACGATCTCGGAACTCGTTGTGCGGATCATGATTTCGTCGCCTGCTTTGACTTCATGTGCGGACTTAGCAACGCGTCCGTTGAGCAGAACAAAACCCGCGTCACAAAGCTTCTGAGCTATCGTGCGGCGCGGGCAAAGGCGACTGACTTTTAGAAATAAATCGAGACGCACAGCGGCAAACGGCAAACGGCAAAGCGGTAAGAGCTAAGAGCAAAGAGCAAAGAGCAAAGAGCTAAGGGCTAAGAAGAGCAAAGAGCAAAGAGCAAAGAGCTAAGAGCTAAGAGCTAAGAGCAAAGAGCTAAGGGCTAAGAGCTAGGGCAGAGCAAAGAGCAAAGCGCTAAGGGCAAAGAGTCAAGCTTGATTGGCTCGGCCCTTTGCCCTTTGCTCTTACCTCTTTGCGGCGACTAGGGTTTGGCGTTCTTATCTTTCTTGTCCTTTTTCGGGGCTGTCTTGGTGGCCGCTGCCGGCGGCACAATCTTGAGCAAAGGCGTCACCGCAGCGCGATACGTTTCGGCGATGTTCACATACGCGTCGTTGAGCAGTTGCTGCATGTAGGTCTCGCGCTCTTTCGGCAGACGCTCGATTGTGATGGCCTGACGCACGTTGTTTTCATTGAACGTCGGGGTGTTTGAGCCGGGCGTGCGGGCGTCAACGCGCAGAATCTGGTAGCCCTCATCGGTTTTCAGCGGCTCGCTCACGCCGCCGACCTGAACATTCTTGACGGCCGCGGCCAGGTCCGGCCTCAGATCTGGAACTTCGAAAAGCCCGACTTTGCCTTTGCTTTCCTTGCTGCGTTCCGAATAGGCACTCGCCAGAGTTCCAAAATCTGCGCCGCCGCGAATTTGTGCGACCAACTTGGTTGCAGTTGCTTTCACTTCAGCTTCGTTTTTCCCGGCCAGACTCAGGAAGATCTCGGAAAGCTCAACCGTTTCCGGCTTGGTGAACTTGTCTTTATGCGCATCGAAATACTTGCGCAGCTCGTCCATGCTCAGGCCATAAAAAAGTTTCGAATCGACTTCGTTCTCCAACACGGCCTGCTTCATCATTTCGACGCGCATTGTCTGTCGCGTCGTCACCGGGTCCACGCCTGACTGGCGCATGGCTTCTTCCAGTTTCTCGATCGAAGGAATCTTGTTCTCCTTCGCGACTTCCAGCATGCGCTTGTTTACCTGAGCTTCGACGCGCTCGCTCAGATCGAGTTCCTTTCCTTTTTGCAGCAAGAGTTCTTCGTTGATGAGCGTAGCGATCAGTTCGGCCTTGCGCTTTTCAACTTCGGCCTGGGCCTGCTGCTCGGGCATGCCCTGCTGCTTCAAAGTGTCCACGCGCTCTTTCATTTCGCGCTTCAACTGCGAAAGTGTGACTACGCCGTCATTCACCTGCGCAATGACTTCATCGACGACGACCGGCTCGCCTTCCTGGGCGAAAGCCAGTGAGGGCAAAAACAAAACAGCCGCGGTTACAGACAGCGCAGCAGTGAGCATTTTGAATTTCATTTAGTACTCCTTAAGTCGCTCCGGAGGAGCGAAATGTTTATCGCTTGTTTCGTCACCGTAGGATGCCCAAAGCTCCTTTAGGAGCGTGACATTCCCGCTCCTAAAGGAGCTATGATCCTGCAGAGCCTCACTGGCTATAAACATTCCGCGCCTGACGGCGCTTTCAAATTTGATCAATTCTAACCGTCGCTGCGGATTTGCAGCAACACGCGGCGCGCCACCGCCAGTACCTCGTCGCGCTCGTCTTCGTTCAGTTCCAGCCGCAAAACCCCGCTGGGAGTGAAGGTTGCGCCCTCGCGAACCCTGACCATTTCCATCAACTTTTCCGGCGCTACCCGCGCTTTTTCGCTCAATTTAATGGCGATTCCGCCCGGCATTCGGTCGATCGAGATGACGCCGACGTCTTCGGCCGTCTGACGCAGTCGCGCATACGCAAACAGGCTTTCGACTGATTCCGGCACGCGCCCGTATCGGTCTTCCGTTTCAGTTCGAATTGCCGACAACGCGTCTTCGTCGCGCGCCGACGAAACGCGTTTGTAAGTCCGCAAACGCTGTCCCATATCGCTGATGTAAGTTTCGGGAATGGCCACGTCCACGCCCACATTGATGGTGACGCTCGTTTCGTCTTCGACCTGTTCGCCGCGCAACTCAGCGACAGTACGCTCGAGCATCTGCGTGTAGAGGTCGAACCCGAGCGCGTCCATGTGGCCGGATTGCTGTCCGCCGAGCAAATTGCCGGCGCCCCTCAATTCCAAATCCAGAGCCGCAATCCTAAAGCCCGCGCCTAATTCCGAAAACTCACGTATCGCCGCCAGCCGCCGGCGGGCAATCGGCGAAAGCTCCTGTTCCGCCGGAATCAAAAGATATGCATAAGCCCGGCGATTCGAGCGGCCGACCCGCCCGCGCAACTGATAAAGCTGAGAAAGACCGTATGTATCGGCGCGATTTATGATGATGGTGTTCGCGCGCGGGATGTCTATTCCGTTCTCAATAATCGTCGTGGCTACGAGCACATCATATTTGTAATCAATGAAATCCAGCATGACGCGCTCCATCTCTTTCTCATTCATCTTGCCGTGGCCTACAGCAATCCGACACTTCGGCACCAGACGCTGAACCAGGGCCGCAATCGTCTCAATCGACTCGACCCGATTGTGAATGAAAAAGACCTGACCACCGCGCGCGAGTTCCAGTTCAATCGCGGACTTAATAACCGCATCCGATGACTGCACCACCTGGGTTTGAATTGCCAGGCGATCGCTGGGCGCAGTCTCGATCAGAGACATATCGCGCAAGCCGCTCAGCGACATGTTCAGAGTTCGCGGAATCGGAGTCGCGGAAAGCGTGAGCACGTCCACGCGCTTCTTGAGTTGCTTCAACCGCTCTTTGTGCGCTACGCCGAATCGCTGCTCTTCATCGACGACCACCAAGCCGAGATCGCGAAAGTTCACATCCTTCGAAAGCATTCGATGCGTGCCAATTACCACATCGACCTCGCCGCCTTCCACGCGCTTGACCACTTCCCTCTGTTCTTTCGGCGAACGAAAACGCGACAGGAGCTCGACCTTCACTGGAAAAGCGGCGAACCGCTGACGAAACGTTTCGAAGTGCTGATAGGCGAGCACAGTCGTGGGCGTCAGCACCGCAGTCTGTTTGCCGTCCATGACTGCCTTGAAGGCAGCGCGCATTGCGACTTCGGTCTTGCCATAGCCGACGTCGCCACACAGCAGGCGATCCATCGGCGTTCCGGTTTCCATATCATTCTTAACGTCTTCGATCGCCGTTTCCTGATCCGGCGTCAGCGTGTATTCGAAGCCTTCTTCAAATTCGCGTTGCCAGGGCGCGTCGGGCGGAAATGAATGGCCCTGGACCAATTTCCGTTCGGCGTACAGGCGAAGCAGTTCGTCGGCCATGTCGCGCATCGCGCGCTTGGCTTTCGCCTTTGTTTTTAGCCAACCAATGCCGCCGAGTTTGTCGAGGGCCGGCTGATGTCCTTCCGCGCTCGAGTAACGCTGCACCAGATCGAGGCGCTCGACGGGAACGTAGAGCTTCGCTTCGTCGGCGTAATAAAGCAGCATGAACTCGCCGCGCTTGGGAGCCGCGACGGCGGCCGTGGGTTGCAATGGACCAAGATCGAGTGTGACTAAACCCCCGAAGCGCGCGATGCCGTGATCGATGTGGACGACGAAGTCGTCCACTTTCAGATCGCGGAAGTCGGAAAGAAACGCGTCGGCCCGCGCGCGCCGTTTTTTCTCCCGCTTGATGGCCGCGCTCCTTCGTTCGATGGCCGGCTCAGCCGCTTCGTCGAACAAATCGGCCTCGACATGCACGACCAGCGAGGTACGCACGCCGCCGGCGTCCTGCATGCCCGAAGCGTGGGTACCGATTAGCTCGAATCCGCCCGAGAGTTTGCCGAACGTGACGATCGCATCAACTGAGGCCGCGTCTTGCGATTGATCGGCGAATAAAGTGAGGCGCGCGTTCACTTCGTATTCGCGCAGGATTTCGGTGACGCGCTCAGTAACGCCGCGACTGGGCATCACGAACAGGGTCGTGGCATTCGAATTCGCGCGTCGGGCAATTACGTCGCGCGCAAGATCAGGAAGCCGTCCGTGATAACGCATTACGGATTGAGCTTTCCAATCGATCTCTCCCTCACCTTCATGTTTAGAGGCCGCACTTGTGCGGCCTGTCGGGACAAGTCCCGACTCTAAACGCGCGGGGCGGTCTACGTTCGGAAACAGAAATAGAGGCTTCTTCGGTGCACGTTCTTTGCCGACGGAAATTTTCGGCTGCTCGGCATCGAGCGCTAGTTCCTGATCAAACTTCACGGCGGTCCGGCCCAGCGCACGCAATTCCACACGCTGCAGCGCATCAATCTCGGCGCGCAATTCTTCGGCAGTGAGGTAAAGCTCTTCCGGCCGCAATCCAAGATCGTCCGCCGCGTCGTTGTCGGCAAAACGATCCGCCAAAGTTTGAAAGGCGCTGGAGAGATAGCTCTCGACTGCGACCGGCTCGTCGATCACCAGCACCGCATCTTTCAAATAGTCTAAAGCACTGCCGTACGCTTCCCGTCCGGCCGAAATCAGCCATTCCCACCCTGGAAAGCTCTCGCCTTCATCAGCGTAAACGGTGCGATCGCGAAGGCTGCGCGCGAATCGCGCGTCGCGCCAGCGCAGGCGCGCGTGAGAAGCCCATTCACGAAAATCCGCCGCGCGCACGATCAGCTCGCGCATGGGCCCAATTTCGATTTCGTGCAGTTGCGTGGTGGAAAGTTGGCTCTCCGGATCGAACTCGCGAATCGAATCAACCGTGTCGCCGAAAAATTCTATCCGAGCCGGAGCCTCGCGTCCCGGCGGCCATACATCAAGAATGCCCCCGCGCATCGAAAATTCGCCGACGGCGGCAACCGGATCCTCGCGCACATAACCGCCGGCCATCAGTTTGTCGACAAGTTCTTCCGGCGAATGATCTTCATCGCGTCGCAGCACGGCGCCCGCTTTCACAATCTCGGCCGGCAAAACCGTGCGCCGCGCAATAGCGCGCGAAGTCAACAGAACGAAATCGGTGGCCCGCGCATCCTGCGCGTGACTCATGGGCGGGACGCCCGTGCCACTGGGTTGGCTGCGAGCCAAACGCCACAATGCGAGGGCGCGGCGTTCGAGAGTTTCGGCATGCGGCGACCCGCCGGCGTAGGGATCGCTTTCCGAAGCGGGCAGGATCGCGACCGAGTCTTCGCACTGGGTCACGCCACGCAGCGCGCAATACCAGAACTCAATGTCACGCTGCCAATTTTCAAGATCGCGTTGCGCCGGCACGACGACAGCGAATTGCTTAGCCGTTTCGCGTTGGAGGGCTGCCAGCACCAGGGCGCGTCCTGGCGCCGCCACCAGCCCGCTGATGGAAACAACACGTGCGCCACCCCGGATTTGATCGAGTACACTGCGAAATTCGTCGCTGTTGAGAACCGTCTGCAGCGTCGATTGAAGTGTTGAAGTTGTTTCGGTGGTTGCTTCCATCTTGTTCGTCCGCGAAGCGGACATGTGAAAATAGCCCAGCACTTTTAGTGCTGGGTTAAGCGCAAATAACAGATCTAAGCCCGTGAAACGGGCGGCAGAGGTGGCACGAGCAAGCTCAGCCAATCGTCTCTGTCGTCCGCTTCGCGGACTTGATCCCCCAATGGGATCATTTTCCCAGCGATAAATCGCTGGGCTATTCTCGGTCGTCCGCTGCGCGGACTCGCTCGATCAATTTGCTCGTCGAAACGCCGTCCACGAATGGGAGGCTTATGACGGCGCCTCCGGCGGCTTCTACTTCTTCGCGGCCGTGAATTTGGTCGAGAGAATAATCGCCGCCCTTGACCAAAACATCCGGCAGCAACTCAGCAATCAACGAACGCGGCGAAATGTCATCAAAAATCGTGACGTAATCGACTGCTGCGAGCGACGCGAGAATTTCGGCACGGTCGCTCTCGCTCATTAACGGTCGCGTGTCGCCTTTCAACTGCCGCACGGAAGCGTCGCTGTTAACCGCCACGACCAGCGCATCGCCCAACTCACCCGCCTGCTGCAGGTAACGCACATGGCCGACATGCAACAGATCGAACACGCCATTCGTGAAGACGAGTTTCTTTCCAGCGCTGCGCAGACGTTTGCGCTCGATGAGCAGTTCATCGCGCGTCAGAATCTTTTCACTTCTCATTAAGCTTCGTTCTTCGCTCGATCCAGTATTCGGGATCGCGCCGCGAATGAGCTACGGCCAAGACCCACAGGGTTTCAGCTCTTACGACGTATGGAATGTAGTACGGAAAGACGGTCAGGTTAAAGCGCCGGTAACCTGCCCGACGAACACGGCAAGCCTCGGGATGATCGAGGAGCCATTTAAGACTACGATCTAGCTCGTCTTTGAATCGTCGCCCGAAGCCTGGTCGTGCCTTTTCGTAAAAGGAAATCGCGTCGAGGAGTTCCAGTTGGGCCTCGTCGACAAAAGAGATTTTCATCGCGATAGGAGTTCATTCGCGGCGCGCATGACTTCTTCGTACGGGACGCCGGCAACTTTGCCTTCGTCAATAGCGCGGATGCGCGCGAGAATTTCTCGCTCCCAAGCCTTTTCTATTTCGGGATCGCCGACCGCTTCATCGACTTCGAGCAGAAAGCCTGCGAGTGCCAGTCTCTGTTCACGTGAGAGCTTCAACGCGTCCTTGGTAATGTCTTCAAGGGTGGCTGACATAATTCGAATGTTACCAGAACCGCCATGTCTTATAAACCGGGCGAGACTTTGGTCATTCACCGTTTACCATTTACTATTCTCGAATTGCCATGACGGTGCCTTTTCTCGAAGAAAACGATCAGACTATCGCGCGCGGCGGGCACCTCGAGGCGCTGCGCGCACTGGTCGGCAACGTCTATCCGAACAAATTCGAGCGCAGCAACGTCACTGACACTCCCGCGGGTGAAGACACGATCACTTCGGTTGTCGCGAGTTTCAAACGATATGAACCGAAAGTTGCTGAAGGCGAAAAGCCATCCGCTGAAGTGCTTGAAGCGTCGAACGCCGAACTGAGAGAAATCCGAGCGCGCCTCGCCGGTCGCATCGCCGCGCCTCCACGCGTGATGGGCAAAGCCGCGTTCCTGCACCTGTCTGATGGCGTATCGCGCTTGCAGCTTTATGTCCGCCGTCAGGATGTGGTCGGCGTGCGCAACGATGTAAGTAGTACGACAAACTTAAGTTTGTCGAACAGTTTGTCGGACACCGTTGATGGCTGGGAATTGTTTGGGCTACTCGATCACGGTGACTTCATCGGCGTCGAAGGTTATCTGTTCGTGACTAAAACGGGCGAGCTCTCGATTCACGTTGAGAAGCTGCAATTCCTGGCAAAGGCCCTGCTGCCGATGCCCGACAAAATGCACGGCATCAACGATCCAGAGATTCGCCAGCGACAGCGGTATGCCGATTTAATTGCGGGAAGTCTCAAGCTGGAAGAGCGTGATCCGAACGATCTGTCACCGCGCGAAGTGTTTGAGCTGCGTGCGAAAGTGCTGCGCGAGATTCGGCGCTTTCTCGATGAACGCGGCTACATCGAAGTCGAAACACCGATGCTCACGGCGAAAGCGACGGGGGCGCTGGCGAAACCGTTCAAAACGCATCACAACGCGCTCGATATCGATCTCTATGCGCGCATAGCCCCCGAGCTTTATCTCAAGAGGCTGACCGTCGGTGGCTTTGAAAAGGTGTATGAGCTGAATCGCAACTTCCGCAACGAAGGCATCTCAACGAAACACAATCCTGAATTCACAATGCTCGAGTATTACTGGGCCTACGCCGACGTGAACGACATGATGGATCTGCACGAAGAGATGATGCGCGCGGTGGTGCAGGTGGCGACCGGCGGACTGATGGTGCGATACGGCGAACAGGAAATCGATTTCTCGAAACCGTTTGCCCGCATTCCGATGCGCGAAGCAATCTCGCGATACGGACAGCGCGACGTCGATCACGATGAGCCGGCGGAACGTATCGTGGAAATGTTTGAAGAATTAGCTGAACCGCATCTAATCCAGCCAACCTTCATCACCGATTTTCCCAAACCGATCTCTCCGCTTTCCAAAGCATCGCCGTCGGATCCATCCGTGGCCGAGCGTTTCGAATACTTCGTGGGTGCGCTTGAATCAGCCAATGGCTTTTCTGAACTGAACGATCCGGAAGAGCAGTATCAGCGCTTCAAAGAACAAGCTCAACAGCGCGAGCGTGGCGATGAAGAAGCGATGGTGATGGACGAAGATTACATTCGCGCGTTGGCTTACGGCATGCCGCCCGCAGCGGGAATTGGGGTGGGCATCGATCGTTTGGTGATGCTGCTCGCGAACAAACACTCAATTCGCGACGTGATTCTGTTTCCTCACATGCGACCGGAGAGACAGAAGGCAGAAGGCCGCGAGCAGTAGGCAGAAGAAGACACGGAGACGGGGTGACACGGAGACACGGAGAAAGACGCGGTGACGGGGTGACACGGAGAAAAACCAATCTCGTCCTCCGTCGTGTCCCCGCGTCGTCGTGTCTCCGCGTCTGCGCCTCTGTCTTACTTCACCGGCGTCTCTTGATGCGAGAAGGCCATCCATCTTCCTTTGCGATTTACCCAGAGGCTACTTGCCCAGACAGTTGGAATCGTTTGTCCCGCGCAGGTTCCGTCGGCCACGCCCTTATAAGTTATTACGGCGGCATCAGCATCGACCATCGCGAGTTTCCAATCGCTAAGCGCAAATGATTTCACCTCGCACGGCATCTGGGACATCATTTGCACCACGTCGGCCTTGGCTCCGACACCCTGTTCTCCGATCATGACGCCGTCGGAGGCTAGCCAGTTTTGGAATGGCTTCGAGTCCTTGTTCTTCCACGCAGTCCACAGGGCGGTTTCGTTCGCGGACAATTTCTTAAGCAGTGCTGCCTTACTCATGCGCGGCTTCGGCTTCGCGGCCGGTGATGGCGAGGCCGTGGCTTGCGGCTGTGCAAAACAGAAACTTGCAAACGCCATGACGAGAATGGCGGCCCAGGGGTAAATGGCTAAATGTCTCTTCATCCGTTCGATCTCCTTCGGTTGTCAGGGTGAAACGCGCGGAGTTTCTACTACTGTCAATCTGTTCGTGTCAATGCGTTGGAGGAAGATCGCCCAGCGCGTCAGTCTTCGGTTTGTCACCCACGCGGCTGGCGTGGCAAGCTTAAGCCGATGTTTGTTGACAGCAAGACAAAGACACGTCTGCTGCGGCGGATGGGAGAGGCGATTGAAGACTTTGGCATGATCGCCGACGGCGATCGAGTCATGGTTTGCATGTCGGGCGGCAAGGACAGTCACACGCTGCTCGATCTGCTGCTCGACGTCCAGCAGCGCGCGCCTGTGAAGTTCGATCTGCTGGCCGTGAACCTTGATCAAAAGCAGCCAGACTTTCCCGCTGAAGTGCTTCCCAGTTATTTGTCTGAACGCGGCGTGCCGTTTCGCATCGTCGAGCGCAACACGTATGCGGTCGTCAAGCGCCTGGTGCCGGAAGGCAAAACTTATTGCTCAGTCTGTTCGCGACTGCGACGCGGAATTCTCTACAACATTGCGGTTGAAGAAGGCTGCACAAAGATCGCGCTGGGCCATCATGCCGACGACATTATCACCACCTTCCTTTTGAATCTTTTCTATATCGGCACTCTGAAGGCAATGCCGCCGGTGCTGCGTTCCGATGATGGACGGAACACGATCATCCGCCCGTTGGCCTATTGCCGCGCGCGGGACATTGCTGAGTTCGCAGCGGAGGCGAAGTTCCCCATCATTCCGTGCGATCTGTGCGGCTCGCAGCCCAACCTTAAACGGGCCCGCGTCGAGCGGCTGATTTCCGATCTCGAAGAGGAAATTCCGAACATCCGCGCTTCAATGCTGACGGCGCTCGGCAATGCAGTGCCGACGCATCTTCTCGATTCGCACCTGTTCGACTTCAAAAGTCTCTCAGCCGGCACCGGCGACCTGGAAGCCGAACTCGACCTGGTTCTCGGTCACACCGATAGTGAGCCGGCGCTGGTGTCCATCGCGTGAAGTGAGTGCGCTACTTTGCGGCTTCGCCGCCCGATGTGCGGTAAGGCTCAGCCTTACCGACCCAGTCGTTAACTCTTGGGCTGCGCCCGAAAGACGGGCGTAGCCCGCTGATCTCTTAACCACCAACCGGAAGGTCAAAGACCTTCCGCACATCAAGCGGCAAGCCGCCAACACTCGCATGACTCGTGTTCTGGTTTGTGATTAAATCTGCGCCGCATGGCGACGACGAAGAAGACTGAACTCGATCTGGGAGAGTTTCCTCCCGGCACTGTGACTGAGTACACAACGTTCGTTTGTCTCGCGTGCATCTTCGACATCTTCACTAAACAGCTTCGCCTGGCGCCGCGCACAGCTTTTTCGGAAGTCAAAAAGCACACGCCGGAAATTGCAGAGCTGACCAGCCGCGGCGCGTTACGCCCTTACTTTGATAGCGATGAAAAGAAACCGCATTGCCCCTACTGCGGCAGTGCCGCACGTTGGCTGGCGAGGTTCGACACGTATTGCATCGAGGGCGGCAAGACGACTGATGCGGCGCGCCGCGCGCTCTTCAAAAAACTTCCAAAGTCCGGCGATCAATTCGTCGTGCTCGAAAAGAAATCTGATTCGCGGGCAGTATTTTTTGAATGGCTCGACACGCTGGGTTTGAACCTCGATCGCAACGAGGAATCCTGGCTGGTCGAAGCGACGCGAAATTATCTCGCCCGTCGCGAGCCGAAAACTGATTGGAATGAAACGTTCGAGGGCGTGCGGTCCATCCGTCGCTCGTCGCGCCTGGCGCCGACTAGTCGGGAATGGGAACGCGACGGTGCGCGACTCTATCTGGCGCCGCATCTCTACAGCGAGGCGATCCTGATTCAGTACCTCGTCAGTCGTTCCCATGCGCATGGCGGGATGACCCTGGAAGGCCGTCTGACGCTGATGGGCTTGATCCGGAAACTTCGTTACGGCGGCTATCTTGAACGCGTGGGCATCACCGAAATCGATCCTGGCGAAGTGTTCGAGCGGGTCGTGGATCATCTGGCGGCCACGCACGACTGGAGTTATGAAGCCCCGAGCCGGACGAAGGCGATGAAGAAAGCAAAGAAGTCCAAGAAAGCAAAAACCTCAAAGAAATCAAAGGCTGCGCCGCCCGAACCTGATGTAGTGATAGCTGAACCGGTGAAGCTTTATTACCTCGTTGACCGCCGCAACTTTCTCGATCAACTCAAGAGTGTCTATGCAAGTTATGCTGCTTGACCGATTCCCGGCAATCCCCTGGCAAACCCGTGGCGAGCTCCCGACATCCAGGCACTGAAAGGACTAACCACCGCGCGCTGCTTACCGGTTCCAAACCGTTGCATCTGTTGCGGACCGCGGTGCTATAATCGCGCGCCATGAAAACACAAATCTATCGCTCGATCGCAGTCGCACTCCTTGCGCTTTTCTTTGCTCAGTCGTCGTTGGCCACTTGCGGAGGGGGCGGTGGCGGTGGCGGCGGCGGAATGTCCGGCGGTGGTGGTGGTGGCGGCAGCGCCACTGTCTACAACGTGCCCTGGAAGATCCGCAAGGATGGCGATCCTGCTCCCGCAGGTTTGGTGTTGTATTGGTTTCCCAGATCGTCTGATGAGATCAAGGCGTCCAGCCTG
>Ga0134126_10008519_pt1 | contig 12906 bp, 14 predicted proteins | sample KB31752_FD_96881 | JGI IMG/M metagenome (GOLD analysis project Ga0134126, IMG submission 96881) | Terrestrial soil microbial communities with excess Nitrogen fertilizer from Kellogg Biological Station, Michigan, USA - KB3-175-2 | ecosystem: Environmental > Terrestrial > Soil > Unclassified ...
CATCCGGAATATTTCGCAGATTTGCCGGCGTTGAAGTAGCTAGGATTTGTCGCGCTGCCACGTGACGATTACGCGCACTATCTTGTTGTTCACGTTGGGATGCGGCATCGGCGGACTTTCGATGTGCAAGGTATCATCGCCATCGAAGCGGATGAACCTGACCTGCTCGCCGCCGACCCAGGCTTCATTCCATGCGACTTCGACCTTTGTAGTGATCTTGTTGCCGTCGACATGATATCGTCCGCTATATGCAATCATGCTGCGCAATGCCTTGGCGCGGTCCTCGTCGGACTTTGGCACCGGTCGTCCGTCGGCTGTGACCAGCGCCAGCCAGCGGCCTTCCCGAGTTGCGATCTGATACCCGCGCGGATGCTCACCCAGCACTGGCGTGCGTTCTTTGGTCTGCGCGTCCTCATAAACGACGGACACCAGCTTCCACGTGCCGACGATTTTGTCTGCGTCCGAGGCGTGCGCGGGCACGCTGAGCAGGAAGCCGCATAGCAGTAGAAATATTGTGCGCAAATGTTCCTCCCGAGACGAGTTGACGAGTGCTTCTATTCCGCGGTCCAGCCACCGTCGACGACGAGTGAGGTCCCCGTTACCAGTGCGGCCGCATCGCTCGCGAGGAAGACGATTGCGCCGGTGAGGTCTTCGAGTTGGCCGAGACGCCCTAGCTTGATCCGTCGCAGGGTGTCTTCCCGGAACGCCTTGTTCTCGAAAAATGGCCGCGTCATCGGCGTTTCTATGAAGGTCGGCGCGAGCGTGTTCACCCGGATCTTGTGAGGGGCAAGTTCGATCGCCATTGCCTTGGTGAACCCCTCCATTGCGTGTTTGGTTGCGCAGTAAACCGTGCGCGTCGGACCTCCGACATGCCCCATTTGCGAAGACATGTTGATGATTGAGCCCGGCTTCCTGGATTCAATCAATTTGCGTGCAACCGCCTGCGCGACGAAATAGGCGGCCCGCACATTGAGCGAGAATACGAAATCGAAATCCTCGACCTTCACATCCACGAAAGGCGCCGGCCTGTTGGTGCCCGCATTGTTGACCAGAATGTCGAACGGTTCCCGTGCCGCGATGGCCTTCATTGTGGCATCGACATCGCGCACATCCAGCGTCAGCGTCTCGGCTTTTTGCCCACGCGAGCGGACCGCATCGGCCGCCTCATCAATCTCTTTGGATGTGCGGGCGGCGAGAGTGACGTGGGCGCCCGCGTCCGCCACGGCCGATACTGCGGCGAGCCCGATGCCGCGCCCGGCACCGGTGACCAGCGCACGCCTGCCGTCGAGGCGGAATGAAGGAGTGCGGGTGAGTTCGGCCATGAGAGGAGGTCATTCCACCGCTTGGGCGTAGGGTACGTTGCGGCCACCGTAGCGGCGTACACGTACATTGGCCTGTTCGGCATGTGCGAGGAAACCTTCCAGTACGCAGAGGCGGGAGCACACTTCGCCGATCTTGGCGCTAGCCTCGTCAGTCAGCACCTTCTGATAGGTGCAGGTCTTGATGAACTTGCCGACCCACAGCCCGCCGGTAAAGCGCGCATTTTTTTTCGTCGGCAGCGTGTGATTGGTGCCGATGACCTTGTCGCCATAGGCGACGTTGGTGCGGGGTCCAAGAAACAGCGATCCGTAATTTCTCATCCCATTAAGAAACACGTCCGGATCCCGCGTCATCACCTGCACGTGCTCAGATGCCACCCGGTCGGCCTCGGCGATCATCTCAGCCTCGTTGTCGCAGACGATGACTTCGCCGTAATCCTTCCATGCCTGGCCGGCGAGGTCGGCGCTCGGCAGGATCGTCAGGAGTCGCTCCACCTCCTTCATGGTTTCGCGCGCAAGTTTCTCGGAATTGGTAATGAGGACCGCGGGCGAGGTGGGTCCGTGCTCGGCCTGGCCGAGGAGGTCAGTGGCACAGATTTCGCCGTCAACCGTGTCGTCCGCGATTATGAGGGTTTCGGTCGGCCCGGCAAGCAAATCGATGCCCACGCGGCCGAACAGTTGACGCTTGGCCTCGGCGACATAGGCGTTGCCGGGTCCTACGATCATGTCTACCGGCTCGATTGTCTCGGTGCCGAGCGCCATCGCGGCGACCGCCTGCACTCCGCCCAGTACATAGATGTCGTCCGCGCCGCCGAAATGCATCGCAGCGACAATCGCCGGATGCGGACCGCCCTTGAATGGCGGCGCGCAGGCGATGATTCGCTTCACGCCGGCGACCTTGGCGGTCACAATCGACATATGCGCGCTGGCGACCATCGGATAGCGGCCGCCCGGCACGTAGCAACCGATCGAGCTGACCGGGATATGGCGGTGGCCGAGCACGACCCCAGGCAGCGTCTCAACCTCGAGGTCGTGCATGGTGTCGCGCTGCTTCTGCGCAAAGTTGCGGACCTGTGCCTGCGCGAACTTGATGTCCTCAAGATCCCGCTTCGGGACTTGTGCAATCGCCCGTTCGACCTCGACCGGCGTCAGCCTGAAGTCTTTCGGCGACCACTTGTCGAATTTCTCCGACAATTCGCGAATTGCGAGATCCTTGCGCTCATCGACCTGCGCCAGGATGGCCTCCACGGTTTCACGGACTTTCGCGTCAGCGGCCTTGATGGAGCTCGCGTCCATTCCGCGTTTGAGCCAACGGGGCATGGGTACCCTCCTGAACCAACTTTTTCTTCCTGATAAACCACTCGATGCGCGCGAAGCCTGCGTTTCTTAGGCGTTGCGGGCCGGCTCGACGACCACGGCTGTTCCGTAGCACAGAACTTCCGCTGCGCCGACCATCGGCCCCGTATCATAGCGTACGCCGATAACGGCGTTACCGCCCATTTCCTGCGCATGGGCGAGCATGAGTTGAAAAGCTTCCTCGCGTGCCGATTCGCAGAGCGTTGCGAATATCCCGGCGCGCCCGCCGAACATTGTGCGCAAAGCTCCGACGATCGTCATCGGCAGTGACCGTGTTCGCACGGTGATCCCGCGGACAACGCCCAGACATTCAATAGTTCGAAATCCGGGCAGCTCAAATGCAGTTGTCGACTGCATCAACCCCTCCGATTCAACAATCATCCGGACGCGAGTGCAGTCGTATTCTATTTTATCGCCTGCGGGTTGATCGGCGAACCTGTTCCGCCGGTGATGATCAAAGGCGGGCCGCAGAAAAAGAATTCATAGATGCCGTCCTGCTCGCAGTCCTCTGCGAGTTCCTTGAGATAAAAGATTTCGCCCATGCACAGGCCCATGGCGGGGATCACGACCCAGTGCCACGGCTGGTTTGCTTCGGTGGTTTCGTTGGGGCGTACTTCCACGCCCCAAGTATCGGTACAAATGGCGGCAACCTGTTTTTCCTGACACCAGTAGCAGTTCTCGAACTTGACACCTGGCGCATCGCCGCCGGCGTAACCGCCCCAATTCTTCTCGGCGAGGCAGCGTTCCATCTGTCCGGTGCGGACTATGACAAAGTCGCCGCGGCCGATCGAAACATTCTGATCCTTGGCGCATTTGTCGAGTTCATCGTTCGAAATGCTCTCACCGTCCTGCATCCATTTCACGCCGCGGAAGCGCGCGATGTCCAGCAGCACGCCGCGGCCGACCATCTTGTTCTTGGAGTGCTCGATGCCGAGTACGTTGAGGCCGCGCGCATCGACCATCTTGGCCTCATGGCCGTTGTAGCCTTTGTCCTCATAGAAGATGTGGCCGAGCGCGTCCCAATGCGTAGCGCCTTGCACGCACAACATCAGAGTGTCGTCGGCATAGCGGATCTTGTTCCAGTCCTGGCGTCCCGCAATGGCGTCGGTTCCCGTGGCCAGCATTTGGTGGATCGGGTTGAAGCGCCCGCCGAACAGGCCGGTTTGCGGGCCCTCGCGGTCGAGCGGGATACCAAGCGCAAATACCTTGCCGGAGCGGATCAGGCTTGCCGCCTTCACGATGTCCTCGGGCGTGACATGGTTGAGGGTGCCGATCTGGTCTTCCTTGCCCCAGCGGCCCCAGTTGCTGAGCTTCTTGCTGGCCTCGGCGATCGCCTGTTTGCCGACTTTGATGTCCATGAAGCGTGTCCTTCCGGCTTTTTCGTTATTTCGCGGCGCTTCAACGTCGAATGCCGCCCCTTGTCGCTGCAATATTGCGCTGGCTGGCGGTGTTTCATCAAGCGGAGAAGTGCCATCGCCGCTTTGACAGAACACGCAATGCTTGCGCTTGATTCACGCTACAACAACCGCCTAAAAAGCATTTATTCAGGGAGGATATTCATGAAACGCAATCTGTTTGCGATCGCAGCCGCCTTGGTCGCACTGACGCTGCCCGCACAGGCCAATAATATTGTGGACGAGTGGGCAGCGATAAAGGCGCCCCCGCCGCCGACCCTCAAGCCGGTGACCGTAGACGCGAAGACGACCGCGCTGTTGATGCTCGATTTCATGAACCAGAATTGCGGCAAGCGGCCGCGCTGTATCGCCTCTATTCCGGCGGTCAAGAAGTTGCTGACCGAGGCGCGCGCCCACAAGGTGGCGATCATCTACTCAATCATCGCGAACACCACGCCGGCCGATGTCATCAAGGACGTGGTCCCGCAGGCGGACGAGCCGCATGTGCTGGCAGGAATCGACAAGTTTTTGAACACCGACCTCGACAAATTGCTCAAAGACCGAGGAATCAAAACGGTCATCGCGGTCGGAACTGCGGCGAACGGAGCGGTACTTTATACGGCGAGCGCCGCGGCTTCGCGCGGCATGGGTGTGATTGTGCCGGTCGACGGCATGTCGGCGGTCGACCCTTACGCGGAATATTCCACGGTCTTCACATTCATGAATGCGCCGGTGGTGTCCGCGAAAACGACGCTGACCAAGGTCGATATGATCAAGTTTTGATTACTTTCGTCGGCCGTCATTCCGGGTTCGCAACTCTTGGCCCCGGCCCGGAATGGCGGGCACCTTAAACCTTTCCTAGCGCGTGCAAGATTTTATCGGGCGTGAACGGCATATCGGTGAGCGGCTGCGCGCCGAGCGGGCGCAACGCGTCATTGATAGCATTCATCACGGAACCTGGCGCGCCCGCGGTTCCGGCTTCGCCCGCGCCTTTGGCGCCGAGTTCGCTGTCGGCGGTTGGTGAAACGACGTGACCGCATTCAATGTCGGGCATTTCCGCGGCCATCGGAACGAGATAATCCGCCATGTTGCCGTTGAGGAGCTGACCGCGTTCGTCATAGAGGCAATGCTCGAACAGGGCCGCGCCAATGCCTTGCACCACGCCACCGCGGATCTGCTCATCGACGAGCTGCGGATTAATGATGGTGCCGCAATCCTCCACGCACCAGTGCTTGAGCAGCTTCACGAAACCGGTGTCGGTGTCGACTTCCAGGTGGCTCGCCTGGATGCCGTTGGTGAAGGCAAATGGCCACGCGCGTGGCACATAGTGGCGCGTCGCCATCAGCTCGGCCTGAAATCCAGGAGGCAGGGTGTCTGGACGAAAATAAGCAACGCGCGCCAGTTCATCGAGCGGCAGGCGTTCGGTGCCCTTTTCCTTATCGATCACGATGCCGTTGCGAATGTCGAGCTCCTCGGGCTTTGCCTGCAGCATCGCGCCGGCCACCGCCAGTACGTTCGCGCGCAGGGCCTTGCCGGCCTGCCACGCCGCTTCGCCGCCGATGCCGGCTGCGCGCGAAGCCCAGGTGCCGCCGCCATAAGGGGTATTGTCGGTATCGCCGGTGATGACGCGAACCATTTCGATCGGCACGCCGAATGCTGACGCCACGCATTGTGCCACGACCGCTTCGGCGCCTTGTCCTTGTTCCGTAACTCCGGTCTGCACGATGAGCGCACCTTGGGCGTCCAGCTTCACGGTGGCGCCGTCCATCGACGTGATGCGGGCCCCACCGACGCCATAGAAAGCGGCTGAGGGATTTGTGACCTCGATAAAGCTCGCAAAACCGATCCCGCGGTAAATGCCTTTGTCACGCAGCTTCTTCTGTTCCGAGCGCAACCCGGCGTAATTCATCATCGTATCAAGATGGGCGATCGACTCGTGATGCGAGAGCTTTTCGAATTTCAGTCCGGCCGCCGATTGGGCGGGATAGGCATCATCCGAAATCATGTTGCGGCGCCGGAACTCAAGCGGGTCCATGCCGATCCTGGCGGCGGCCAGCTCAACCAGGCCTTCGGTAACCGCGGTCGCGATTGGATGACCAACGGCGCGGTACTGACACATGACATTTTTGTTCTGAAAAACAACGCGCGCCAGCGCACGATAGTTAGGGCAGGCATAAGGGCCACCGACAAGATTGACGATCTGGTTGGCTTCGATGCCGCTCGTACGCGGGTAGACGGAGTAGGGCCCAATTCCGGTCAAATCGTCGATCTCGAAGGCGGTGATTGTGCCGTCCTTGCTGACTCCGATTTTTGCCTTGATACGGTGATCGCGCGCGTGAATATCGGTGACGAAACTTTCTATGCGATCAGCGACGAACTTCACCGGGCGCTTGAGCAGCTTTGACAATGCGACCGTCGCCATTTCATCGGCGTAGGTGTGTACCTTGATTCCGAATGACCCGCCGACGTCCTTGGTGAGCACGCGCACCTGGTGTTCCGCGATTCCGAGATGCTTGGCGAACAGGTTCTGCATCATGTGCGGAGCCTGGGTGCCCTGGTAAACGGTCATTCGCTGCTCGCCTTCGTTCCAGTCGGCAACGATCGAGCGCGGTTCGTTGGTGACGCCGGTGTGGCGGCCGAAACGGAATGTGGTTTCAATTACGGTGTCGGATTCCGTGAATGCCTTATCCACCGCGCCGACATCGAGCTTACGCTCGAAGCAGAGATTGTCACCGAGCGACGCATGAATCACAGCCGTCCCGGCGTCGAGTGCAGTTTCCGGATCGGTTATTGGACCCAATTGCTCGTAGATAACGTCGATGAGTTCGCAGGCATCTTCCGCCTCGGCGCGCGTGCGCGCGACGACGGCGCAGACAGCTTCGCCCTGCCAGCATGCCCGCTCGATGGCAATGGGCGCTTGCGGCGCCGATTTCAGCCCTTTGAGATGCGTGAGCACGCCGACCCACGGGGTCATCACCTTCGCGATCTCTGCCCCTGTCACGACGGCGATAACACCAGTCGCGTTCTTTGCCGCCTCCGTGACAACTTTGACGATGCGTGCGTGCGCATGCGGCGAACGCACAAAAGCGACGTGTGCCATGCGCGGGAGCACGACATCACTGACATATTGTCCGCGCCCTTGTGTCAGGCGTTGCAGATTGGGCCGAGGGACCGAGCGGCCAATATAGGAATTGGGCCGGTCTAGCGCGGAGAGGATTGGCGGGGAGTCGTCGACGATTTTCATGGGATTACGCTACTATCCGTTCGTCCCCGCGAAAGCGGGGACCCAGGGCCGCGGGCGATGAGCTCCTCTGTGCACATATTGGCGAGCCGCCGGAACAGAACGCTGTACATTGGCATGACGGACGACGAGCCGACTCTGTAAAGAACGGGATGGCTCATTTTTTCCCTCCAGCTCTTTGCTTGGCTACCGCTTCAATGGCGTCCACAATCGCGTGATAACCGGTGCAGCGGCAGTAGTTGCCGGAGAGATGTTCGCGAATTTCATCCCGGCTCGGGACGGTTTTGGCGCGTTTGAGCAGGTCCTGCGCGGCAGCTAGCATGCCTGGCGTGCAAAATCCGCACTGAAGGGCGTTTCTCTGCTCAAACGCAGCCTGCAGATCGGCAACTTCGCCGGAATCGGACAGGCCTTCGATCGTCTCGACCTTGGCGCCATCACACTGCACGGCCAGCATCAGGCAGCCACGGACGATTTCGCCGTTCACCCGCACGGTGCAGGCGCCGCAGACCCCGTGCTCGCAACCGACATGGCTTCCCGTGAGTGCTAGGTCGTCACGAAGGAAATCGACCAATGTCTTGCGTGCGTCGATGCGCGCCTCCACGCGCTCACCGTTGACGGATATGTTGATATCGAGGGCCCGGCTGCTCATAGCCGAACCTCCGTCAACTGCATTGCCACGCGGCGAAGCAGCACGCCGGCAAGGTGCTTCTTGGCCTTTGCGGTTGCCTGCACATCATCATGTGGGTCGAGGTCGAGGGCCTCGAAGGCCGCATCTATGGAGCCCTCGGCAAGGGCTGCCTCGGCTTTTTTCGCGCGTACGGGTATGTCGCTAACCCCAAAATAAGCCAGCCTCACGTCGGAAAGCTCCTTGCCGTTGGCGCGCGCGGTCGCGGCCAATCCGACCATCGCATAGTCGCCGTGGCGACGTGCCAGTTCGGCAAAGCCGGTGCGTGTATCCCTGGTTGCTGCCGGCACGCGAACGCCGGTCAGCACTTCCTGCGGCGCCAGCGCCGTTTCGAACAGGCCCTTGAAGAAATCCTGCGCCTTGACGCTGCGCGTGCCCTTCGGGCCGGTCGCCTCGATTTCGCCGTCGAGCGCCAGCAGGCATGCAGGCAGTTCGGCCGCAGGGTCGGCGAATGCCACCGAGCCGCCGAGTGTCCCTCGATTTCGGATCGCCGGGTGGCCGATATGCGGCATCGCGCGCGCAAACAGCGGTACGTGGCTTGCAATGATGTCCGAGCGTTCGACCTGCGTGTGGCGCGCGAGCGCGCCAATTTCGACGCTGCCCTTCTTGAGCGCAATGGCATCAAGCCCGCCGATCCCGTTGATATCGATGAGCAAGGCAGGCGACGATAGCCGCATATTGAGCGTTGCGATCAGGCTCTGCCCACCCGCCAGCAGCTTTGCATCCTTTTCGGCAAGCAATGCGATCGCTTCATCGAGCGAACGCGCCCTTTGATAGGCGAATGGCGCCGGCTTCACAGGTTCCCCCGCTGTTGCCGCGCGATGTGCCCGAGACCCGGTTCCCGTTTTTCGGGATCGCGCGCTGTCTATGTTCTCATTGTGACCGGTAACGCGGTCAGGTCAACCGATGACGATATGCCAGGGACTACCGAGCTGCGATGTCCTTAACGATATCGATCGCTCGTCTCAGTAACGTCATCGACGCCTCCAGGGTGCGAAACGCTGCGTGCGCACTCAGAGTGACGTTCGTAAGTTTCGCCAGCGGATGATCGACTTTCAGGGGCTCTTCGTGAAAGACGTCCAGGGCCGCGTGACCGATGGTGCCGTTTTTCAACGCCTCTACGAGCGCGGCCTCGTTTAGCAGTGCGCCGCGCGCAGTGTTGACGAAAATCGCACCCGGTTTCATGCGCGCGATGCGCCCTTTGCTGAGAAATTCTCGTGTTTCCTCGTTGAGGACGAGGTTGAGCGATACAACGTCCGATTTTGCCAAAAGCGTATCGATGTCGACCAGTTCAACCCCGATGATCGGGCGAGGTGTCCGATTGTACGCAATCACCTGCATTCCCATTCCTTTGGCAATTCGTGCCACTTCGGCTCCAATTCCGCCGAGGCCGATAATACCGAGCGTTTTCCCGAGGAGTTGCACGCCCTCTTGCGGCGCCCAAATGCCATCACGAACTTCGCGATCCATGCGCGCAATGTTGCGTGCCGCCGCGAACATCAACGCGATCGTGTGCTCGGCGACCGCGGTGTCTCCGTAGCCCTTGATGGTGTGCACTCTAATCCCAAGTTCATTGAGTTCGCCGATGTCCATGTAGCTTGCGGCACCGGTGCCGAGAAATACGATGTGCTTGAGCCCAGGACATTTTGCCACGAATTCGGTCGGCATGTACGAGTGATCGTCGAGCGCGATATCATAATCGTTCAGCACCCGCGGTAACTCATCGCGGCTGAAGGGTTCCCGATTGACGTCAATCGGAGGATCATCTGGTCGTAAGACTCGCTGCCAGACCGGGGCCAATTGTTCGTTGCAGTCGATGAAAATGGCCTTCATGAGCGTTCCGAATCCGGTTCCTGTTTGCGCATCGTCCTCACAGTGGAAGACGATAGTGCCGACATTGCCATCGCAGGACCGCGTGCTGCAATGTTGACGGCGCGCAATACCCGGAATACATGCACCGGGCGGCGCACACGGCACAATGTCTCATCGCCGCCCCTCCATGATCCGCTGACGCAGGCGCTTCGAATGTCCGGGAAAAACAATGAAACTTGCAAGCTACAAAGTACGCGGGCGCGAGAGCTTCGGCGCAATGGTGGCCGATGGAGTCGTCGATCTGAAAACCCGATTGGCGCCGAGGTTCGCGAGCCTGCTGGATTTGCTGCGTGGCGACGGTCTTCCTGCGGCACTTGATGCCGCGCAGGGTGTCCGCGCTGATTACCCGCCAAGCGAACTCGAATTCCAGCAACCGGTCGGTCAGCCCGAAAAGATTCTCTGTATCGGCATCAATTACGCCAATCGCAATGCCGATTTCGGCGATCTGGAGGTTCCGAAATACCCGAGCATGTTCTATCGCGTGCCCGGATCATTGGTGGCGCACGAACAACCGATAGTGCGGCCGTACGAGTCCGAGCAGCTCGATTTCGAGGCGGAGATTGCGTTGGTAATAGGTCGGAGCGGGCGACGCATAAGCCAGGAGAAGGCGCTCGACTATGTGGCCGGAGTTACCTTGTGCAATGAGGGTACCATTCGTGATTGGTTGCGCCACGGCAAATTCAATGTCACGCAAGGCAAGAATTGGGATTCGACGGGCAGCATCGGGCCCTGGATTGTGACCACGGACGAAATTGATCTAGCGAAGCCATTGCGCATCGTCGCGAAAGTGAACGGCGCCGTGAAGCAGGATGATACGACTGCCAGCATGATCAAGTCGTTTGCGGAACTAATCGCCTATGCGAGCACTTTCATGACGCTCAAGCCCGGAGACGTGATTGCAACCGGAACGCCGATCAAGCTCGATCGTGGCGAAACTCAGGTCTGGCTCAAGCCTGGTGACGTCGTAGAGATTGCAGTGCCGGAGATTGGTGTTCTGCGTAACGGGGTAGTGGCCGAGGTATGACCAAAGAGCAAAAAGCGGTTTGTGTCATCGCCTGGCCAGCCGGCCACTCGCGCTCACCGCTGATTCACAATTACTGGATCGAGCAGCATAAGCTCGATGCCGAATACCGTCGCGAGGCGGTGCCGCCCGAGAAATTCACCGAATTTATCGGGAACTTGCGCAGCAATGGATATATCGGCGCCAATATAACGGTCCCGCATAAGGAAGCCGCGCTCAGGCTGTCCGAGCCGGACGACCGCGCGCGCGCCGTCGGTGCGGCCAACACTCTGTGGTTCGACGACAGCAGATTGCGCTCCACCAATACCGACGTTGAAGGATTTCTTGCCAACCTTGACTCGGCGACGCCGGGCTGGGACCGCGGCCTGTCGACGGCGGTCGTTCTGGGCGCCGGAGGCGGTGCGCGCGCCGTGATTTTTGCCCTTCTCGCCCGGGAGGTTGGCCGCATTTATGTGATCAATCGGACCGTCGCGCGCGCCATTGCCCTGCGTAAGCAGTTCGGCGCACGGGTACAGGTTGCCGGTTGGGAAGAGACTACGGGCCTGCTCGGCGGTGCCGGTTTGCTGGTCAATACCACCACGCTTGGGATGGTTGGTCAGCCGCCCCTTGAATTCAATTTGCGTTGTCCGGCATCGTTGGTTGTGGCCGATCTTGTCTATGATCCTCTGGTAACGCGCCTGCTTGCCTCGGCGCGAGCGCGCGGGCTTCGAACGGCCGATGGGCTCGGCATGCTGCTCCATCAGGCTGTTCGTGGCTTTCAACTATGGTTCGGCGTTCGGCCCGAAGTTACGCCGGAACTGCGCAATTTGGTCGAAGCGGATCTTCTCAAAAAGAAGTGAGCGCCGCATTTAGTGGAATAAGCCTTCAATAGTGGGGTTATCTGCCTGATTGACAGCCGGCAAGGCCGGCACCCATCGGGAGGACCGTCATGATGTACAAGCCGAATATGATGTTGCGAGTCGTCGGTGCCGCGGCCGTTGCGCTTTTGTGTGCATCCGCCGCTTTTGCGCAGCAGCCGGGCCGTATCCGCGGGCAAATCGAGAAGGCGGACGGCGACATGCTCGTGCTTAAAACGCGAGAGGGCGCCGCGCTGAACGTGAAGCTCGACGACAAGACGCGCGTCTCGGCGCTTGAGAAGGCTACACTTGGGGACATCAAGAATGACACCTTTCTGGGAATTGCCGGAATGCCCCGCTCCGATGGGAGCATCGAAGCGTTCTCGATTCATATTTTTCTGCCTGCGCAGCGGGGCGTGGTGCCGGATCGGCACGGACCTTGGGATGCGCGCCCGGGCAGCACGATGACGAATGCCTATGTGACGAGCATGGTCCAGGCGAAAGAAGGTGAGACGCTGACAGTGAAATACAATGAAGGTGAAAAGAAAATAATTGTCACCCCGCAGACCGTGATTGCTGCAGCGAGGCCTGGAAGCAAAGGCGAGCTCAAGGCGGGAGTGCAGATCATCATTTTTGGCTGGGACAAACAGCCCGACGGTTCTGTTCTTGCGAAGACAATGTATGTTGGGCGTAGCCTGACACCTGCGATGTGAGAATTGCGATGATTTGGCGAATACTTTCTGCGGCAGTATTTCTGGTTGTTGCAATTATCACTACGCGCGCGCAGCAGCTGCCGGCTGTGCGCGTTTCCGGCACGGTCGAGAACTTCAATGGCCGCATATTGTCGGTGAAGTCTGACAAGCTGGGCGAAGTAAAGATCAATCTCACCGACAATGTGACAGTGTTTGGTGTTTCTAAAGCGACGCTCGCCGACATCAAGCAGGGCTCCTATGTCGGCGTCGGTGCAATGCCGCAGCGGGATGGAAGCCAGCGCGCGGTCCAGGTGACGGTTATGGCTGAATCGCAGCGCGGCCTGAGTGAAGGCCATCGCCCCTGGGACGCGCGGCCGAATAGCACGATGACCAATGGTACCGTCGATGAGACGGTAGCAGGCGTCGATGGGCGCGTGTTGACGGTGAAGTACAAGGATGGGGAGAAGAAGATCATTGTTCCGCCCGATGC
>Ga0134126_10008520_pt1 | contig 12905 bp, 12 predicted proteins | sample KB31752_FD_96881 | JGI IMG/M metagenome (GOLD analysis project Ga0134126, IMG submission 96881) | Terrestrial soil microbial communities with excess Nitrogen fertilizer from Kellogg Biological Station, Michigan, USA - KB3-175-2 | ecosystem: Environmental > Terrestrial > Soil > Unclassified ...
CGCGCCACAACGCAGACGACGGCGTCCGTCACCTCGGTCGGCAGGCCGGCAAGCTGCATGACGGTGATCGGCTGGCCGTCCGGCTCCAGGCGGAACAGGTGGGTGAGGATTTCCGCCATCGTGTCGCCGCCGACATTGGCGTTCTCGAACATGAAACCGTAGCGGGGGTCGCTGCGCAGCGCTTCGAGGCGGGCGATCAGGCGGTGGCAGTGCATGCGCGTCGCCCGGTTTTCGAGCTTGCCCATGCGCTCGTCGATGAGATTGACGAGATCGGCGAGTAGATAGGGGACCGGCGTGTCCACGGTGAAGCCGGCGCGGCGCGGGTCGATCTTGCGCAGGCCGAAGCGATCCGATTGCGAGGCGCGCTGCGCCAGATACATGCCCTTGGCGATCGGAATGTGCTCGGCGAGGATTTCCAGCTCCTCCTCGACCGCCGGCCGGCCGCCATAGACGACGTCGACCAATTCCTCGAAATTAAACAGCCAGAACGGCAGCTTGAGGTTCTGCGGATTGACGACGTTGGCGTGCGCGCCGAAACAACGGGCGAACTCGTTGTGTCCGTCGAGCAGGAAAATGCGCACGTTGGGGGCGGTGTCGATGACCGCGTTGAGGATGACGGCGACGCCGCTGGATTTGCCGACCCCGGTCGAGCCCAGCACCGCGAAATGCTTGTTGAGCATGTCGCTGATCGAGATTCGCGCCGGGATGGCGTCGTCGTGATGCAGCACGCCGATCGTCGCGCTATCGGCGTCGCCCTCGTAGGTAAGCCGCAGATCCTGGCGCGTGGCGAGGCCGGCGGCGTCGCCAATGGCGGGATAGGCGGAGACGCCGCGCCGGAAACGGTCGCGCCCATTTTGGTCCTGGGCGATCTCGCCCATCACGTCGACGCTGGCGATGGCGGTGTCGGGCAAAGTAGCGCCAATGGCGCCCTGGCTCTCCATTTGCGTGATCATGCCTATGAGCCGGCGCGAGCCGGCGTAGATGCGCACGAAATCGCCGACGGTGGCGCGCGCCTCGCCCACCGGGATGGCGACGCGCGCCTGCGCGCCGCGCACGCCGAGGATGACACCGAGCGATTGCGCGGCGTGAAGATCGCCGTGACTCGTCGGTTGCACAATATTGATCACACGACCTACCCTTTGCCGGGACGCAGGCCATGGACCTGTGTCATGCCGGCGCCCAGTCTCGCCTCTAAAGCTTTTTTCCCCGTTAAGCAGTTCTCTCGGGGTTTTTCTGTAGGAAACGAACGCCGCGCATATGAACAGGCTCGCCAATCTTCCGGTTTTCCTGCGTCTCGCCGGGGCCAAAGCGGTGCTCGTCGGCGGCGGCGAGGCGGCCGCCTGGAAGGCGGAACTGCTCGCCGCCGCCGGGGCGCGCTTAAGCATTTTCGCTCCCACGCCGGGTGAGCGGCTGCGCGGCGTCACCGCTCGGCTCGGGCTCTCGATCACGCCCCGGGCATGGCAGGCGGCGGACCTCGACGCGGCGCTGATTGCGGTGCTGGAGGCTGAGGACGAAACCCAGGCGGCGCGCTTCCGCGCCGCCGCGCGCGCCGTCGGCGCCCTTGTCAACGTTATCGACCGGCCGAAATTTTGCGATTTCTCGTTCGGCTCGATCGTCGAGCGCTCGCCGCTCGTCGTCGCCGTCTCCACCGACGGCGCGGCGCCGGTGTTCGCGCAGGCGGTGCGGGCGCGCATCGAGGCGATGTTGCCGGATTCGCTGCGCGCTTGGGCGGAGGCGGCGCGCGCCTGGCGGCCGCGGCTCGCCGGCTTCGACCAGGCGCGCCGGCGCGCCATCTGGCTCGATTTCGCCGACCGCGCCTTCGCTAGCCTCGACCGCAGCCCGCACGAGGCGGATTTCGCGGCGCTGTCGCGGGCGACGCGGCCGGGGCGGCTCATCGTCGTCGGGACCGGCGCCGGCCGCCCGGAGGACTTGACGCTGCGCGCGGTGCGGGCGCTGCAAGCCGCCGATCACGTCGTCGCCGATGGCGGGGTCGCCGAGTCGTTACGCGATCTCGGCCGCCGCGAGGCGAGTTTCGAGGCCTGTCCGCAGGGCGCCGGCGCCGCCGTGCGCGCGGCGGCGGGCGAGCGGGTGGCGGCAGGGGCGACGGTGGTTGTGCTGGTTGCCGGCGACGGGCGCGGCACGGCATGGGAGGGGGCGGAGATCGCGCCCGGAGTTGCGCCATGAGGCTGTTCGCCTTCGGCCTCGGCTACAGCGCCTCCCGCGTCATCGCTCGTGGGCGGTTCGGCGCGGCGGCGGCAACCGTGCGCGATCCGGCGGCGATCGCGGCGTGGCGGCGCCGGGGCGTCGACGCCTATCTGTTCGACGATGCCGAGCTTCAGCGGGCGCTGGCCGAAGCCGAGATCGCGCTGGTTTCGATTCCGCCCGACGCCGAGGGCGACCCGACGCTGCGCGCGCACGCGTCGGCGCTGCGCGCCGGCCGGCTCGCCCGCATCGTCTATCTCTCGACCGTCGGCGTCTATGGCGACTCCGGCGGCGCCTGGGTGGACGAAGACAGCCCGACGCAGGCGATGACGCCGCGGGCGCGGGCGCGCGTCGATGCCGAAGGCGCTTGGCGGGCGTTGGGGCGCGAGGCGGGCGTCGCCGTCGACATCCTGCGGCTTGGCGGCATTTATGGCCCCGGCCGCAACGCCTTCGACCGGCTGCGCGACGGGACGGCGCGGCGGTTGGTGAAGCCGGGGCAGGCGTTCAACCGCATCCATGTCGATGACATCGCTGCCGCCGTCGAGACGGTGGCGGCGGCGGGGCGGCCCGGCGCGGTCTATAATGTCGTCGACGGCGCCCCTTCGGCGCCCCAGGATATGATCGCTTATGCCGCCGCCTTGCTGGGCGTCGCGCCGCCGCCCGAGGAGCCCATTGCGAGCGCCGGGCTGACGGGCATGGCGGCGAGCTTCTATCAGGAGAACCGCCGCGTCCGTAACGCCAAGTTGCGCGCGCTCGGCTGGACGCCGCGCTATCCGACCTATCGCGAGGGTCTCGCGGCGGTCCTCGCCGACGAGAGCGGCCTAAGCGGCTGATCGATCTGTCAAGGCGGTTGCGGGCGGCGGTCTTGTGTCGTGAGCACCATGGAGTTGCGCGATGGAAGGCGGCGTGCGAGCCCCGGCATTTCGGCGATCGCCTCGCCCCCAACGCGCCGAGCCGGCGTCTTGAAGGCTGACCGCGATAGCCACGGCGCCGCGCCGCTGGCGCGCGCGGAGTTGCCGGTCGATACGGCCTCGCTGGCGCGCTATCTGATCGGCAAGCTTGTGGTGCGCGAATTGCCCGAAGGCGTCGCCAGCGGCCGTATCGTCGAGACCGAGGCCTACATCGTCGGCGACGCCGCCGGGCACGCCTACCGGGGCAGGACAGCGCGCAATCGCTCTCTGTTTCATCAACCTGGGCGCGCCTATGTTTACCTCGCCTACGGCGTCTCATACATGTTGAATGTGTCGAGCGAGGCGGAGGGAATCGGCGCCGGCGTGCTGATCAGGGCGTTGGAGCCGCGTCAGGGCGTGCCGATCATGCGGTTGAATCGCGGCGTCGAACGCTTGCAGGATTTGGCGCGTGGCCCCGGACGGTTGGCCGCCGCGTTGCGCATCGATCGCTCGCTCGATGGGATCGACCTGTGCCAGCGGGGCCCGCTGTGGCTGGCGCATGGCGTCGGCGAGCCCGGCGAAATTGGCGCGAGCGTCAGGATCGGCATTTCGAAGGATGCGCACCGGCTGCTGCGCTTTTATGTTCGCGGCAGCTTGTTCGTCAGCGGCCCGAAGTCGCTTAGCAAATAGAGGGCGCCGAAAAGCCCGCGCGCCGCGAGCCCGTTCACGGCGCATGTGATCTCCGTCGCCCTCGCCCAAATTTCGAGGGAACCCAGAGGCGCTTTTGGCGTTCCACGCTTTGGCGTTTAGGATTGTGGCTATCTGAAGCCGTGGCGGCGCAACGATCGCCAGTAAAAGCGAGCGACGATTCGGTGGGCCGGATCGGACCGCGCGCTGCAAGGAGGGGCGCTCGGTGACATCGACGATGCACGAGTATGCGATCATCGGCGACGGCCGAAGGTGGGCGTCCGTCGCCAAGACCTGCTTCGACAGCGACGCCTATCTGGCGGCCCTTTTGGGCGACGAGCGCTACGGCCATCGGCGAGCCGGCGGATGAAGATTTCGCGCGCTTTGCCGCTTTTGATTGCGACGACCGCTATCTTTTTGCTCAGCGGATGCGCTGCGCTCAAGCTCGGCGTGGTGAACCATGCCGGCCCGATTGCCGAGAGCCAATGGCGTCTCTATGTGATCGTAGGGATTGTCCTGCTTTTTGTCGCCGCGCCGGTGCTGCTGCTGACGCCGCTCATCGCCTGGCACTATCGGCTGTCGAACAAGCACCACGCGTACAAGCCGAAGTGGACGTTTTCCTGGACGCTCGAAGGCTTTATCTGGATCCCGCCAATTGGCATCGTCATCGGCCTCGGCTTCGTGTTGTGGCGCTATACGCATACGCTCGATCCCTATCGCGCCCTCGCCTCCGACCAACCCGCGCTTGAGGTTCAGGCAGTCGGGTTCGATTGGAAATGGCTGTTCATTTACCCAAAACAGCATGTCGCGGCGGTGAATGAACTGGCGATTCCCGTCGGCCGGCCGATCCACATCAGCCTGACCAGCGGCACGGTGATGCAATCGTTGCTGATCCCGCAACTCGCGGGTCAGATATACGCGATGGCGGGAATGACCACGCAACTCAACCTTGCTGCGTCTCGGCAGGGTGCTTTCCTCGGCGAGAACACGCAGTTCAACGGAGAGGGATTCCAGAACCAGAAATTCAAGGTGATCGCACTTCCGACCGCCGACTTCGACGGCTGGCTGGCGCGGGTAAAAGCGTCTTCTCATCCGCTCGACAGCGAGGCGCTTGTGCAGCTATTCCAACAGTCTTCGCCGCCGCAACCGATTTTCTTTTCGTCGACTTCGCCGAACCTGTTCAAGCAAATTCTCACCAAATCTCAGGAGCCGCGGCGATGAACCCGGACGTCTGGCCGGCGGTGCTCGGCCGCTTCCAATGGCATTCGCTGCCGTTTGTCCGCGCCTGGGAAAATCCCACCGCCAGCGAGCTTATCGGCGCCGGCGCCGCACTGATTGTCATTGTTGGCGCCGTGTTGGCGATTGCGCTGATCTCGTGGCTCGGCAAGTGGCGCTACCTCTGGAGCGAGTGGCTAACCAGCCTCGATCACAAAAAGATCGGCATCATGTATATTGCGCTCGCGCTGGTCATGCTCAGCCGAGCCTTGATCGAGGCGGTGCTGATGCGGATGCAGCAGGCCTCGGCGATCAACTCCGCCGGCTTCATCGCGCCGGATCACTTCGCGCAACTGTTCAGCACTCATGGCTCGATCATGATCTTCTTCATGGCGATGCCGTTTCTGACCGGCGCCATCAACTTTGTGATGCCGCTTCAAATCGGCGTCCGCGACGTTGCCTTCCCGCTGCTCAATTCGATCAGCCTGTGGCTCACCGGCGGCGCGGCGGGTCTGATGATGGTCTCTCTCGTCGTCGGCCGCTTCTCGACTGGTGGCTGGACCGGCTATCCCCCCTATACCGAGCTTGCCTTCAGCCCCGGCGTTGGCGTCGACTACTGGATCTGGGCCGTGTCGCTGGGCTCCGTCGGGTCGACGCTTACCGGGCTGAATTTCGCCGTCACCATATACAAGATGCGCTGTCCCGGCATGACGCTGATGCGGATGCCAATGTTCGTCTGGACCGCCCTGTGCACCTCGATCATGATGGTCTTCGCGATGCCGCCGCTGACCGTTGCAACCGCGCTGCTCGCGCTAGATCGCTATCTGGGGTTTCATTTCTTCACCAATGACCTCGGCGGCAATATGATGAACTACGCCAACCTGTTCTGGTTGTTTGGCCACCCGGAGGTCTATATCCTCATTCTGCCGGCGTTCGGCGTCTATTCGGAAGTCGTCTCGACCTTCTCAACGAAGCGCCTCTGTGGCTACACGTCGCTGGTGCTGGCGACGATGGCGATCGCCATTCTGTCGTTCACGGTTTGGGTCCACCACTTCTTCACGATGGGCCAGAGCCCCAACATCAACGCTGTGTTCGGCATCGCAACCATGGCGATCGGCGTGCCCACCGGCGTCAAGATCTATGATTGGATCTGGACGATGTTCCGCGGCGAGGTGCGCTTCACCGTGCCGATGCTCTATTCGCTCGCCTTCATGATCACATTCATGCTCGGAGGTCTGAGCGGCATCATCCTGGCCTTTCCGCCGCTCGATTATCTCGTTCACAACACCTTGTTTCTGGTGGCGCACTTCCACAATGTCATCATCCCCGGCGTGCTCTACGGGTTGCTCGCGGGCTATCATTATTGGTTCCCGAAGGCGTTCGGCTTCCGGCTCAGCGAGAAATGGGGGCGCGTCTCGTTTGCGTGCTGGTTGGTCGGCTTCTATCTCGCCTTCATGCCGCTCTACGTACTTGGCTTCGCCGGCGTTTCGCGACGAACTCAAGGAATGTTCGATCCGGCGTTTCGACCGTGGCTATACATCGCCGGCGCAGGCGCACTGATCCTGCTGGCGGCGCTGGGCGCTTTGTTGGTTCAACTGTGGGTCAGCGTCCGTGACCGCGATGACAATCGTGTCGCCACAGGCGACCCGTGGGACGGGCGCGGCCTCGAATGGTCGGTCTCGGCGCCGCCGCCGGAATACAATTTCGCCGTGATTCCGCACGTCGCCAGCCGCGATGCGTTCTACGGCGAAAAGCGTGACGGCGATCCCTATGCGCCGCCCGCGCGCTACGAAGATATCGAACTACCCAAGAACAGTAGGACCGGCCCGGTGATCGGCATCGTCGGCGCGGCGGCGGCGTTTGGCCTGGTTTGGCATATGTGGTGGTTGGCGACCCTCGGCGTCGTCACCATCGTCGCCACCGTGATCGCACGCAGTTTCGTGCGCGATGTCCGACGAACCATTCCGGCGGCTGAGGTCGAGCGCGTCGAGCGAAGTTGGTTGCACGCTGTCGCCGAGGCCAAAGCCATCCCGCGCGAGATTGAGACTACATCCGCCAACCAAGGTTTGGCCGAGGCTTCCGCATGAGCGCCAGCGAGATGAGACACCCCGGCCTCAATCTCGGCGGCGCCGATGAGCGCACGCACGAGCAGGCGGGCGGAGCAGTGTTCGGCTTCTGGGTCTTCCTGATGAGTGACGCGGTGCTGTTCGCGCTGCTCTTCGCCACCTACGGCGCTATGTTGCCGGCCACTGTTGGCGGGCCGACGCCGGCGAGCGTCTACAAGATCCTTCCCGCCTTCTTCGAAACGCTGATCCTGCTTAGCAGCAGCTTCACCTTCGGCATGGCCTCAGTAGCGCTTAAGCACAAAGCGTCGCGCACGCAGTTGCTGGGCTGGATGGGGGTGACTCTGGGTCTCGGGCTGGCCTTCCTTGGCATGGAACTGCACGATTTCGCGATTATGTTCGGCAATGGCGCCTATCCAACCCGCAGCGGCTATCTCTCGTCGTTCTTCGCGCTCGTGCCTCTGCACGGACTGCATGTCTTCCTTGGCTGCATATGGATCGTGGTGATGATGGTTCAGTTGCTGACATTCGGGCCGGATGCTCGCGTCAGAATCAACATCCTACGTCTTGGCTTGTTTTGGCACTTTCTCGATATCGTGTGGATTGCGATCTTCTCGGTCGTCTATCTCCAGGGATTGATCCGATGAGCGGACCGACTGACAGCAAACACGCCGACATCCATACCTACGTGATTGGCTATGTCCTCGCGTTGGCGCTCACGGGCGCGGCGTTCGCGATCGTGTACTGGCCAACCCTTGGTTCCGCGACGACGCTCGCCATCGTGCTCGGATTGGCGCTGGCGCAGATGGTGGTCCACTTCCGCTTTTTCTTGCACATCAGCCTCGGCAAGGCGTCGCGAGAAGAACTTCAGCTCATCCTGTTCTCAGCACTGATTGTGATCCTTATGGTCTTGGGATCGCTTGTCGTCCTGCTCAACTTGCGAGCAAGGATGATGTAGCGGATCGGCGCTGGTCATGACCAGCAGTCGCGCCCGTGAACACCATCACATTCGCCATATCGTCTCCCGCATATTAGCTTTTAAACGAACGGCGGCGGGTGTAGTTCAAGAGCGATTGCCGAACGGCGCTGCTGGCGGAAACATCCGATCGAGTTCGCCGTTATATGCATGGCATACGCAAAGGTTCCACACCGTCCGCCGGAGAGCCGATTGACCCAGCATTACGATGTCATCGTTATTGGAAGCGGCCCTGGTGGCGCTTCTCTGTCGCACTCACTGGCTGGCTCCGGAAAGCGCATCCTGATCCTCGAACGCGGCGATTATCTGCGACGCGAGGAGGACAACTGGAGCGCGCGCGCCGTCTTTGTCGATGGCAAATATCAGGCCGCCGAGACTTGGATCGACATCGAGGGAGGCGACTTCAGACCGCAACTTCATTATTATGTCGGCGGCAATTCCAAGGTGTACGGCGCCGCGCTGTTTCGGCTGCGCGAGCGAGATTTCGACGAGATAAACCATGCTGGCGGCGTTTCACCCGCCTGGCCGCTGAAATACCAGGATTTCGCTCGCTATTACGATGCCGCGGAAGCTCTGTTTCACGTCCACGGCGCGCGCGGCGAGGATCCGACCGAACCACCAGCCGCCAAACCCTATCCCTATCCCGCGGTGAAACACGAACCCAAAGTGGCTGAACTGTCCGACAAGCTGACCGGCATCGGTCTCAAACCGTTCCATCTGCCGCTCGGCATTCTGCTCGATCAAAAGGAGGACGGCTTCGCCACGCCAACCAGCATCTGCATGCGCTGTACGGCGTTCGACGGCTTCCCCTGCCTTCTCAACGGCAAGGCGGACGCGCAGGTGATGTGTATTGATCCGATGCTGGCCAAATACGACAATGTGACGCTGATGACCAACGCCTACGTGTCGAAGCTCGGGACCGATCCGAGCGGTCGGCGGGTCAATGCCGTTTATGTTGAGCGCAACGGCGCGCAGGAGGCCTATTCGGCCGACACGGTGGTTGTCGCTTGTGGTGCGCTGTCCTCCGCGTTGCTCTTGCTGCGATCGGCGAACGACCAACATCGCAACGGCCTCGCCAACGGCTCCGATCAGGTGGGGCGCAATTATATGCGTCACGAAATGAGTATTGTTGTGGCGGTGATGCGGGATGTCAATAACACTGTGTTTCAGAAGACCCTGGCGTTTAGTGATTTCTATTTTGGTGGCAACGATTGGGAATATCCTCTGGGCTTAATTCAAATGTGTGCGATCAGTCATGCGGATCAAATCAAGGGCGAGGCGCTGCCCGCCTGGCTCGAATGGCTCCCCGACATGCCCTTCGACGAGATCGCACGCCATTCGATGGATTTTTGGTTGCAGGCGGAAGACCTGCCGCGGCCGGACAACCGCGTCTATTACAAGGACGGCAAGGTCCATCTCGATTTGGTTCCGACCAACCCGGAGGCGCTCAAGCATTTGAAGCGCAAACTGAAGGAGACGCTGTCTGAGATTGGTTGGCCGGCCGTGCTGCTCGACCGCTCGCTCTATCTCGGCAAGGACATTCCGCTCGCCGGCACCGCGCACCAGGCGGGCACATGTCGGTTCGGCGTCGATCCCGCGACATCGGTGTTGAACCTCGATTGCCGCGCCCATGAACTCGATAATCTCTACGTCACCGACGCGAGCTTCTTCCCCTCGATCGGCGCGGTGAACCCGACGCTGACAATCATCGCCAACGCACTACGCGTTGCTGACATCATCAAGGAGCGGCTATGACGACGGCAGCCATCGTCGCTCTTGTCGTGCGCTACGGCCTGGTGCTGCTGTTCCTACCGTTCAGCGCGCTCGACAAGATTGTCGGCTTCAACCACGCCGTCAAGCAGGCGCAGGAAATATTCAAGCCGCGCCCGATCGCCATCGTCATGATCCTGATAGGCCTGTTCGTTGAGATCGTCTGCACGCTTGGCGTCGTCACCGGCATCGCCGATCGGGCGAGCGCTTTCATTATTGCCGGCTACTGCTTGGTGACGGCGGTGCTCTATAAGCAATTCTGGGCGCAGGGCGATTTCTGGGCCAACCCGGATGGCAAGGGCCGTTCGCTGTTTTGGGACTTCCTGAAGAATCTGTCGCTCGGGGCCGGGTTCTTGCTGATTGTTGTCGGCGCCGATGGCGCCGGGCTCGCGCCCTTCCTGCACTCCCCGCTTGCTTCCAGCCATCCCTACGGAGTGTTCCAATGATTGATCGAGCCAGCGATGCGGGGCCGAAGCCCAGCGTCCCCTATTCGCATCTCTATGTCGATGCCGATGGCGTCAGTCATCAGGCGCAATGCGTGCTCACCCATTACGAACTCAAGTCGGTGGGCGCCGCCGATCCGCAGTGGGACGACAAGATGGAGCGCGGCGAAGCGACCGTTGTCTTCACCGTGCAACCGGTTGGGTGGGTGGGCGACTGGCATGAGAATCCGGCGCCGCAGTGGATCATCGTGTTGTCCGGGCGTTGGTGGATCGAGAGCATGGACGGTGTACGCATCGAACAGGGGCCGGGCGAGTTCTCGTTTGGCGAAGACCAAGGCTGCACCGAAACCGGCGGAAGAAAGGGTCACAGGTCCGGGACCATCGGCGACCAACCCTGCTGCTTGATGACCGTCCAACTGCATGTCGATCCGAAGCGCAGCCCGTGTCATCTGAAATGAGGTTGCGCGCAATCGTTGGGTTTCGGCTTGTCAGCGTCCAGCCTCGCGCGTTGGCCGCGTTTTACCGAGCGATCGGTTTCGAAAGTGGCGGGACGAAGGCCATTCCGCCAACGGAATTGGAGTTGCTCGGCGTTTCGGGTTTCGGGTCGCGTATCACGATGTCGCTCGGCGCCAGTTGCGTCGATCTCGACGGCTTCGAGCCGCCGGGTCGGCCGTATCCGACGGACGCGTCGGCCAGCGATCTTATCTTTCAACACCTCGCACTCGTCACCGACGATGCGGCGGCCGCATGGCTGCGAGCGCGCGACGCCGGCGCAACGCCGATCAGCCGCGAGCGCCCGGTAACGTTGCCCAAATCCTCCGGCGGGGTGACCGCGGTCAAATTCCGCGATCCCGAGGGCCATCCGCTTGAGTTCCTGCAATTCCCGGCGGACGCCAATCCCGGTTGGAACGGCGCGGGCGTCATGGGGATCGACCACAGCGCCATCTCGGTCAGCAACGTTGCGGCCAGCCGCCGCTTCTATGCCCATCATGGGCTGAGCGAGGGAAATGCGACCTTCAATCAAGGCCCGGCGCAGGTGGCGCTCGACGGGCTCGACGACGTCGAGGTTAATGTGGTACCAATGAACCCCTTGCAAATGCCGCCCCATATTGAGTTGCTCGACTATCACGGCCCGGTGCGCCGTCCACTGGCGCCTTTGGCCGTCAACGACATCGCCGCCACGCGCGTTGTCTGGCAGTCGGATGGCGAAGCGCTGATTCGCGATCCCGACGGACACCTTCATCAGCTCAGCCGATGAGATCGATCGCCAGCAGATAGTTGGTGGCGGCGATGAACAAGCGGCGACCGGCGGCGCCGCCGAAAGTACAGTTCGAGGCGACGGCGGGCGTCGGCACAAAGCCGAGCCTGCGCTGATCCGCCGACCAGATGTGGACGCCGTCGGCTGCGCTTGTCCACACCCAGCCACGCGCATCGACCGCGAATCCGTCGGGATAGCCATGGTCGGCGTGGCAGAAGAAGCGCCGGTTGGAGAGCGCGCCGTTTTCGGCGACGTCGAAGGCGACGATCTCGTGCTTGGCGCCGGCGTCATGGCCGGGGACCTCGCCCAGCGATAGCGACGTGTCGGAGACATACAGGGTTGCGCCATCGGCGGTGAAGGCGAGACCGTTGGGCTGCTCGAAATCCGCCATCCGCTTCAGATCGCCAGTCCGTGGGTGGAAGCGATAGACGCTGCGATGGTCGAGTTCCGGCTTGGCCAGAGCGCCCTGGTTGGGCATGATGATGCCGAAGGTCGGATCGGTAAACCAGATCGTCCCGTCGGGCGCCACCGCGACGTCGTTCGGCGAGTTGATGCGATTGCCTTCGTAATGAGTCACGATGGGTTCGGGCTGACGATCATAATCTCCGCCTCTGCTGATGCATCGCCGCCCATGCTCGCAATGGACCAGCGTCCCGTCCGCCTCGACAGCGTTGCCGTTCATGAACCACGTTCCATCAATCAAAACCTCGACATGACCGTCGGCGCGCCAGCCGAGCAATCGCCTGTTGGGAACGTCCGACCAGACAAGCCGGTCATGCCGGGTCTGCCATACGGGCCCCTCGCCATGCAGAGTTCCCTCATAGAGCACCAGCAGCGGCGCATCCGCCGACACCACCTTCGCCAGAACGGCGTCGTCAATCTGGACGCCCCGGAAAGCCTGCACGACCTCGGGCGGTCCCGCCTCGCGCAGCAGGCGCCCGGGAAGCAGATCGGATACGGACCGCATGATGTGTCTCCATTCGCATTCGCCGACGACGGTTGTTTTAATAAGCGGTTGGGTGCTTGGATTCGATGTCCGCTCGCGCAAAAGTGTAAGTCGTGCGCTACGTCAGTTTGTATTAAGCGCGGCTCGTCGCGCTCAATGCACGCAAAAGCGAGTTAGCCTTGGAGAACGAGATGGGGCGCAATGGGGGTTTCTACCCGACGACGGCATGATTTGAGAGTTGGGGTTGATGAAGGCGAAATCCCAAATCTCCGGCGCCTTCCGAAGCCCGCAGGGGCGGCGCCGAGCGCACACGTCTCATTGACCGGAAGGCGCGGCCCCAACCGTCCCGAGGCGCGCCGTAACGGCTTGGCAGTTAGGCGATGGTCGCTATTCGTTCGGTTTCGGCGGCTATCGGCATCAATCGGTCGATCTCATTCTGACGGCCGCCGACCGAG
>Ga0134126_10008521_pt1 | contig 12902 bp, 9 predicted proteins | sample KB31752_FD_96881 | JGI IMG/M metagenome (GOLD analysis project Ga0134126, IMG submission 96881) | Terrestrial soil microbial communities with excess Nitrogen fertilizer from Kellogg Biological Station, Michigan, USA - KB3-175-2 | ecosystem: Environmental > Terrestrial > Soil > Unclassified ...
CTCGGCCGAGCCGCGGCCATGGTCGAGCTGGCGGCCGCCATGGTTGGAGCAATAGACCGCCCACACGCCGTGCTCGAGCGCGATCGCGGCGTCCTCGGCGGTGCCGATGCCTTTCAGGATGAATTTCACCGCCGGAAATTTCGCCCGCAGCCGCTTGAAATTCTCCCATGAGAATGCGGCCTGGTGGCTATGGCCGGTCGCCGCGAGACGCCACGGCTTCACGAAGCGCTTCGCGATGTCGCGCTCGCGGCGCGAGTAGACCTGGGTGTCGACGGTGATGCAGAAGGCGTCGTAGCCTGCATCCATTGCCTGCCTCACCCGGTCGGCGACCCAATCGTCGTCGCCGCGCACATAGAGCTGGTAGATCTTGGGGCCGGCGCCGGCAGCGGCGATGTCCTCGAGCCGCAAGGTCGTCACCGAGCTGATCATCATGGCAACCAAGGACGCGCCTGCCGCCTTGGCGACGGTGACGCCGCCGCCGGGGTCGAAGGATTCGAGCGACCCCACCGGTGCCAGCAGGACCGGGATACGCAGCCTCTTGCCGAAGATCTCGGACGACGGATCGATCCTCGACACGTCGCGCAGCACGCGCGGCTTGAAGGCGATCGAATCGAGCGCCATGCGGTTGCGCCGCAGCGTCGTCTCGGTCTCGGTGCCGCCGACGAGGTAGTCCCAGATATTGGCGGTGAGCTTGGCTTTCGCCGCCTTGACGATTTCGTGGAGCGTGACGAACTCGCTCTCCAACCCGCTGCCCATGATGCCTCCGGACGGTTCGCCGGATAATATCGCAACCGGCGTTCCGAGGGGTCTGTCGCTGGGAGCGCGCGCTCGACGGCCGGCGCCGCGCTGTCGATGAACGATCGGATCGATACGTCCTGGCGTCATGCCTCATGTCGGGTTGCGCCGCACGCGCCGCGGTTTCGTCGTCCGCCGCATACCGCGCGCGCATGGCCGCTGCGGAACGGCGTTTTCGGGCGCGCGTTCTGCCGACACCCTTCCGAAAAGCGGGCGATCATGACTGCGTCCTATTCTCACCTGCGTCAGGCGATGGCAACGTCCGCCGCGGCATTGCTGCTGCTCGCGCTGCCGGTCGCGCCGCGCCTCGATCCACCCTTCCTCGCCTCTAGGGTGGCAGCGGCGAAAGGGGGTGATGGCGGCGGCCACGGTGGCGGCGGAGGCGGCGGTGGCGCCGGCGCCGCTGCTGCCGGTGGCGGAGGCGGTGGCGCGGCCACGGCCGGCAAGGGTGGCGGCGCTGGCGCCGCAGGTGGCGCTGCAGCGGGCGGCGCGGCCGCTGCGGGAAAGGGCGGCGGACCGGGTGCTGCGGGTGACGGTGGCGGCGCCGTGGCGGCCGGGGCGGCAGGTGGCGGCGCCGGCGCTGCGGGTGAAGCCGGGGCAGCGGGCCCGGCCGGCGGCGCAGCCGGTGCCGCCGCGGCCGGTGGTGCTGCTGGTGGCACAGCTGGCGCTGCTGCGGCAGGACATGGCGCAGCCGGTGCGCCCGCGGCCGCCGCACCGGTGGCGGCCGGGCCAGCGGCGGCACCCGCGGCGGCCGCGGGCAGCCCGGCGGCGGCAGGCGCCGGCCTCGGCGCCGCAACCGTCACCGCGGCGGCGGGCGCCGTCAGCATGAGAGAGGCGCTGTCCGTCGGCCGCGCCTTTCTCGCCAGCCCGGCGGCAACGCGCGTCGCCGCCGGACGCAGCACGCACAACAGCGTGGTGGTCAAGGAGGTCTACAAGGACGCGGCGGGCCGCCCCTGCCGGGTCGTCGAGCAGACGGTGGTTATTGACGGCCAGCAGGTTCGGGCCAATGGCAAGGTCTGCCGGGCCGGGGGTCAATGGGCGCTGGCGCCGTGACCCGAGAGGCGCCGACGCTCCGTCCCAACGCTCATCCTTGATCGCGATGCGCTTGCGGGATGCGCTCAGCGCCAGTGGAAGCGGGCGATCGCCTCCCTGCCACTGCCCCGCCTCCGCCATTTACTTTTGCGCGTTGACGTCCTAGAGGCGGCCCTCTGCCAGGGGAGAGCCATGCGATCGCCGAGGCCGCGCATCCTGCCGCTCGAGGAGAAGGACTGGAACGAAGAGCAGCGCGAGCTGCTGGCGCCGATGGCGCAGTCGGGCCGCGTGCCCAACCTGTTCAAGACGCTGGTGCGCCACCCGAAGCTGCTGAAGCGCTGGCTGCCCTTCGCCAACCACATCCTGTTCAAGTCGAGCCTGGGTGCGCGCGAGCGCGAGATGCTGATCCTGCGCGTATCGTGGGTGACGCGCGCCGAGTATGAATGGGGTCATCACCAGGTGATCGGGCGGCGCGCCGGCCTCACCGACGCCGAGATCGTGCGCATCGCCGCCGGGCCCGACGCGCCCGGCTGGACCAAGCACGACGCGGCGCTGCTGCGCGCCGTCGATGAGCTGCAGCGTTCGTCGCGCATGAGCACCGCGACCTGGGCGGCGCTCGCCGAGCACTACGACACGGCGCAGCTCATGGACATGGTCTTCACTGTCGGCAACTACACCGCGCTGGCGATGGCGCTCAACACGCTGGGCGTCGCGCTCGACGACGGCCTCACCGGCTTTCCGCGCTGAGGACGTGCGCCGAGGTCGTATTGCTTATGGCCGCATCGGGAAGCCCTCGCCGGCCCAGTGTCCGCGGGTCCGGTGCTCAGCGCGGTGCCGTCATGGCCGCGATCTGCGCGATGCCGCTCGCCAATGCCCCGCGAACAATGTCCGACTGACGATGCCAGTTCGTCTTCATGAAGATCTGCTGAAGCTGCGTCTTGGCGGTGGCGCGCGTTATCCCGGCAGGATCCACGTACTCGTCCAGCGTCTTGCCGCTCGCCAGAGCGCTCATGAGCTTGGCCTCGGCAGGCGACAGGCCATAGAGCTGCTGGAGATGGGCGGGTCGAAGCGTGACGTTCCGGGCCGCATCGCTGACGAAGATGAGCGCGCTCGGCAGGAGCTGCCCCGCCCAATCCGCCCTGCTGATCGGAAATGGGCACACCATGGCCTGCAGACTCCTCCCGTCGGCGCGCGGCAGAGCAAGCAGGCCACCACTTTCCTGGCCAAGCCCGGCACCGGTGCGCGCCGCCGCCCTGATCGCACGGTGAAGACTGTTCGTCGCGAGCAGAGTCCTCGCCTGTACCCGCTGGTGACGGGCAACCAGCGCGTCGCCGCGATGCAGAAAGCCTTCTGCGATCCGGTTGGCAAATCTGATATGACCCTCAAGGTCGACCAGGATGGCGCCGATGCCCAGCCCCTCCAAGCCGTGGGCCAGCAAATCGCGTTGCTGTGTCGCAGCGAACAGTCGGCGATGCATCGCCAGGGCGCGCTGAAGGTGCGGCACCAGCTTGCGGGCAAGGCGCAACTCGCCGACGTTGAAGTCGCCGGATCGCCGGGAGCGGCTCAGGGTCAGAAACGTCGTTCCCGGCCCGTCTTTCGCCAATGCATAGCTTGACAAGTAGTAGATGCCCTGCGGTCTCAGCCAGTCATTGAAATATTCGGTGCGCTCGTAATCATTTTGGTCGAGCAGCAAGCGCGGCGTGAATCTCTCGCCGACCGCGATCCTGCCGACCCGGCTGCTCCAAGGGCGCTTGCCGACATAGTACGCCTCGTAGGAGCGAGCGAAGGACGGATCGATTCCGCTGGCCGCGGAAATACGCGCTGCCGCACCCACCGAATCTTGCGTCGTGATCGCCGCGGTGCCGGAGTAAAACTGGGCGAGACCATCAACGACGCCCGGCCATTGGGTCGGCTCCAGCGCCGCATCGTAGATGCGTCCGATAAGTCCTAGCACTCTCTCCTCGGTCGCGCGGGCGTCGGACACGGTTTCCTACGACGCACCAGCGCATGGCCTTGCCGGCATGTGGCGAGCGAGGCTCGATGCCGGCGCGCTGTCGCCCGAGCGGGCACAGGGGGTTCTCTCTCGCCAGAGCCGATGACGGCGCTCCGCGCAGACGCCGATACTTGAATCCTCTACCAATATTGGCCTTTCGGTCAGATCTTTTAGACGGCTTGGCTCGACTATTGTTATTTCTTCGAGGGCGTGCAGGCAAGTCTATCCGCCGGTCGCAGGCCCGGACGCAAAGAGCAAGTGAGCGGGGGCGAGGCCGCCGCCGTCTGCCCGCTGATGGCTGACGGGGCAGGCGTCGCCTCATCCGTTCGGATGATGTCTCCGGCGGTCATCGGCCGTAGGCTCTGAGGCCGTGCGTAGCTCGGGCGCACCGCCAGTGGATTTTTTAGCAGATGATCAGGTTTTTCATCATGATCAACAACTTGCTCGCTGCCCGCGTACTGCTCGACGAGCGCGCCCTCACGCGATCTCGGCGCCCCTCCTCGGCGCATCGATCCGGGCCCAAGCTGGCCGCTCGGCGTGGCGTCGCACTCACCGCTACGCTTAATCGCTTTTCCGCGCGCACCAATGTCGGACTTGCCGCGGTCGCGCTCGTCTTGGCGCTGTTGCTCACGGTCACGGCGTGGTCAGGTATCCGACGGCCTTTCTACCGGACCGAGATGCCGAGACCGGCCTCTCGATCGACGTGCTGGACTAGCGAGTTGGTCGTGAGGTCGATGCCGGCCTACCCACGGCGCAACGGCGAGCCGGCCAGCGCAGTCGTCGGACGACCGGAACCCCGGCAATTGTTGCAATTTTTAGGTGAAAGGATCGGTCCGCCAAGCGGCTATTAAGCAGCATTGCCTAGACTGCCGCCGGCTTCTCTGCGTGGATCTCGGGCGAAGGGGGCGGCATTGGCGGCATTCGAGGGGCGCGGGGACAAGCCGGTCGCGGCGCAGGATCGGCGCAGCCATCCGCGCACGCCCGTCATCCTCCACGCGCAGCTCGAGACGGCCAGCGGCCAGCTGATTGATTGCACCGTGCTCGACATCTCGGCGCGTGGCGCCCGCGTCGCGGTCGTCGAGCCGCTCGCCAAAGGCGACGCCGTCACCCTTACCGCGCCCGATTTCGGCCGCACATCCGCTTGCGTCATATGGATCGAGCCGCAATGCGTCGGCCTCGAATTCGTCGGCCGCCATGGCCTGACCACCGGGCAATCGGCGCTGCCCTCGGTTCTTATCGTCGAGGACGAGGAGAAGATGCGCGACCTGCTGCGCCGCATGCTGGAGCGCGCCAGCTTCACGGTCCTGACGGCGCGGCATGGCCGCGACGCCCTGAAGCTCTTCCACGAGCGGCCCGTCGACGTCGCCATCACCGACCTGATGATGCCGGAGATGGACGGCTTTGAGCTCATCCGCGAGCTCACCACGCAATGGCCCAGCATCCACGTCATCGCCATCTCCGGCGCCGACATCCGCCTCGACACGGCGCGCCAGCTCGGCGCCAAGGCGGTGCTGAAGAAGCCGATCACCGGCAAGGCGCTGGTCGCCACCGTCGAGCAGGTGTTGGCCGGGCGTTAGGGGGCGCGCGCACGCGATCCCTGGCGGGCGACAGCGGTTGCTCTTGCAACCGCGAGAGCCCGCACCCCGCAAGCAAAGACGTGGACGGCCGGGACAAGCGCGGCCATGGCGGCGAGAGGTGGCGACCACCCAGACACGCTCACCTCCCGCGCCTGCGGCGCGCGCCCCTCCCTCTCCCCCTGCGCGGAGAGGAATTTCGCCCTTGTGTCCTTGTTAGGCCAGCCGGCAGACCGCGGCCGGAATGAACAGTCTATTTACTAATGAGGAGGGAACATCAGGGGTCGTTCAGGCTTAGTATATTTGCGACGGGTACCTCGCGACATTGAACTTCCCCGCCGGTTTGCGCGTCAGCATGTCCCGGGTAACCCTAATTAGGACCAAATTGGTCCTTGAAATATGGACGCGGTGGCCCCATCTTGGTAAGGCCACCTGAAGGGTCTGGTGGTCTTCTTCGCCGCACACCCCCTCCGCAGGGCCTTGGGTCGGCTCCATCCGGAGCCGAAGCCGCAGTCGCCGCTACGGAAAGGGCAGGGGAGAAGCCTTGGAGAGACGAAAGCAGAGACATGAACCAGAGAATCGATAGCAGCCTGGTACGGTTCGTCGAGGAGGCCAAGCGCTTCCCCATGCTGAGCCCGGAGCGCGAGCAGGAGCTCGCCCGGGCGTGGCGCGACCACCAGGACCGTGATGCGTTGCGCCAGCTCGTGGGCAGCCATCTGCGGCTCGTCGTCAAGATCGCCCGCGGCTTCACCGGCTACGGGCTGCCGCTCGCCGACCTCGTCGCCGAAGGCAATGTCGGCGTGATGCAGGCGGCCGAGAAATTCGATCCCGACCGCGGCTTCCGCTTCGCCACTTACGCGATGTGGTGGATCCGCGCCGCCATCCAGGAATACATCCTGCACTCGTGGTCGCTGGTGAAGATGGGCACCACGGCGGCGCAGAAGAAGCTGTTCTTCAACCTGCGCAAGCTCAAGGGCCAGATGGCCGAGCTCGAGCAGGGCGACCTGCCGGCCGAGACCGTGGCCAAGATCGCCACCGAGCTCGACGTGCCCGAGAGCGAGGTCATCGAGATGAACCGGCGCCTCTCCGGCGCGGACAACTCCTTGAACGCGCTGATGGGCGGCGTCGGCGCCGACAGCGAGGCCGAGTGGCTCGACATGCTGCCCGATGAGGGGCCGAACCAGGAGACCATCGTCGCCGAGCGCGACGAGCTGCAGCAGCGGCGCGTGCTGCTCGATGTGGCGCTGAAGAAGCTCAACCCGCGCGAGCGCGACATCATCTTCGAGCGGCGCCTCAAGGACGAGCCCTCGACGCTCGAGGAGCTGAGCCATCGCTACGACGTATCGCGCGAGCGCATCCGCCAGATCGAGGTGCGCGCCTTCGAGAAGCTGCAGCGCGCCATGCGCGAGCAGACGCGCGTGACGCAGCAGGACAACGCGGCGCTCGAAGCGGCGTAATCCCGCCATCAAGGGCTACGGCAGAACCCCCAGCCGGGGAACCGGGTCGGGGGTTTTTGCTGTTGTCAGCGGCGGGAGGAGCCCATGAAAGTCCCGCTCGAGATCACTTTCCATAATCTGCAATCCTCCGAATGGATCGAGAGGGAGATTCGCGAGCAGGTGGAGCGCCTCGAGAAGCTTTATCCACGGCTCATCGGCTGCCGCGTGTCGCTGGAAGCCGCGCACAAGCGCACCGGGAATGTCTGCGACGTGCATATCGCGCTCAGATTGCCCGGCGGCGAGGTGGTGGTGAGCCAGGAGCCGCATCGCCCGCGCGAGAAATACGCCACCCCGACGCCGCGCACCGCGCTGCGCGACGCCTTCGCCGCGGCGGAACGGCAGCTCAAGGATTACAAGCAGCGCCAGTCGGGCGAGGTGAAGACGCATGAGCCGATGTTCCAGGGCCAGATCTCGCAGCTCAATGCAGAAGCCGATCACGGCTTCATCCTGACCAACGAGGGGACGCAGCTCTATTTCCACCGCAACAGCGTGCTCGACGCCGATTTCGCCAAGCTGAAGCGCGGCGACGCGGTACATTACATCGCCAGCGACGGCGACACCGGCCCGACCGCGAGCAAGGTCTGGCTAGGGCCCGATTATCACTTGGATTGACGCGTCGTCACGAAGCGCGCTCGCTGGCCGGGCACGGCGAGCGCGCATCGAGGCGCAGGCAACCGATCGGCTGTCCCGACGTTTCTTTGGTGCCGCCGGGCTCGCTGCGCCGGCGCGCCGGAGACCAGCCCATGGCAGACGCTGTCGACCGGGCCTCCCCGCCATCCACCGCCGCGATGGCGCCCGCCGGAGCGCCCGGCGTGTCCGGACTCACGGCCATCGTCGCTGCCGTCGTCGCGGTGGCCGCCCTCTATTTCGGTCGCGAGGTGCTGATCCCGATCACACTCGCGATGCTCCTGAGTTTTGTGCTGAGTCCCCTCGTCGAGTTGCTCCGCAAGGCGTGGCTTGGCCGCATCCTTTCCGTGGTCTTGGCAGTCGCCCTGGCGCTCGGCGTCATTCTGGCGCTCGGCACCGCCATCGGCGGCCAAGTCGCGGAGCTCGCCAAGGACGCGCCGCGCTACCAAGCAACCATCGAGAAGAAGCTCACCGCTCTGCGAGGCGCCACGATCGCGCCGCTGTCGCGCCGCATTGCCAGCCTCGGCCATCGCCTCGAAGGCGCTAACCAGCCCGCGGCCCCTGCCGCGCCGGCGCCCGACGCGGGATCGCCGGCGCCGGAGCAGAAGCCGGTTCCGGTTGTGGTGACGCAGCCCACCCCCTCGGCGCTCCAGATCGGCGAAGCGGTGCTCTCCCCGGTCCTCCACCCCGTGGCGACGGCCGGCATCATTCTGATCGTGACCATTTTCACCTTGCTGCAAAAGGAGGATCTGCGCGACCGCGCCATCCGGCTGTTCGGCGCGAGCGACCTCCAGCGCACCACGGTGGCGATGAACGAGGCCGGGCGGCGGCTCAGCCGCTACTTCCTCACCCAGCTCGCGCTCAATACGAGCTTCGGCGCGATCGTCGCCGTCGGTCTTTACTTCATCGGCGTCCCGAGCCCGGTGCTGTGGGGCATCCTGGGCGCGCTGCTGCGCTTCATCCCCTATATCGGGTCGTGGATCGCCGCGGCACCGCCCATCGTGCTCGCCGCCGCGGTCGAGCCCGGCTGGTCGATGGCGATCTGGGCCGCGTTGCTCTACGCGGTCAGCGAGCTTCTCATGGGCCAGCTCGTCGAGCCACTTGTCTATGGCCACAGCACGGGACTCTCGCCGATCGCCGTTGTCATCGCGGCAATCTTCTGGACCTGGATCTGGGGCCCGATCGGGCTCATCATCTCGACCCCGCTCACCCTCTGCCTCGTCGTCATCGGCCGCCATGTCGAGCGCCTCGAACTGCTCGACGTCGTGCTGGGCGATCGGCCGGCGCTCAGCCCGGCCGAGAGCTTCTATCAACGGCTCCTCGCGGACGACCCGGACGAGGCCGAGGAGCAGGCGGAGCGCTACCTCAAGGACCGGCCGCTCGCGTCCTACTACGACGAGGTGGCGCTCGAGGGCCTACGCCTCGCCGCCAATGACGTCGTCCGCGGCATGGTCACAGCGGCGAAAGCCGAGCATCTCGAGGCCGCAGCCACGGAGCTCGTCCACGACATCGGTGAGCACGCTAAGGGCGGAGCGTCGAGCGCGAAGCCCGCCGCGACCGATGGCGATGAGGAGGAGTTGGCCGTGGAATCGCCGGCACCGCCCGATGCGGCACCGGACAGCTCGCCGCTCGCGCCCGAATGGCAGGGCGAGGCGCCGGTTCTGTGCATCGCAGGACGCGGACCGCTCGACGAGGCCGCTGCCAGCATGCTTGCCGAGCTGCTTGAAAAGCACGGTCTGGGTGCGCGGGTCGTGCCGCATGGCGCCGTCTCGCGCTCGCGCATCGCCACGCTCGATACACAGGGAGTGGCGATGGCATGCATCCTCTATCTCGAGATCAGCGGCAACCCGGCGCATCTACGCTACCTGCTGCGGCGCTTGCACGCACGTGCACCCGGAGTGGCGCTCCTGGTTGGGCTGTGGCCGGCCAATGAGCCCATCCTCGGCGAGGTGGAATTACGCCGGATCGTCGGTGCCGACCATTGTGTGGCATCGCTCCGCCAAGCCCTGGACAGCTGCCTTGCGATTGCGCGCCCGACGGGCGACGCTGCGCACGCGCCCGCAGTCACGACAGAGCAAGGCAACGCCGCGCACGCCGCCGATGATCGGAGCCTCCGGCAAGCGCCGGCATGATCAAGGACATTGCGCGAGGAGCGCCAAGCGCGACGAAGCACTCGCGCTCCGGCATGGCGTCAACGCGTCCGCCCGGCGCGGCGAGAGCGTCCGCCTGCTCAGTCGATCCTGGCGAAATCGCCGTGCCGGCCGAGGCCGTCGCGAAAGCGGCTCGCGCCCGCGACGCCATCGGCGGTGAGCGCCTCGCGGCCGTTGTACCATTCCTGGATCAGCGCATCGCGCAGGCCGAGGCCGTGGCTCTTGATCGCGGAGCGCCGATCGGCACGGACGCAGACCTGCGGGAAGCGGGCGATCTCGCGCGCCAGCTGCTCGGCCTTGTCGCGCGCGCCGCCCTTGGGCGTGACATATTCGCAGAGGCCGATCGCCAGGCACTCTTCCGCCGGCACTTTCCGTCCGGTGAGGATGATCTCGAGCGCCCGGCCCTGCCCGACGATGCGCGGCAGGCGCACGGTGCCGCCATCGATCAGCGGCACGCCCCAGCGGCGGCAATAGACGCCGAAATACGCCTCCTTCGCCATCACCCGGAAATCGCACCACAGCCCGAGCTCCATGCCGCCGGCGACGGCCGGCCCTTCGATCGCGGCGATGACCGGCTTGTCGAGCTCGAGCCGCGAGGGACCGAGCGGCCCGCGCGGAATCTCGCCGCCATTGCCGCGCGAGCCGGCCACCGGGATGTCGAGCTCGCCGAGCGGGTAGTCCTCGTCCAGCGTGCTGACATATTTGAGGTCCCAGCCGGCGCAGAAGGCGCCGCCGGCGCCATAGAAGACGGCGACCGACGCGCTCTTGGCCGCGTCGAAGTCGAGGAAAGCCTGGGTCAGCGCATCGGCGCTCGCGGGATCCATGGCGTTCCGCGCCTCCGGCCGGTCGTGGATGATCGTCCACACCGCACCGTCCTTCTCGATCCTGACTGTCATGAGAGCGCCTCCACTGATTTGTTGCTGATCGAATCTTGCCCCTAGCGCAGCAGCAGCACGCCGATGGCGATGGTGAGGATGGTGAGCGGCGCGCCGACTTTGAGATAGCTCCAGAAGCCGATAGCGACGCCGTGCTGGCGCGCGCGCTCGACGACGATGAGATTGGCGACCGAGCCCAGGATGGTGAGATTGCCGGCCAAGGTCGAGGCCATCGCCAGCACCAGCCAGGCTTGACGCGGGTCGCCGAGGCTCGGCACGAAGGGCTTGAGCACGAGCACCGCCGGCACGTTGCTCACCAGGTTCGACAGCACGCCGGCGACCAGCGCCAGCACCGGCGGATGGTCGAGCCTGAGCTTGGCCGCATAAGCGAGCGCCGCCGGGCCCAGCACGGCCTTCTCGATCCCGGCGACGACGATGAAGAGGCCGGCGAAGAGCAGCAGCAGCGGCCAATCGATCTCGCGGTAGACGCGCTCCGGCTTGACCCTGGGCGTCAGCAGCAGCAGCGCGCCGCCGACCACGGCGACCTTGGCTGGCGCCACGCCCCAGAAGAAGCACGCCACCATGCCGAGGGCGACGGCCAGCGATTCGAGGAGCAGCCCGCGATTCCAGCGCAGCCGCGGCGCCGGCGCCGCCAGCCGGGCGCGTGTCAGGAACTCATGGCGCCAGGCCAGCGCCACCAGCAGCAGCACGAGCACGAGCCCGATCGCCGCCACCGGCGACAGCGCCGCGGCGAACTCGCCATAGGGAATGTGCGAGAGACTGCCGATCATGATGTTTTGCGGATTGCCGGTGATGGTGGCGGTGCTGCCGATATTGGAGGCCATGGCGACTGCCAGCAGGTAGGGCACCGGGTTGCGCCGCATCGTCAGGGTCGCCTCGGCGACCAGCGGCGTCAGCATCAGGCAGACCGTGTCGTTGACGAGGAACGCCGAGAGGCCGCCGGAGACGAGGATGACGCCGGCGAGCAGCGCCAGCGGATGGCGGGCGTGGCGGGATATCCAGGCATTGGCCAGGTGGAAGAAACCGGCGAGCCGCAGATTGGCCACCAGGATCATCATGCCGAGCAGCAAGGCCAGGGTCTCGAGATCGATGGCGCGATAGGCCTCGTCGAGCGAGAGCGTGCCGCTTGCCACCATGAGGCTGGCGCCCAACAGCGCCGCCCCGGTGCGATCGAGCCGCGAGCCCGGCAGCCCGCCCAGGGCGATGACCACATAAGTCGCGGTGAAGATAAGCGCGGCAGCGAACACCGAGTCTCCGACTTGAGGGCAATCACTCTTAGACGGGACCCAGGGCTACCGCACATCGCTCCCCTGGGTTCGGCTTTTCGCGGAAACGACAAGCGAGGATTCAGCCGCCTGTCACCCGCCCGGGCCCTGCGTCAATCGAGCGCCGCCACAGTGCCGCGCCCGATCGGCTGCGACAACCGCAAAAAAGAACCCTCCTCTCCTCGCCGCCGCGCCCGGCGTCACATTGTCGACCGGCGGCCGCCGCGACAGCTCAATCACGCCGAGAAACCGCTAACCGGCTGGCCGTGAGCGAAAAAAAGACACAATGCGGCAACAGGATCGCGCTGGCCCGCGACCGCAAGGGCGCTTCGGTTTGGCGCGCCTTCCGTGGTAAGAAGCGGCAAGACCGTGCGCGAAGCGCAAGCGCGGCAGGGAAGTGAAGGTTCGGACGTTGCGGCAGAGGATGGCACAGCGGCGGCGCCAGGAGTTGCGCGCCGACCCCGAGGATCGGCCGCAACGCAATGCCGGCGGCGAGCGCCGCGGCAGCAGGCCGCGGCGGCGGGGCTGGGGCGGGCGCCTCGCCCGTTGGGGCCTCCTCCTCGCCCTGTGGGCAATGATCCTCGGCGGCGGCACCATCGGCTATTTCTGGCTGACCCTGCCGCCGACCGGCGATCTCACGATGTCCGACCGCCGGCCGAGCGTCACCGTGCTGGGCATCGATGGCAGCGTGATCGCAACCTATGGCGACCTGTTCGGCGAGCCGTTGCGCCTCAAGGACCTGCCGCCCTATCTGCCGGCGGCGGTGATCGCCACCGAGGATCGCCGCTTCTACCATCATTTCGGCATCGATCCGATCGGCCTCGTCCGCGCCGCCTACGCCAATTACCGCGCCGGCCACATCGTCCAGGGCGGCAGCACCATCACCCAGCAACTCGCCAAGAACCTGTTCCTGGCACCCGACCGCACGCTGACGCGCAAGGTGCAGGAGGCGCTGCTCGCAATTTGGCTGGAGCATAAATTCAGCAAGGAGCAGTTGCTCGAGATCTATCTCAACCGGGTCTATCTCGGCGCCGGCACCTATGGCGTCGACGCCGCGGCGCACCGCTATTTCGA
>Ga0134126_10008522_pt1 | contig 12901 bp, 9 predicted proteins | sample KB31752_FD_96881 | JGI IMG/M metagenome (GOLD analysis project Ga0134126, IMG submission 96881) | Terrestrial soil microbial communities with excess Nitrogen fertilizer from Kellogg Biological Station, Michigan, USA - KB3-175-2 | ecosystem: Environmental > Terrestrial > Soil > Unclassified ...
GAGATGCGCACGTTGGTCGCGTGCCGGGTAAGCAGCAGCAGCAGCTTGCTGGCCTCGACATAACCGCCGTTCAGGAACAGGCGCAGGCTGTCGGCGTTCCACTGGTCCAGCGACAGGCCGGTCAGCTCGAAATCGAGCACCAGCACCGGCGCGGTGCCGGCATAGGCCAGTATGTTCGCGTCGGCCAGGACGAGCGGCTGCACGTCCAGGTCTTGCGTCGTGCGAAACCGGCACGGCGTGCCGTCCACCGGCACGGAAGCCAGTTCGGTGCCGGCCGCCACGCGCGCGATTTCCGCCAGCGGCACGCGGGGCGTGAAGCCCACCAGCGTAGTGGCCGGAATCGGGCGCAGATAATGCGGAAACAGCAGGTTCGTGATTTCCTGCACGAACTCCGGAAACTCGTCGTCGAGTTTCTGCCGCGTCAGGCCGGTGAGGAAGGCCACGCCTTCGAGCAGACGTTCCACATCGGGGTCGGTCGAGGCGCCCGAAAGCATGGGCGCCAGCGTCGGGTTGTTCTGCGAGAACTCCGCCGCCAGCCCCTTGAGCTTGTTCAACTCGCTTTCGTAGTACTCATTGAACATGATGGCGGGCCTGGTTCTACCTAGTTCTTCAGACTGATCTTGCCGCTCGCGCCCACAGTGGTCGAGAGCGACAGGGGGATTTCGCGGTCGTCGACGTCGATCGTGCCGTTGAGCATGAATCGCAGGGACTGCATGTCGGAATGATCCTGGTCGAGCGTGACCCGCGCGGACTTGATGCGCGGTTCGTACTTGCCCACCATGCGCTCGATCTCGTCCTGGATGTCGCGGGTGGAGCCCACGCCCGTGCCGCCTGCCAGATTGGTGAAGTCCGGCACGCCGAACAGCGGGTCGAGCTGGACGCTGCCCCGGCGCGTATTGAGCAAACGCGCCAGGTGCGCCATCACCGACTGCATGAGGATATCCACCTGGGTTTGATGGCTGCGTTGTTGGCCGCCATCTTCTCCCCAGTAGGCAATGCGCTCGAGCAGTCGGCGCTCCTTCATGACCAGGCGGTCTTAAGCCCGCGTCAGGACTTCGGCGCCAGCCAGGAGTCTTCGGCCTCGATGCCGTCGGGATCGAAGGTCCAGGTGATCTTCTCGTACGTGAACGCGATGTCTTCCATGTGGCCCATCTGCTTGTTGGCGGCGTCCAGGCAGTTCGGGGTCCAGGAGCGCAGGCTCGTGATGATCGCGTTTTCGAGCTTGACGGTGTAGTACTTTTCTTCCGTGCCCTTGGGCGAAATGCGGTAGTACTCCAGCGTCACGTTCTTCATCTGCTCGCCTGAGGTCAGCGCCTGGAACAGCTTGGGCGAGGACTTGTCGATTTCTTTGGTGAACGTGGCCGGACCGTGGACGCGCTTGCCGGTGGGCAGGCCCGTTTGCGGGCTTTTCGGGATCTCGACCGTGTGTTCGACGGCCTGGATCATGATCTTTCCTTCGTGACCCTTGACCTTGACGGAGCCTTCGATTTTTCCTTGGTTCTGACCCTCCAGGGTCAGGTAGCATGGCATAGGCATGATGGTTTCCTTATTCGTTCGACATCATTGATGAGATGACTGCGTGATTACTTCTTATCGAGCTTGCCGACCAGCGACAGCGAGAACGACGCGCCCATGTATTTGAAGTGCGGGCGCACTCGCAGATCGACCCGGTACCAACCCGGATCGCCTTCCACGTCGGACACGACGATTTCGGCTTGGCGCAGAGGTCGGCGGCTGCGCACGCCTTCGCCAGGGTTGTCCATGTCGGACACATACTGGCGGATCCAGTTGTTCAATTCGTTTTCCAGGTCGGTGCGTTCCTTCCAGGTACCGATGTTTTCGCGCTGGATCACCTTGATGTAGTGGGCCAGGCGGCTCATGACGAACATGTAGGGCAACTGGGTGCTGAGCTTGTAGTTGAGCTCGGCCTCCTTGCCTTCCTTGGTGTTGCCGAAGAACTTGGGCTTCTGTGCCGAGTTGGCCGAGAAGAAGGCGGCGTTGTCGCTGTTCTTGCGCATGGTCAGGGCGATGAAGCCCTGTTCGGCCAGTTCGAATTCGCGCCGCTCGGAGATCAGCACCTCGGTGGGGATCTTGTTCTGCAGCTCGCCCATCGATTCGTAGGTATAGATGGGCAGGTCTTCGACCGCGCCGCCGCCCTGCGGGCCGATGACGTTGGCGCACCAGCGGTAGCCGGCGAAGCTGTCGGTCAGGCGCGAAGCGAAGGTGAACGCGGCGTTGCCCCACAGGAATTGGTTGTTGCCGCCGGTGACGTCTTCCGTGTAGTTGAACTTGCGCGCCGGCACGGTATCGGCGCCATAGGGCACGCGCAGCAGGAAGTGCGGCAGCGTCAGGCCGACGTAGCGGGCGTCTTCCGTTTCGCGGAAGGCATTCCACTTGGCGAACTGCGGGCCCTCGAAGATCGAGGCCAGGTCCTTCAGGTTGGGCAACTGGTCGTAGTTGTCGACGCCGAAGAACTGCGGCGCGGTGGCAGCGATGAAAGGCGCATGCGCCATAGCCGCCACGCTGGCCGCGTACTGCAGCAGCTTCATGTCCTGCGTGCCGGGGTCGAACTCGTAGTTGGCGATGATGGCGCCGAAGGGCTGCCCGCCGAACTGGCCGTACTCGGCCGTGTACAGGTTCTTGTAGAGGCCCGACTTGGTGATGTCGGCGGCGTCCTGGAAATCGTCGAGCAGCTTGCTCTTGCTGGTGCTGAGCATCTGGATCTTGACGTTCTCGCGAAAGTTGGTGCGGTCCACCAGGAACTTCAGCGAGCGCCAGGCCGATTCCAGTTTTTGGAACTCGGCGTGGTGCAAGATGGCATCGACCTGCCGGCAAAGCTTTTTATCCAGGTCGGCGATCATGCCGTCGACGGTGGCCTGCGTCACGCGCTCGACCGCGTGCTGCGGTTCGAGCAGCTGCGAAATGAAGGCCTGGATGCCTTGCTTGGTAATGGAATAGGCTTCGTCGCCCGGCTTGATGCGGGCCGACTCGATCAGCTGATCCAGGAGGGAGTCGCTGGCCTGCCCCGCGGCTGCGGCCGAATCGGCCTGTTGCTTCTGTTCGTCGCTCATTTGCTCTGCCCCTGTTCGCCGTTATTTGTCTTCGATACCCAGTTCGCCGAGCAGACGCGCGCGCACGCCTTCGTCTTCGACCAGCTCCTGGACTTTCTTGCGGAAATCGGGGATGTTGCCCAGCGGCCCCTTCAGGGCCTTGAGCGCATCGCGCAAGGCGATCATCTGGCGCAGCTCGGGGACTTTGTCGACGATGGCATCGGGCGTGAAGTCGTTGATGTTGTCGAACTTCATGTTCACGGCCAGCACCGCGTCCGGATCGGCCTTTTCGTCGAGCTTGTTGGGGACGGTGAGATCGAGCGAAAGCTTCTGCGCTTTCAGGACTTCGTTGAAGTTGTCCTTGTCGATGCTGACCGGTTTCATTTCTTCGATCGGCGTGTCGTCCTGGCGCAGGGTGTAGTCCCCTACGACCAGCAGCTTCAGCGGCAGTTCGACTTCCGCTTTGGCATCGCCGATTGCGGGGCGATAGACAATGTTGACGCGCTCTTTAGGTGCTACGGAACCCTCGGATGCCATGACGAATCTCCTGGGAGAATGTTGCGATATGACTGGAAACTAATGCTGCAACCCTGAAACAAATTGGGGTCTATTACGGTAGCGCAAATACTGGACAGACCATCAGCTAGCGTTTGCCCCTAGATATCTCGTCGGATCGCACCTGCGCGCTTCCTGTCCGGTTGAGTAACGCGCTCGCGACTAAAGTTCCAAACTGCGCGGATAAGCCGTAATTTCGCCAACCTTACAAAATGCCTAAAGCAATGCGCGGGCGGCCCGCGGCCCAACCTGTCCGGTCCAGACAGATCGGGTTCCAGTCTTTGTGCGGCGCCGCCGAAAAATGGTGGACAATCCCGTGAATTGTCATATTTCGCGGTCATGATACGAACCCGGCTCCCATCCGGACGGGCGGGGAGGGGGTAGTTGCGTATCGTTGTAAGGGGCTTCAATGGAATTCGGCTTCACTCTCAACCGGACGGCCAACGCGTCGGCGTGGCGCCTCTTGCCCAATGGCTGGGACTTCGTCGCGTTTCCCCTCATCATCTGTGTGATCGCGATGGCCGCGGTGGGCTTTCACCAGACCATGGCACCCATGGCGACTCTGCATGAGCAGGTCATCTCGCTGGATCCGTCCAATCTGCCCGAATACGCACTGCGCACCACGCTGCGCATGCTGGCCGCCATGGTGGCCTCGCTGTTGTTCACGCTGATCTACGGCACCCTGGCCGCCAAGAGCAAGCGCGCCGAGAAGGTGCTGGTCCCGATCCTGGACATCCTGCAGTCGGTGCCGGTGCTGGGCTACATCTCCTTTACGGTCACGTTTTTCCTGGCCCTGTTCCCCTCGCGCGTGCTGGGAGCGGAACTGGCCGCCATCTTCGCCATCTGGACCAGCCAGGCCTGGAACATGACGTTCAGCTTCTACCAGTCGCTGCGCACGGTGCCGCGCGACCTGGACGAGGTCGCGCGCGGCTTTCACCTGACGGGCTGGCAGCGTTTCTGGAAACTGGAAGTGCCTTTCGCCATGCCCGGCCTGATCTGGAACATGATGATGTCCATGTCCGGCGGCTGGTTCTTCGTGGTGGCTTCGGAGTCGATCACGGTGGGCGATCAGAGCATCACGCTGCCGGGTATCGGCGCCTATCTGGCGCAAGCCATTTCCGAGAAAAACATGCATGCCGTGGGCTGGGTGATCCTGGCCATGGTGATCGTGATCCTGGCCTACGACCAACTGCTTTTCCGTCCGCTGGTGGCCTGGTCCGACAAGTTCCGCATGGAGAACACCAGTTCGGGCGACGCGCCCGAATCGTGGCTGCTCGACGTGATCCGCCGCACGCGTCTCATTCGCCTGCTGCTCGTGCCCGCCGGCCTCATGGTCTCGCGCGCGGCGCGCGCGCCGCTGCGACTGCCCGCCAGGCTGATCCTGCCCGCGCGCAAGCCCAGCGCCCGCAAGAAGGCCTCATCGCGGGCCGGCGACCTGGCCTGGAGCACGTTCGTCGTGCTGCTCACGCTCTACGTGGCCTATCGCGTGGTGAGCTACGTCAGCACCGGCGTAAGCTGGGGCGAAGTGGGCCACGTGTTCGTGCTGGGTTTCATCACGCTCATTCGCGTGGCGCTGCTGATCGCCATCTCCTCGGTGATCTGGGTGCCGCTGGGCGTGCTGATCGGCCTGCGCCCGGCGCTGGCCGAGAAGATCCAGCCACTGGCGCAGTTCCTGGCCGCCTTCCCGGCCAACCTGATGTTTCCGGTCTTCGTGATCGTGATCGTGCGCTTTCACCTGAACCCGGACATCTGGCTGTCGCCGCTCATCGTGCTGGGCACGCAGTGGTACATCCTGTTCAACGTGATCGCGGGTGCCACGGCCTATCCCAACGACTATCGCGAGGTCGCCGCCAATTTCCGCATCCGCGGCTGGCAATGGTGGCGCAATGCCATGCTGCCGGGCATCTTTCCCTACTACATCACGGGCGCCATCACGGCCTCGGGCGGCGCCTGGAACGCCAGCATCGTGTCCGAATACGTGCAGTGGGGCGACACCAGGCTGGCCGCGCACGGTCTGGGCGCCTACATTGCGCAGACCACGGCCGCGGGCGATTTCCCCAAGATCATCCTGGGCATCGCCGCGATGTCCCTGTTCGTGACGCTCTTTAACCGCCTGCTGTGGCGCCCGCTATACGCCTACGCCGAATCCCGGCTGCGGCTCGATTGAACCTGGACGGACCTAGAAAACCATGTCGACTATGCAGACTCCTTCCGCGGGCTTCGGCCAGGAAATCCTCAGCCTCAAGAAAGTGTTTCGGGGCTTCGAGAAGAACCAGGGCGAGCTGCTGGTGCTCGACGACGTCAACCTGCAGCTGCGCGAGGGCGAGATCGTCGGCCTCCTGGGCCGCTCGGGTTCGGGCAAGTCGACGCTCCTGCGCATCATCGCCGGCCTGATCAAGCCGTCCGGCGGCGAAGTGAGCTATATGGGCAAGCCGCTTTCGGGCCCGGCCGAAGGCGTGGCCATGGTGTTCCAGACCTTTGCCCTGTTCCCGTGGCTGACGGTGCTGCAGAATGTCGAGGCCGGCCTCGAGGCCCAGGGCGTGCCGCCCAAGGAGCGGCGCGCCCGCGCGCTGGCGGCCATCGACCTGATCGGTCTGGACGGCTTCGAAAACGCCTACCCTCGCGAGATGTCGGGCGGCATGCGCCAGCGCGTGGGTTTCGCGCGCGCGCTGGTGGTGGATCCGACGCTGCTCTTGATGGACGAGCCTTTCTCCGCGCTGGACGTGCTGACGGCCGAGACGCTGCGCACCGACCTGCTCGACCTGTGGACGCAGGGCCGCATGCCCATCAAGTCGGTTCTCATCGTCACGCACAACATCGAAGAAGCCGTGTTCATGTGCGACCGCATCCTGGTACTGTCGTCCAACCCGGGCAAGGTCGTCTCCGAGATCAAGGTGCCTTTCAAGCACCCGCGCAATCGCCTCGATCCCGCCTTCCGCAAACTGGTCGACGACATCTACGCCCAGATGACGGCGCGCCCGGCGGGCGACGCGGCGCGCGGCGTGCTCGAACTGGGCAGCTGGCTGCCCGATGTGTCCACCAACCTCATGGCGGGCCTCATGGAGACCCTGGCGGCCGCGCCCTACAACGGCCGCGCCGACATGCCCGACGTCGCCCGCTCGCTGCAACTGGAGGTCGACGATCTCTTTCCCATCGCCGAAACGCTGCAGCACCTGGGCTTTGCCGACGTCCATCAAGGCGACATGTTCCTGACCCAGGCCGGCCGCAAATTCGCCGAGCTGGGCACACAGGAGCGCAAGATGATGTTCGCCGAACACCTGCTCAAGAACGTGCCCCTGGCCGCGCGCATCCGCGCGGTGCTCAACGAACGCCCCGGACACCGCGCCCCGCGCGTGCGCTTCGAGCAGGAGCTGGAAGACTTCCTGTCCGACGGCGCCGCCGAGGAAACGCTGGACGCCGTCATCGACTGGGGCCGCTACGGCGAGATCTTCTCGTACAACGACCAAAGCGAAATCTTCAGCCTGGAAGACGTCGAGTCGTAATCAAGCGCTCAGCCGCATTGCGTCGACGCATTACGTCGGCGCCTCAAGAACTCGAATGCCGACTAGAGCATTCATTCAAAACCGCACACTGGCAGTCAGGCTGACGTTGCGCGGATCGCCCATCTTGATGTAGTCCCCATACTGGAACTCCCAGTACTTCTTGTTGGTGACGTTGTTGAGCGCCAGCCGCAACGTCGTGTCGTACCCGTACACCCGCGTCTTGTACGTGGCTCCCAAGTTCACGATGACGTACCCCGGCAGGCTGATGTCGTTGGCCGGACGCAGCCAGGTGCTGCCCGTGTACTTGGCATTGGCGCGCAGCGACAGTCCGGGCAACTGCGGCACGTCGTAGCTGACCTGGGCCGCCGCCACGAAGCCCGGCGCCCCGGCCACGCGATTGCCGTTGTAGCTCGACCCCTTCTGGTACTGGCTGTTCAGCAGCATCATCGTGCCGCCGACCTGCCAGTCGCGGCCCAGTCGCGTGCTCGCGCTTGCTTCCAGCCCTTGATAGCGGGTCTGGCCGTCTTCCACCAGCATGTTGGCACTGTTGGCGTATTGCGAACCCTGTTCGATATGGAACAAGGCCGCCGAGGCGGACCAGTCGTCCCGATCGGTCTTGATGCCCACCTCGTACTGCTTGCTCTTGAACGGATCGAGCGTCTGCCCCGCGTTGGCATACGTGTTGCTCACCACGGCGCCGGGCTCCAGCGATTCGACGTAGCTGGCATAGGCCATGGTTTGCGCATCGAGGTGATACATCACCGCCAGGGTCGGCGTCGCGACGCTCTTGCTGTAGGTCGAGGTCGACGCGCCGCTGGATGCGAAGCCGTTCTGGGAATAATTGGTGTAGCGCAGGCCGCCCAGCACCGACCACCGCGTGCCGAACTTGATGGTGTCGCTGGCGAACAGGGCCTTTTGCGTGATGACCGAGCTGCGGTAAAGACCGAGATCGCTCAGCGAACCCTGGCTCGCATAATCGATCGAATTCGGCGTCCACAGCGATCCGGTGCCCACCGAGCCGTAGAAGCTGCGGGAAGCGAACATGTTGACCTGCTCCTGCCAGGACGTGCCCAGCACGATCCGGTGTTCCAGCGGGCCCGTCGCCACGCGGCCTTGCAGCATGCCCTGCCATTGGTTGACCTGATAGGCCTCGCCATAGTCGGAGCGGTAGTTGTTGTAGTCGCCCTGACTGTCCGTGAGCATCAGCACCGACTCGTTGCGGCGCGTGCGGGTCGTGCTGTGGCTCAAGCTGCTGCTTGCCGTCCAGTTGTCGTTGAACGTGTATTTCAGTCCGGTCGCGTAATAGCGGAACCGGTTGTCGACGAAGTTGTCGTGATTCGCGAGGTTGTCGCCGCTGACGCCGGAGGCGGACGGCAAGGTCATGCCCGAGGTCATCAGGCCGGTATAGATGCTGGGGTCCTGCGCAATCGACTTGCTGTTTTGCAGCAGGGTCTGGAAATCCCAGGTCAGCTTGTCGGTCAGGCGCGCGTCCAGCGCGAGCGAAACCGTGTTGCGATCGAGCGAACCGTTGTTGTAGGTGCCGCCTTCTTCATGGGTGACGTTGAGTCGATAGCCGAAGGCGCCGCTTGCGCCGGCGCGCCCGCCCAGGTCGGCATGCTCGCGCACCAGGTTCCTGGACGTATAGCCCACGTCGACCTCGCGCACGGGCCGGTCGGCGGGCTTCTTGGCGACGTAGTTGAGCAGGCCGCCCGGCGAGCCGAATCCATACATGAACCCTGTCGCGCCCTTGAGCAGATCGACCGACTCGAACTGCTCGTAAGGCAGGGTCACGGCATAGCTGAGGAAGGGATGGCCGTCGATGCGAAACGAATTCTGCCAGTCCAGCGGCAGGCCGCGTATCGACAAATACGAGGACCAGCCGCTATACGAGCCGCTGGTGTCCGTCACCGAGGCATCGTTGACGAACAGGTCGCCCAGTTTGCGCGGTTGCGCGTTCTTGATGTCGTTCTGTGTGACGACCGTGGTGGAGAAGGGCGTTTCCAACTGGGTGCGGGTGCCCAGCGCGCCACCGTTGACCGGTGCCTGCAGGTGCTGGGGCGTGCTGTCGTCCGTGATGGCGCTGGCGTTGACGGATACGGTGGGCAGTTCGGCTACGTCGCCGGGCGCGGCCTGCTGCGCCTGGGCGGCCGCGGGCCATATCACCGGCGCCAGGGCGAGACCGGCCGCGGCCAGGTGCAAGGCCAGGGGGTGCAGTGCCGCCGGGCTGGAAGATCGGGGTGTCATCGGGCTCTCGTTTGTTATGGTTAAAAACAAACGATAATTATTCTCATTAATTTTAATGAATGCAAATCCCGCAGAAAAGCCGCAGCGCCCGCCCATGAAAAAGGCCGCCGGTGCAGGTGCACCGGCGGCCTGATTTGCCCTGGATCAGCGCTGTCTCGCGCTTATCCGATGAGCCGGGTTTCGCGGTTTTCAGCTCCAGTCATCGTCGGAGCCGCCACCGCCGCTGTCCCAACTGGAGCCGCCGCTGTTGTCGTCCCAGGAGCCGGCGTCGTTCACGCCGAAGTCATTGCCGCCCATGTCGTAATTGGCGCCGGGGTCGTTCTGCACGATGCCGTTGTTGGTGTCGACAGGCACCTGCTGTTGCCCGCCGCCGCCCATGACCTTGTGCATGAGCGCTTCGCCCGCCACCATGCCCGCGCCCACCGCGGCACCCGTGGCCAAGCCGCCCAGAATGCCCGAACCCATGCCGCCGGCCGCAGGTGGCGCCCCGTAGCCGGGGCCGTAGCCGCCGCCGGGCATGACCGGACCGCCAGGACCTGCGGGCCCGGCGGGGCGCCAGCCCGCCGCCGCGCCGGGCTCGACGATAACGCGCTGGGAGCGCGCGCGGATGATCATGAGAATGACGAGCAGGACCGCCAGGCCGCCGAGCAGCGCTCCCCAGGGCACGTGGACTCCGCCGTTCGCCTGGACCGGGTGGCCGCCGGCGCGCGCGTTACCGCCGGACAGCGCCGACTTCAGCTCCTGCACCGCGGCTGGCTTGGCGAAGGACAGAGCGGGATCGATTTGCTGCGCTTTCTGGAATTCGCCGCGCGCGGCATTGAGCTTGCCCTCTTTGGCAAAAAGCTCGGCCTGGATGAAGTGCGCCTTGGCGCTGTTGGGGTGGTCGCGCAGCACCTGGTCCATCATGCTTTGCGCTTGCGTGTAGTTGCCGGCCTTGGCGGCCTGGTAGATCTGGTCCACCGAGGGATCGGCGGCCCAGGCGGCGCTGCTGGCCAGCAGGGCGCCCGCAAAAATCAGTTTCGGGATGAGCTTTCCAAACATGTCGATGACTCCCAGAAGAGGGACATATGAGATGAGGCCGTCTTGGAAAAGTTCAAGCCCCGCAAACGCAAGCGTAGCGCAAGATGCGAAACGCGAGACGTTACGAAAGCTTGCTGCCCGGGCGCTCGGGCGCGGCAATGGTCACGCTGTGTTGCGAAACGATTGCACGGGATCGCGTGCTGTCGCATCCAGTGCCTGCACCAGGGCTTGCCGCGCTTGTGCGTATTCCTGGCCGTACAGGCCGTGGTTGACGGCGGCCATCACCAGCGCCTGCTGCGGCTGCGGATCGGCGTCGTCGAAAGGCAGGGCAAGATCGATCCCGTCCTGGGATAAAGACAGGGCGTTCGCGTGGCGCAGTGCCTCGTGAGGATCGGTGTATGGCCGACGCGGTCCGCCGGATGTGCCCGCGCCGCTGCGATCGGACAGCACCAACTGCAGCCGCTCTTCCCAGATCAGCAGCCGTGCGAGCCGGGCCAGGAGGCTGCGGGCCCGGTGCGGCTCCGGTAGCTCGGGCAGCTCGCCGGATCGTATCCAGCGCGGGATCTCATCGGCCGGCATGGGCCGGGCCACCACCCAGCCCTGAGCGACGTCGGCACCCAGGATGGCGATGGCTTCCAGCAGGTCGATCGTTTCCACGCCTTCGACGACCACGTCCTTGCCCAGCGAATGGCCGAGCCGGGTGAGCTGATAAATGAAGCGCAGCACGTTGGAGCTGTCCTGGTGGACGTTCATCACAATGCTGCGGTCGATCTTGATCGTGTCGAAGGGCAGTTCGCGCAAGCGGCTCAGGCTGCTGTAGCCCGAGCCCAGATCGTCTTCGGCCAGACGCACTCCCAGGGCCTTGAAGTGCCCGAGTTCGCCGGCCACGTCCACGCCGCGCGGAATTTCCTCGGTCTCCAGGATTTCCAGCGAGAGCTTGTGCGGCGCGCAGCCGAGTTCGTCGAGTGCGCGTTGCGTCGCGTGAAAGTAGCGTGTGTCGGCCAGCGCGCTGGACGGCATGTTGATGGAGACGTGCAGATCCAGCCCGCTGTGTTCCAGCCAGCGGTTGCGCTGCGTCAGCGTCTGCCACAGGCCCAGGGCATAGAGATCGACGAAGTCGTCGGAAGCCAGCGCGGGAAAGAACTGGCCTGGCGCCAGCAGGCGGTCGCCGTCGCGCAAGCGCGCCAGCGCTTCGACTTTGTGAACCTTGCGCGTGCGCAGGTTCAGAAGCGGTTGATAATGCATCTCCAGCGCGTCGGACCGCAGCAGCGAAGCCCAGCGTTGTCGCAGCAGATAGGGCGCCAGGCGGGTCGGGCCGAACTGGGACTCGAGACGGTTGATCGCGAACGCCAGCAGCATCTGCACCTGGGTGAGCAGATTGGCCTGAGCCGGGCCGATGGGGCCACGCGGCAGGCGTCCGTAGAGGTTGAGCACCGCCCGCGGCGCATAGCCCGGCCGCCCGAGGGGGATGGTAACCGCGGAGTGCAGGCCCGCCTGGACGAGAAGCTCCCTCCACGCTTGGGGGATGCGCAGATCCTCGGCGATGTTCAGGCTTTGCATGATTTGCCTGCTGTGCCACGCCCGGCTCGCAATCCCGTTGTCGAGGTCGCCGATGCGCGAGGCCTGCTGCAGGGCATTGGCAGCCGCGAGATGCTGTTTGAAATCGTCGTCGCCGGCGATGGCTTCGTAGCGGATGAAACCGTCCTGATCCGGTCGGCCGAAGGTGCATCCGTCGATGCCGTCGAGTTCGTGCAGGATGTTGGCGGCCCGGTTGATCAGGTCGGTATAGCTGTCCGCCTCCCAGGCCAGGCGGGTCAGGCGCAGCACGATCTCGTCGCGCGACATCTGCCGCGTGGCGTAGGCCTCGGACTGCCATGCCAGGTCGCGGATGAGGCGCCGGCCCAGCACGGCCAGGGCGCGCTCGTGCACGACGATATCGACATGATCGCGGAACTGCGTGTACAGAAAATTGTGGCCGTGGATCAGGTTGGCGCGGTCCAGGCGCATGGCGGAGTGCCGTATGCCGCAGGCCAGGGCCAGGCGGCGATGCGCCTGCTCGGTCAGCGCGGGTCCGAGCAGGGCATTCATGCCGTCGAGCGGATAGACCTTGCCTTGCCCGGGGTTGGTGTCGAATGCAAGATTGGGCGCGGACGGACTCAAGCGCTCGGCCAGAAATTGATGAGCGCGCTCGATGATCCCGCCCAGATCGTCCTGCAAAGCCAGGCTGAGCGCGCGCATGTCGTCGGCCCACGCGGGGCCGTACAACTGTGAGGCGTTCGTGGCATTGCTTTGCCTGTCACTATGCTGCATGGCTGCAATATAGGGCTATTTCCGCAAATTTGAATGAAGACGCAAAGCTCCTGGGGTTTGCCCTTATTTGCGGGGAAACCATGGTCTTTGGATATTTAGCTGGTTGTAAACTACGCCGCTTCTTGCATGCCGGAGCTTCACCGGGGCTCGTGCTGCAGGCGAACGCGGCAGCCGCGCCACAAGCGCATGCCAGCACACACTCACCATCCACGCGAAGGA
>Ga0134126_10008523_pt1 | contig 12900 bp, 13 predicted proteins | sample KB31752_FD_96881 | JGI IMG/M metagenome (GOLD analysis project Ga0134126, IMG submission 96881) | Terrestrial soil microbial communities with excess Nitrogen fertilizer from Kellogg Biological Station, Michigan, USA - KB3-175-2 | ecosystem: Environmental > Terrestrial > Soil > Unclassified ...
ACAGTTCTGGCGGTGTCCCTGCTCGCGCTCGATTACGTGCTGGTCGCGCCCAACGTTTACGGCCAGTTCTTTTTCGGCAAGATCACTATTCTGCTGTACTGGTTCCTGCAGATGTTTTTCCTGGGCGGCTCGCGGATCGCCTATCGGTATTTCCGCTACGCGCGCACGCTCCAGCGCGTAAAAATCGCTGATGCGACACCGACGCTGGTGCTCGGGCGCGCTGCCGACGCCGAAGTTTTATTACGTTCGATCGAAAGTGGCGTTGTAAAAAAAATCTGGCCTGTCGGCGTTCTGTCGCCATCTTTCGCCGATCGCGGTCAATCGATCCGCGGTATTCCGGTGCTTGGCGACATCGACGATCTCGAGCGCGTGACGGCTGATTTTTTGGGGCGCGGTACGCGGGTAACGCGTGTCGTGTTGACGCCATCTGCGCTCTCGCCGGAGGCGCGGCCGGAGGCGCTGCTGATACGGGCGCGCAAATTGGGCTTGACCATGAGCCAGTTGCCGTCGCTCGCCGCGGGTGGGCAGGCAGTGCAGCTTGCTCCGGTGGCGGTCGAAGACCTGCTTTTGCGGCCCAGCGTTACCATCGATTACCGCCGGCTTGAGACATTCGTGCACGGAAAATCGATTGTCGTCACCGGCGGCGGCGGTTCGATTGGTTCGGAAATCTGCGATCGCATGGTTATCTTCGGCGCCTCGCGTCTGCTGGTGATCGAGAACTCGGAGCCGGCGCTGCATGCCGTGCTGGAGGCATTGAGAGCCAAACAAAGCGAGGCTGAAATCTCCGGCCGAATCGCCGATATCCGCGACCGCGCGCGGATCATGGGCCTGATCGCGCGATTCAAGCCCGATATCGTTTTTCACGCGGCGGCGCTCAAGCATGTGCCGCTGCTTGAACTCGACTGGGACGAAGGCATCAAAACCAACGTGTTTGGCTCGATCAATGTTGCCGACGCGGCGGCAGCGGCCGGGGCCGCCGCGCTGGTGATGATCTCGACCGACAAGGCCATTGAGCCGGTCTCGGTGCTTGGCGCCACCAAGCGGCTGGCGGAAATGTATTGCGAAGCGCTCGACAAGGAATTGAGCCGTCATGCGCCCAGCGGCAAGAGCGCTACGCGCATGATCTCAGTGCGATTCGGCAATGTGCTGGCGTCCAACGGCTCGGTGGTGCCGAAATTCAAAGCACAGATCGAAGCCGGCGGCCCGGTCACCGTCACGCATCCGGACATGGTGCGCTATTTCATGACTATCCGCGAAGCCTGCGACCTGGTCATCACCGCCGCGACCCACGCGCTTGGGGGAAACGGCGGCGACGTTTCGGTCTATGTGCTCAATATGGGCCAGCCGGTGAAAATCGTTGATCTCGCCGAACGCATCATCCGGCTGAGCGGGCTGGAGCCCGGACGCGATATCCAGATCAGCTTCACTGGAATTCGCCCCGGCGAGCGGCTGCACGAGATACTGTTTGCGCGCGAGGAAGAGACCACGGAGATCGGCATTCCAGGCATCGTCGCCACCAAGCCGGTACAGCCGTCGCTCGACGCTATCCGGGCCTGGGTAACGACGCTGGAACAGGGCCTGGCGCGCAACGAGCGCGCGGTGATCTACAATGTGCTTCGCGACGCGGTGCCGGAATTCCGCGGCGAAGCGGCCTAGCGCATGATCCCGAAAAGTGGGAACGGGTTTTCTGAAAAGATCATGCGCAAATAATAAGGGGGAATCTTTGGACCTAGCAGCATTCTTCAAAGCGGAATTTGCCGAGCATCACGACGTTGCCCGCCGGAGCGAAGTGGCGCTGGCGGGCGCCTTCGCCGGTCTAGTTGGCGCCTGCGTGAATTCGATCCGCGGCGGCGGCAAGCTGATGTTTTTCGGCAATGGCGGCAGCGCCGCCGATGCCCAGCATCTCGCGACCGAGCTGACCATCCGTTACAAGACTGACCGCGCCGCGATTGCCGCGATTGCACTGACCACGGACACGTCGGCGCTTACCGCCGCCGGCAACGATCTTGGTTTCGAGAAAATCTTTGCGCGTCAGATCGAGGCATTGGGCCGTCCGGGCGACGTTGCCATCGCGATCTCGACCTCCGGCACCAGCCCCAATGTCATCGCGGCGCTCCGCCAAGCCAAGGCCATGAAGCTCACCACCGCGGCCTTCGGCGGCAAAGGCGGCGGCAATCTGGCAGGGGTCGCGGATCATGTGCTGGTGGTGCCGTCGGAAACTACGGCCCGCATCCAGGAAATGCACATTGCCTTGGGCCAGATGCTCTGCGGTGCCTTGGAGATAGAGCTGGGACTGGCCAAACCGGGTCGCTAATCGCGGTAAATTCCACTAACCCGCTGTATCTATTATTATTTCTTATTTCATGATATAAAAATAGCGATCGCAATGGTGAAAATGGCTTGACTCGTCGATGTCGGCCTATTTCCTTGGCGACCAGGGAGAATGAGCCAATGGTCGCCGCCGTACTGTCCGAGCCGAAGGTTAAGGCCCATCCGTCGCGTGCCGGTGGAGACCGTCACAGCATTCAATCGGTCGATCGCGCGCTCTACCTCTTGGAAAGCATCGCCGAGGCTGGCGGTGAGGCGACGCTGACCGCGCTTGCCACCCGCACCGGTCTCAACATTTCTACCTGCCATCATTTGCTGGCGACCCTGATCAAGCGCGGCTTCGCTACCAAGGTGCCTGGCCGCCGCCTGTATGCCCTCGGCGCCCATATCCTTTATCTCGGGCATGCCTGCCTGCAGGTCGATCTGCCGCGCCGCGCGGAGCCCTATCTGGAGAACATAAACCGCGCCACCGGCGAAACCGTGCATCTTGCGGCGCTGCAGGGCGACGCCGTAATCGCTTTGGCGGTGCGCGAAGCGCGCCACGCGGTGCGGGTCGATACCGGCAAGATCGGAAAATTGGAGGCTCCGCACGCCACCGCAGTCGGCAAAGCGATTTTAGCCTGGCTACCGGAGGACGAGATACGCCGCATTCTCGTTGGCGGCATGAAGCGTTTCACCGATCAGACCATCACCGAATTTCCGGCCTTGATTGAATCGCTACGCATCGTGCGTCGGAATGGCTACGCCGTCGACCGCGAGGAATTCCTTCCGGGCGTTATTTGTGTCGGCGCCGCCATTCGCGATCAGGCCGGCACGGTGATTGGTGCGATCGGCGCGTCGACGCCGACCATGCGTGCGAGCGAGGAGCATATTACTCTCATGCGCGACGAGATCACCATCGCCACGCGCGCGCTGTCTGCCGAGTTCGGCGAACCTAATACGCAAGCCGCCGCGAGCTAATATCGAAGATTGAGCGGATCGCTCTTGGAGGATTTGATGTACGCACCGCCCGGCGTGAAGACCAATCACAACGAATTCCCTATATCCGATAGCATGAAGGCCTGGGTGCTCGGCGATCCGGGCCAGCTTAGCTTCGGCAGCAAGCCGGTGCCGGTGCCGAAAAAAGCGGAAGTGCTGGTGCGCATCGACGCGGTGGCGATCTGCGCGACCGATCTGGAGATCATTTATCACGGCCCGCCGGCCTCGATCCAAGGCGGCATGCCATTCAACAAGAACTTCACGCCCGGCCACGAATATATGGGCACAGTGGTGGCGCTCGGGCCCGGGGTCGACGAATACGAAATCGGTCAGCGCGTGGCGGTAGAGATTCACGCCGGCTGCGGCCAGTGCAAGCGCTGCCGCGAAGGCATGTACACCTCGTGCCACAACTATGGGCTCAATTATGGCGATCTGGACAAGGGTCACCGTGCCAACGGCTTCACCACCGATGGCGGGTTCTGCGAATACCAGGTCAATAACATCAACACGCTGGTCGCGTTGCAGGACGAGATGTCGGATGAAGAGGGCACGCTGGTCGTCACCGCCGGCACCGCGATGTATGCGCTCACCGAACTCGGCGGCCTGGTGGCCGGCGAGAGCGTGGCGGTCACCGGACCGGGCCCGATCGGACTTATGGCGGTTGCCGTGGCGAAAGCGCTTGGCGCTCAGCCGGTGATTCTCACCGGTACGCGCGACAACCGCCTGGCGATCGGCAAACAGCTCGGCGCCGACGCGGTAGTCAACATCCGGAAAGAACCGGACGTGGTTGCCGCGGTGAAGAAACTCAACGGCGGCAAGGGCGTCGACTACGTGGTCGAATGTTCGGCTGCGACCAGTGCAGTCAACGATGCAGTGCGGATGGTCAATCGCGGCGGCCGTGTTTGTCTCGCCGCGTTTGCACACGAAGAAGTGCCGGTCGACGTCGCGCATATCGTGCGCAACAACATCTACCTTTACGGCATTCGCGGCGAGGGCAAGAGTGCGACCCATCGCGCCGAAGCCTATATGCGACAAAAGCGTTTCGACGCCACCAAGATCCACACCCACACGTTCCCGCTCGACGATCTGCCGACCGCAATCCGCTACGCCAAGGACCGCGTCGACGATGCCATCAAGGTGGTGGTGAAGGCGAAAGCGAACGCCGCGCACAAGGTGGCGGCGGAGTAATTTTTCCTTTCCGCTTGAGAGAGAGTGGCCGGCAAGGGCCACGCGAACCCGACGGCCCCCGGCGCTCGGATCAAGCAGAACTTGGGCGATTTCGCGGGTTTTCCGTGCCGCCGGAACTGGACGTCCATTTAACCGTTGATATGGGCCCGTCCGTCCCGCAAGTCCGGGCGCGCGGGCCATTGGGAGTTCCAATCAATGGAAAAGCCGAGACAGCACGCGGAAAACGAGCGTCAGCGTATCGAGACGGAAGAAGACGAAGTCACCGTTAGTTCAGACGAAAGCTTTCCGGCCAGCGATCCGCCGTCTTTCAATCCGGGCGTGACGGGTACTGCGACCGACGTCAAAAAGAAGAAACGCAGCGCCGGCGACTGATTGCCGCCCGCCCGCCCGCTAGAACTTCATATTCAGCAGTTTTTCCGCATTACCGCAAAAGAGCTTGCGCTGGTCGCCCGGCGCAAGCTCAAGTTTTTTGACGGCTCCGATGGTCGGCGCGATCGGCCCGAGCGGCGCGTCGGTGGCAAACACCACGTGATCGGCGCCGAAGAACTCCAGCCCGCAGCGCAGCGCGTGCGCGCCGCCACCAAACATCGCGGTGTCGGCGTAATAGTCGTGCAGGTAATCCATGTGCGGCCGCTTCAGCGACGGCAGGATTTTCGAATAATCTTCATCCGAGGTGCGGGCACCGAGCACCTTGAGACCTGGCCCGACCCGCCCGTCGTAATAGGGGATCATGCCGCCGAGGTGATGCGTGATGATCCGCAGGTTCGGATGGCGGTCGAATAGGCCGCAGAACGCTATCCGGATCATCGCCACCGATGTGTCGTAGGGCCAGCCGAGGCACCACCACATCTCGAAGCGCGATTTCGTTTCGCTTGCATAGTCCGGCATTGCCGCCGTGCGCGACGGATGCAGCCAGATCGGGCGATCGAGTTCTGCCATCGCTGCGAACAGCGGCTCGAATGTCGGATCGTCCAACGGCTTGCCAGCGACATCGGTGTAGATGAGCACGCCGACGGCGCCGAGGTCCTTGACCGCACGTCGCGCTTCCGTAACTGAGCCTTCGAGATCGGTCACGCAGAGTGCCGCGGCGAAGGCGGGAAATCGCTGCGGATTTTTACGGCACAACTCGGCCATCTCGTCGTTGGCGATGCGCGCGAGTTGAAGTCCGGCGTCGGGCTTGGCGATATCCTCGATCGGCGGATTCGGCAGAGAGACGATCTGTCGGTAGTCGCCGAAAGTATCCATCTCCTTGAAGCGCGCATCGAGATCGAACAGCTTGGTGATGCTGCGCAGGCGCGGACCGATATTGCCGATCTTCGGCGCAACGCGTGTCATCTCCTGGAAAAAGCGCTCAGGGTAGATGTGCGTGTAGATGTCGATGATGGTATCGGCCATTTGCTTTAGTCCTTCGCGCGCGCCGTTTTGAGATGATCGAGCAGCTTGCCGCGCAGCGCCGCCTGCTCCGCCGGGCTCCATTTCTGAAAACCCTCGCCGGTCTTGAAGCCGAGCTTGCCGTCCTTCACCAGTCTCTCGAGATAGGGTGAAGCCTTCGTCTGGTTGTCGAGATGCGGGAACAGAAGATTATGAATGGCGAGTGCCAGATCGGTGCCGACCAGGTCAGCGTTTTCGAGCGGTCCCAGCACGGCGGAGCGCCGGCCGAACGAGGCTTTGACCACATCGTCGACGGTCTTGGCGTCGCAGATGCCGTTTTCAACCAGATAAACCGCTTCGCGCCACATCGCGTGCTGCAACCGGTTGCCGATGAAGCCGGGCACGTCCTTTTTCACATGCGCGGGCTTTTTACCCGCATCACGATGCAGCGCTATCGTCCATTCCACGGTCGCGGGCGATGTCCATTGCGTCTCGATCACTTCGACCAGCGGCACGATATAAGGCGGATTCCACCAATGGGTGCCGAGCGCGCGCTCGCGCTTTTGCAAACCCTGCATGATCGAGGTGATCGGAATAACCGACGTGTTGCTGGCGAGGATGGTATCCGGCCGCACGTGCTTCTCGATTTCCGCGAACAACGTCTGCTTGAGCGGCAAATCCTCCAGCACGGCTTCGACGACATAATCGGCGTCGCGCACCGCGACCGCCAGATCGGCGACCGGCGTCACCCGTTCGACCGCCTTGGGGTCGTCGCCGAGATAATTCAGGTTCGCGAGGATGCGCGCCTTGGCGCTGTCAAGGTTTTCCTTGGCTTGGTCAGTGATGGCAACATCATGTCCGGCCAAAGCGAAATTCTGCGCGATGCCGTGACCCATCAGGCCGGCGCCGATCACCGCGATGCGTGCTTTGGCCATGGTTCAGCCGGCCGTATAGCCGCCGTCGGCGTAGAGGATGTGGCCGGTGTAAAAGTCCGACGCCTTCGATGCCAGAAACAGCAGCGGCCCGGCCAAGTCTTCCGGTTCGCCCAGACGGCCTTTCGGCACCCGCGCCAGGAAGCCCTTGCGCACAGCCAGCGCCCGCTCGGTGTCTTCGTACATCCATGCGGTCAGCGGCGAGCGAAAGACCGTGGGCCCGAGCGCATTCACAGTGATGCCGGTCTCGCCCCATTCGCAGCCCAAGGCCTTGGTGATGCCGTCGACCGCCGATTTGGAAGCGCAATAGGCGGTATAACCGGCCGGATGGCCGAGCAGGCCGCGTGCCGACGAGGTGAGGATCACCTTGCCGCCGCCACCTTGCTTGAGCATCTGCTTGCCGGCGGCGCGCGCCATCAGCCATGACTGGGTGACATTGGCATCCATCACGTCGAGAAAGTCTTCCGGCTTCTGGTCGACGATCTTCGCCACTTTGTTGAGACCGGAGGCGCAGACCAGAATGTCGACGCGGCCGAATTTGTCCACCGCGGCTTTGACGATCTTGTCGCAGTTTTCCTCTGAGCTTGGCCGCAGCGCGACGACCTCGGCCTTGCCGCCGAGCTTCTCGCATTCGGTGGCGACTTTTTTCAGTTCGTCGGCCTTGCTCGCCGCCAGCACGACATTGGCGCCAGCGCCGGCCAAGGTCTTGGCCGACAACGCGCCGAAGGCGCCCGAGGCGCCGGTGACGATGGCCGTCTTGCCCTTGATGTCGAACAAAGACAGCGGGTTTTTCAGAAAGTCGTCGGCCATTGCGTTCCCTCTCTTTTCTTTACCTCTCCCCGCAAGCGGAGAGCGGGCGAATTATTTAGGCGGCATCGCCACCGCGACCACGATGGTGCAAACTTCGTTGCCGCGATTGATGATCTCGCGCGTCTCGTTCGGTTCGATTACGCAGCTATCGTTGGCCCTCAGCACGGTTTCCTTGCCGTTGACGATCACCGTCAATTCGCCGCGCAGCACGAAATAGACCTTTTCGGGCGGCGAGGCGTCGGGACCGGCCCCGCCGCCGGGCAGGAAGTGCGAGTAACCGAACACCAGGCCCTTGGTGCCGCCGGCTTCGGCGCCGAACAGGCGCAATGATGTGTAGTTGCGATGATTGGGCGCCTCGTAGGGCTTGGCATCGCTGAATCGTTTGACGTGCATCAGAATTTGCTCCCCTTCTCGATACGGAATTTCTGTTTCGGGTCGAGGATAGCGACGAGGCGCACGATGCAGTCATCGCCGCGGTCCCAGTTCCATGGGAAATAGGCGAAGGTGCAGCGCTTGCCGGTAACCTTGTCGATGTCGCCGCCGACATTCTCGATGCCCATGATGCCGTTCTTGAAAAGTATACGGTGCACCGGTTCCCATTCCGGGAAATCGTCTTTCCAGTCGCGCCCGCCGGACCATTCGCGATACTCATCGGCCAGATGGGGATGCAGCGGTCCGTTGCGCTGCGGCCCGATGGCGGTGGCGAGCGGGTGATCGTTGGCCTGGGTATCATGGCCGACCACTTTCACCTTTTTCTTGACGAGCCATTCGCCGGCCGACGGCACGAAGCCGGGAGCGCGGCAGAAATAGTCCTCGCTGTCTTCGTAGTATTTGTGCCAGCCGGTGTTGACGATCACGACGTCGCGCGGCCGGATGATCTTGCCGCAGGCCTTTTCCAGATCGTCGCCAGTGATCGGCTCCCATTTGTCCTTCGGGATCGATACCACGATGCCGGAGCCGAAAAAATGCGGCAGCGGCACTTCGTCAATGAACGGCGTGCCCTGCACCACATGCGCCGGCGCGTCGATATGGGTGGTGTTGTGCATCGAGGTGGTGATGCGCTGCGACAGCACGCCCGATTTCGCCATATAGTGGATGCGCTCGATTTTCACATCCTCGAAGTAGGGCCAGTTGGGCGACTGATAACCGAAGCGATGGGAAAGATTGTAGAACTCCAGCCCCATGCTGTTCTTGAGGTTTTCTTCGAACATCACGCCGCGAATTCTTTTGGCCACGGCATCCTCCCTGTTTGATTTTTGGCGAAACTTTTGCGTTGTTTCGCGGCAGCCTAGCTTAGGCGGTGGCGGTACGGTACAGGTAAAAACAAAAAATCAGCGGCCGAAACGTCGTCGCGGTACCCGTGAGGAAGACCATGGTCAAAAAAATTGCGCTTGAAGAGCATTTTCTCGCCCCCGCCACCGAGCCCTATTGGCGGCCGACGATGGTGGACGTGGCTCCGCAAAAGACCGCGGAGCTTTATGCGCGCCTGACAGATTTCGGCGATCAACGGCTGCAAATGATGGACAAGGCCGGAATCGCACGCATGGTATTGGCGATCGCCGGGCCCGGCGTGCAGGTCGAGCGCGATACGGCCACGGCAGTGCGCAACGCGCGCGCGTCAAACGATTTTCTTGCCCGCGAGGTGCGGAAGCGCCCGGATCGTTATTCCGGCTTTGCCCATCTTGCCATGCAGGACCCGAAGTCCGCCGCCGACGAGTTGGAACGCTGCGTGCGCGACCTCAAATTCTGTGGCGCCATGATCGACGGCCACACCAACGGGAAATATCTCGACGACCGCTCCTATGATCCGTTTTGGGAACGCGCAGCGGCACTGGACACGGCAATCTATTTGCATCCCGCCGATCCAGTGGCGCCGCTGCCGGTGCTTGCCGGTTACCCTGTGTTGGTGCGCCCGATGTGGGGCTGGGGCGTGGAAACCGGCTCGCACGCGCTGCGCATCATCAGCGGCGGCGTGTTCCATCGCTATCCGAAGGCCAAGCTGCTGATCGGCCATCTCGGCGAGACGCTGCCGTTCTTGCTCTGGCGCTTTGACAGCCGTTCGAAACCCTACGGCTGGAATCTGCCGAAGCCGCCGTCGCAATACATCAAGGAGAATGTTTGGGTCACCATCTCGGGCATGTATGACGCCCCCCCATTGCGCTGCTCCCTCGATGCATTAGGGCGCGACCGCGTGATGTTCTCGGCCGACTATCCTTTCGACTCGGAAGGAGCCGCGCACTTCATGGACACGGTGCCGCTCGAGGAATCCCTGCGCGCCGATATCGCCTACAATAACGCAGCCAAGCTGCTGGGGCTCTGACGGCGCTCAAAACGGGCGACGAGGCCGCGCGCGGGCGGCCTCGTCTTTTTTATTGCTGCGCTTTCGATTTACCTTATCTCACGCGTGCCTTGCCGCCGGCGTCGATATCGGTGTTCGTGCTGGCACCGGCCTTTACGTCGTCGTCGTCCTTGACCGAACTACCGGTTGTGGCGTGACCTGGCGCATAACCTGAAGCGCCGGTGGTGCCTTTGACCGACCCTTTCTCCTGCATTTGCTGACCCGGCGCGTAGCCTGATGCGCCAGGCGAACCCTTGACCGAGCCCTTTTCCTGCATCTCGTGGCCAGGCGGTGTCGGCGACTGCGCGAATGCGGCGGCGCTCACACCGGCCAGGAATCCGGCAGCGGCCATGAGGGTGAGAAATTTTTTCGTCATGCATTTCCTCCTGCGCGATTTAGTTCGCAGGAGGCAACGTGCGGCGGCCGCAATAGTTTCGCATTTAGACGTGGGGAACTGTGGTCTGTTTGAGGCCGGTGCGGGGTTTTTTCAGGCTACTTCGGCGGAATAACCCGGATCGGTTCGCCGTCCAGCCAGGCTCGGATGTTCTCGACCATCTGGCCGTAGAAGCGCTTGTAGTTCTCGGCGGTAACGTAGCCGAGATGCGGCGTGATCACGATATTATCGAGCTTGCGGAACGGATGATCGAGCGCCAGCGGTTCGTCGTTATAGGTGTCGATCGCGGCGCCGGCGATCTTGTTGGCGCGCAGCGCCGCTTCGATCGCCTTTTCGTCGGCCACCGGCCCGCGCGACGTATTGAGGAAAAACGCGGTCGGCTTCATCATCGCCAGTTCAGCGGCGCCGATCAGGCCCTTGGTGCGGGCCGACAGCTGTACATGCACCGTGACGAAATCGGACTGGCGCAGCAGCTCTTCCTTGCTGACCAGCGTGGCGCCGCCTTCTTTGGCCTTTTCGGCAGTGAGGTTCTGGCTCCAGGCGACCACTTTCATATCGAGCGCGTTACCGATACGCGCCACCCTTGTGCCGAGTTTGCCGAGCCCGATGATGCCGAGCGTCTTGCCGTAGAGGTCGATGCCGAGCGTCGATTGCCAGCGGCTGCCCGATTTCAGCCGGGCGTTTTCGATGCCGATTTTGCGGGCGAGTTCGAGGATCAGGCCGAAGGCGAGTTCCGCGGTTGGGCTGCCAAGCGATTCCGTGCCGCAGACCGGGATGCCGCGCGCGGCGGCCGCCGCCACGTCGATGGCGGCATTGCGCATGCCGCTGGTGACGATCAGCTTGAGCGCGGGTAGGGCGTCGATCACGTCCTTGCCGAACAGCGTGCGCTCGCGCATCAGGCAGACCACCGCGCAGTCCTTGAGCGCGGCGATGATCTTGTCCGGGCCGCCCAGGCCTTCGGTGTAGACCTTGAAATTCACGTCCTTGGAAACGGGCGACCAGTCGGCGGTCTTCGTCGCGACGGACTGATAGTCGTCGAGAATGGCTCCTTGCAGGCTCATGGCAGCACCCCGTTTCGCGGACCAAACAGGCCGGGGACTCACCACAAGGGAGCCAAGACTACAAGCCAAGACTACAGACGAGGGTCGCGCAAACGCTCAGGAGGGAAGTTCAGGACTGCGGCTGGCCGTGCTTGGCGCGCCACTTGGGGCCGGGGCCGCGCATATAATGACGCTCGGGCCGGTAGGGGCCGCCCATATCGCGGGTCAGTTCATGCCAGAAGGCCGAGAACGCCTGGCCTAGCGAACGAGGCAGCCAGGCTATTGCCGTGCCGGAAAGGGCCAAAATGGCTCGACTCATCGCTCAATCCCCACCATGACGCGGGCGCCTTCGCCCGCACATCCCTTGGTCGCCAATTCCGGCGGCCAGGTTCATGGCGGCGGATCATGGCGCCGCAGGGGTTAAAATCGGGTGCGCGAAAGGTCTTGTTGGGTGGAAATTGCAATCAACCTTTCCAGAACTTTACCGGCGGTGCGGATGCCGCCTCTCCAATTGTCATGCCCAGGCTTGACCCGGGCATCCATGATGAGACCCCGCGCGCGGGCGCCTATCGTAAGCCTGCCTTTGCCGAACCGTTCATGGATTGCCGGGACAAGCCCGGCACCGACGAAGGGTGGAGGCCGGCCGCCCGCCCTGCTTGCTCTTTGGAGGTCCCGCCGCTACATCAGCCTCGCATTTCCCGACATCGCATCCGGCGTTTAGCCCAGGATTTCACGAGGGTTTCAGAACTCAATGAACGGCCGCCAATTCATTTACCACATGCAGGGTCTGACCAAGACCTATCCGCCCGCCAAGAAGGTCTTGGACAACATCCACCTGTCGTTCTACCCGGACGCCAAGATCGGCGTGCTGGGCGTCAACGGCTCCGGCAAGTCGACCCTGCTGCGCATCATGGCCGGGATCGATACCGAATTCACCGGCGAAGGCTGGGTCGCCGAGGGCGCGCGCGTCGGCTACCTGGAGCAGGAGCCGCAGCTCGACCCGAAAAAGACCGTGCGCGAGAACGTCATGGAGGGCGTCGCCGCCAAGAAGGCGATCCTCGACCGCTACAACGAGCTGGCCGCCAATTACTCGGACGCGACCGCCGACGAGATGGCCAAGCTCCAGGACCAGATCGATTCAAAGAACCTATGGGACCTCGATTCACAGGTCGATCTGGCGATGGACGCGCTGCGCTGCCCGCCCGATGACGCCGAGGTCACCAAGCTCTCGGGCGGCGAGCGCCGCCGCGTCGCGCTGTGCAAGCTGCTGCTCGATGCGCCCGATCTGCTGCTGCTCGACGAGCCGACCAACCATCTCGACGCCGAAAGCGTGAACTGGCTGGAAGGCCACCTGCGCAATTATCCGGGCGCGATCCTGATCGTGACCCACGACCGCTACTTCCTCGACAACGTCACCGGCTGGATTCTCGAGCTCGACCACGGCCGCGGCATTCCCTACGAGGGCAATTACACCTCGTGGCTGCACCAGAAGCAGAAGCGGCTGGAGCAGGAAGCGCGCGA
>Ga0134126_10008524_pt1 | contig 12899 bp, 10 predicted proteins | sample KB31752_FD_96881 | JGI IMG/M metagenome (GOLD analysis project Ga0134126, IMG submission 96881) | Terrestrial soil microbial communities with excess Nitrogen fertilizer from Kellogg Biological Station, Michigan, USA - KB3-175-2 | ecosystem: Environmental > Terrestrial > Soil > Unclassified ...
AAATGATCTGTGCGCCCGATATAAGCGGCAGGTATAACTCAAGCCCGGCAATATCAAATGATATGGTAGAAATTGCCAATAACTTATCTTCAGCGTTAATGCCCGGCAGTCTTTGCATGCTCAGTAAAAAATTTACAAGGCTATAGTGCCTGATCAGTACGCCTTTCGGCTTCCCGGTTGAGCCCGAAGTGTAGATAATATAAGCCAGGTCTTCACCGTTAACGTCGATTTCCGGGTCGTCAGAGTCGTAATTATGAAGCTTTTCGAACGTGGGCTCCATCAGTAAAGTGAGCGCATCTGAACGGAATTGATTTCCATATTTTTCAGATGTCAAAAGAAACTTCGCCGATGAGTCCCCGATCATGAACTCAATTCTTTCTTGCGGATATTGCGGGTCAAGCGGTAAATAGGCCGCCCCGCACTTGAGAATAGCCAAAAGCGAGATCACCATTTCGGGCGAGCGGTCAAGCACAACGGCAACTATATCCCCGCGCTGCACCCCATTGTCGGCCAGCAATTTAGCGAGTTGGTTAGCGCTTTCGTACAACTCTTTGTAGGTCAAAGACCTGTCGTGAAATTTGACAGCCGTTTTGTCGGAATACCGTTTCGCACATTTATCGATCAAATAATGAAGTGCTTTTTTATCGGAATTGCTGTCAATAAAGTCCGTGGGTACGTTATTATCGGAAGATACGGGCGCTGCACTATTCATCTAAAATTTATAATGGAATGTTTTATTAACTGTCAGTTTATTATAATAACCATTAATACAGCCAACAAGTTTTGTGCCGAAGGAATTAAAATACCTTGATGTAACAACGCCTATTGCCACAATTACCACCCTGCTAATCAGGCGGGGTTTCAATCAGAATTTACGAGTTGGCGTGGCAAATAACGGATGATATGCGCAGCACGCGCAGTTTTATAGGTTTATAAACAACCGAAATTTATTATTAGTTAATAATTAATAAACAGGTCGAACGACTTTTTTAAATATTACTGATTGTTTTTTAGTGCATGTTTACAGGTCAGGGCAGCACAACAGGCGATTATTGAACTTTATACGCGGCCTTAATTTCCCGGGCTTTGACGAATTTTATCCCACTCTGTAGTATTATAACGGCCGTACCATAAATTGATGGTTAAATTCGGCAATAATCCGGGCCTTTTAGGCGGTCTTGTTTCCAGGAATTTTATAGCTGCCAGTAGTTCGTTTCCCATGTGTTCAAAACTCATACCGGCTATTATCGCCAAAGAATTTGCCGACATCAGGTCTTTTGCCGGTTGAGGCAAATTAATAAAATCAATAAGCTTTTTTTGAATCTCTTCAACATCATAGGGATTGAAAACATAGCCGTTAACGCCATCTTTTAAAAGTGTGCCCGCTGCGTTAAATTTATCGCTTAACAATACAGGCAAACCGGCGGCCATTGCTTCATTGACAACCAATCCCCAGCTTTCATACAAACTTGGCGAGATAAAGGCATCGGCGCCGTGTAAATATGACGGAATTTTGTCATTAGCCACCGCACCCGTAAACACTACCCGGTTGAGCTTGATCGAATCGGCAAATGCTTTTAATTCGGGCAGCAAAGGCCCGTCGCCAAGTATTACCAGGGTATTTGAGTTATCATGTTCTTCAATAAACTTCCACGCTTCAAGTAAATTCCGGACGTTTTTTTTGGGGACTAATCGCCCGACACAAATGATTTTATTGTGGTTGGTTTTCTTTGGGCCTTTAAATTTAAAAAGATCGTTATCCACGCAATTATAACCGTATAAATAATAGATGTTTTTTTTACTGTACAAAGCGGTGTATCCCGGATCATACTCCGCAGACGGCAGCCATAAGGCGTCGATTTGCCTGGTGATCACGTCCTTTATCCCTTGTACAACGAAGTTTCTTTTAACCCATGATGGCTTCGCATCATCGAACATTATAAAATGCTTTTGATTTTTCCTGGCCCATCTTAACCCGAGCGCGCCGGAATAAAAGACAATCGACCCCGCAATAATAATGTCGGGCTTTATTTCGTCTAATTTTGCAAATACTTTGTCTTTTATCTGGTATTTTGAAAGCTCGCTATTGCTGTTATCCGGGAACAGGCAATCCCACCATGACTCTGATTTATTGAAGGGATCAAAATCATAGGGCGAGCCCTTGCCAAATAATTCGACGGCATACAGGCTGATATTTTTTGATTTTAAAAAATCCCGCAAGTAAAGCAGCCTGCGCCGCCAGTACACGCGCAGATCGTTATGCATTATCAATACCTTCACCTTGTTGATTTTCCTTTCTGAATTTTGCAGGCCCGCTTTAGGATATGGCGTATCGCCCGGCGCTGTTGCATTTTTTAAATAAGTTATTGTTTTAGGCCATAGGTTTAAGCAGGCTCACGCTGATGCAGGGCTACGTTTACAAATACTTTTTTATCCTTTTTAAAAACGTCATATACAACGGGAAATAGGGTTTTTAACCAAAGCTTAATATGCGTAATAGGAACCGACAACGGGAAATGTTTCCTGACATAAAGGACATGTTGTTTATAGGCCAGGCCCTTGGGGCTGTATAAATAGTCTATTCTTTTCTTTAAAGGTGTGCGCTGCGGAAGCCAGCTTACCCCGTGGTCGTTGTCGCAGCATCCGTAATAGCCGGGGGCAACCCAAACCTTAACGCCCTCCGCAACAGCAGTTAGCGTATAATCATAATCAGCAATTCCATGGGTGTACAAACCCGACAATATGCCGATCCTGTTGACGGTAGCTTTATCTACCAGCATAATATTTGCGTTTCCCACCTCACAGCCTTTCAGCTTAACCGGGTCGGGAACCATCGTCGCCATATTGCCGGTCAGCTTGTTAATTATTTTTTGGCCGCCATAGGTAATGCTGCGCTGATCGGTGTCAAGCACAGTACCAAGGAGAATATTTGCCGGATAATTTGAAAGGCGATAGGCCGATAATAACCGCTCTAATGCATCCTCGGATAATACGACATCATCATTGAACAATAAAAAGAAATCGTAGTCGTCTCTCTTTATTACTTCTTGCCACAATGTCCGCATGCCGCCGGCCCAAAACAATGAGCCGGAGCCATTCAGAACTTCCACCGCTGGAAAGTTTTCCCGCACATAGCCGCCCGTGCCGTCCGGCGAATTGTCATCCAGTAAATAAATTGACAGGCTGTATTCAGGAGGGATTTGTTGTTTAACAAGGCTTTTCAGGAACGCTGTAGTTTTTTTTAAGCGGTTGTATGAACAGCTTAGCGCCGCTATCTTGATTTGGTTGGTTGGTTCAGTAATCATTTTTGCATCATCCCAGTCAATTACTTAACTATTTAAAGCTGTACTTGTTTTTAAAAACGGCGCTTTTCTGTATAAAAGCGAACTATTTAATAGAATCATTGTTATTGAATCGTGATGCAATGTCATTTACTTAAGCGCCAGGTTCTCTCAAACGCGCCGGTAGCCTCACCCTGCCCTCTCCAAAGGAGAGGGTTCTAAAAAGGTACCGATGTTTAAAGTCCTCTCCTTTGGAGAGGATGAGTGAAGGCTTCGCCGTTTAGGTGAGGCCAAAATGCCAGGTGAACCCTCAAGTAAACGACATTCAATCGTGATTCACAAGAAGCCGGTCGTAAAATGATACCCGGAAACTGCCTATGAAAATATTAATTATCGGATCTAAAGGATTTATCGGTTCACATGCCAGTCTATTTTTTTCCGCTGCGCACGAGGTTTGGGGCGCCGATGTGCTGGAGGACACGAAAAGCAAGAATTATTACCGCTTAAATAGTCAAAATACCAACTTTGAGGTTATTTTCATCGAAAGATCTTTTGATCTCTGTATCAATGCCAGCGGAAACGGAAGCGTCCCCGTTTCGATAAACTCTCCGGTATTCGATTTCGAGCTTAACGTTACCAATACTATAAAGCTGCTCGACGCCATCCGCATACACAACCCGCAATGCAAGTATATAAATATATCTTCGGCAGCTGTGTACGGCAACCCGCCGGCAATCCCGGTGACCGAAGATATGCCCTTACTGCCATTGTCGCCATACGGCTGGCATAAGTTGTACTCGGAGCAGGTAAGCAAGGAATATTATTACCTGTATAACCTTCAAACTATAAACCTACGCCTATTCTCGGTTTACGGAGAGCACCTGCGCAAACAGATATTTTGGGATATTTATCAAAAAAGTTTGAGATCATCTTTGATCGAACTGTTCGGGTCCGGAAATGAATCACGTGACTTTATTTACATAGCCGACTTGATGCATGCTATTGATTGCATTATTAAACGGGGGCTGTTTAATGGCGAAGCGGTAAATATTGCTTCGGGTACTGAAACTACGATAAAAGATGCCGCCGCCCTATTTTGCAGCGCGATAGATAAAACTATCCATGTAAAATTTAACAATATCGTAAAGCCCGGTGATCCGCTTAACTGGAGGGCGGATATTTCGATGGTAAGGAGTTTTGGGTTTGAACCGAAAACAACAATTAATGAAGGTTTATTTAATACTGCAAAATGGTTGAAAGAAAACAAATAGCACTGATCTATGATTACAACACCGGCTGGATAGGCGGTACCTACTATATCCTTAATATTGTTAAAGCTTTAAATCTTTTGCCCGATGCTGAAAAACCCGAATTAACAATTTTCCACGACATTGACAGCCCGCTCGGCGATATCCGCAAGGTTGCTTATCCATACATATCGTTTGAAGGGTTTCATTACCGGATGAGCCATATATCACAAATTATAAATACCATTTTATTGTTGAGCAATAGTAAAAGACTGATAAAGGTAAAGCTGCCTTTAAGTAAAGTCGGTAATTTTTATTATAAATCATTTTTTCTCGATACTTCAAACATCAATAAATATTACTGCTGGATACCCGACCTGCAGCCTATGTTTTTGCCGCAATTTTTTAAGAAACGCGAGCGGAAACATCATTTTGCTGTTTTTAAAAGGATGGTAACAGCCAATGAGCCGATTGTTTTCAGCAGCCAGGCGGCCCTGGATGATTTTAATATTTTTTTTCCTGAAAACACGAATAATAAAAAGATATTGCGTTTTGTGAGTTTATCAAATACAAATTTTGATGGCTTATCCATTACCGGCTTAAAACAAAAATTTGATATAAGCGGCGATTACTTCATTGTCTCCAATCAATTTTGGAGACATAAAAACCACATGGTGGTATTGGAAGCCTTCAATGAGATATTTAAGCGCCACCCATCCCTGCAGCTTGTGTTTACCGGCAAAGAATATGATTACCGGGACCCCAACTATTTTAACGATGTAAAAGCATATGTTGCAAAAAACAATTTGCAGGATAACGTGCGGTTCCTGGGCTTTATCGACCGGGACGAGCAATTAAAGCTGATGGCGGAAAGTATTGCGATAATTCAGCCTTCGCTTTTTGAAGGATGGAGCACGGTGGTAGAAGACGCAAAACTGTTAAAGAAATGCGTTATATGTTCTGATATCGCCGTACACCGCGAACAGTTGCCCGGCTCGACCTTGTTTTTTGATCCGCATGATAACAATGAATTAATAAGACTCATTGAAGCGGTACTAAGCGGAGAAATAACCTTCAATATTGATTACGACCAGGAGCAAGCCGTTATGTCTTTTGCGAGGGACTTTGTAGATTTATTTTGAGCAATAGCAAGGGGGCACTTCAAAACGCGGGCTCGGTTGCATTCGCGGAGTTTAATACCGGATCTTCCGGATACTCAGATAATGATGCATCCGGCTCGGCATAGTAATACAGGAACAGAAAACAAAGTACCAGCGAAGTCACAAATATGCATTCGCTGAAGCCAAAAATTAGGATCACCAGCGCACAATACACGCTAAGCTCAACGTTTTCAGTGAACTTTTTAAAGAAAATATAGCAGCGCTGAACAAGGAATCCGAGGCCTATTAATCCAAACTGGGCAAAAAAAGCAAAAATACCGTTGGAAATATTTATGTTCTTCAATATCGGGACCGTCTTTTCGTATATGTTCGATACGCCCCAGATCAGTTGAATACCAAATAGTTTTATAAGATATAGCAAACTGGCGAAGCGGTTTAAAGGCATTTCCTGGCCACGCTGGATATAATAGTCGCTAAGCGTTTGGATATTTTTCATATCCTGCATGTCTTTATCGTAAGTAAAAACAATCTTATCCGACAAAAAAGGAATAACAGCTGCAAAAACCAGCAAAATGGGGACTATAAAAAACAACAGCCGGAGATATGCTACGCCCCTGGCCCTAAAGTACAACAGCAGGATGAACATAAACCCGATATAGGTAGTTGTAGACAGCGTAGTAATAATAGCTACAACAAACCACTTCGCTTTTTTATCAAAGGTGAAATCATTTGTCAAAAAATTCAATAGAAGGGTAAGGTTTAAAAAAAAACCAAAAGCGCCAGGTTCCCAAGAAAACCCTGAATTTTGAAAGGGGTGCTGCTTTATAAAGGTAAAAATCAGAAAATTCACATAGCCGTTAAAGTGGGCGTGGGGTAAGTTTATCAGTTTTCCGAATCCATAAATGAGGTCGCCGGCAACTAACTGGAAACAAAAAAGCGGTATAGAAATTACCGTGAGGTGAAAAACAACCTTTATGAGGTAGTAAATAGCTTTTTCTTTTAACAGCGCGCAAAAAAGGAAACTGGTGAGTACATACTTAAACAGGAAAACAATATCGCTGACCCAGTAGCTAAAAGGCAAATCGGTTAGGAAAAGGGACCGTACAGTGCAAAACCCTACATAGATCAGCGAAAATTTGAAAAACAGGTTAAGGTCACTTTTCGAAAACCTTTTTTTCTCGAATCCGACCCATAATATAACCAGGTCGATTAAAAACCAGCATATATTGGACAGGTCAAAAAGCGTTGCTTTTGACGACAGGAGCACAAAAAGTAAAGTGACAAAATAATACATAACTAAGCCAATATTTCGTTAACGGCGACGACTTCAGGAACGACAGGTTCGGGCGGCGCCTGCAATTTTTGTTCAAGTTTTAAAACCGATCGGATTTCCGTGCGCCAGGCAATTACCTGTATCACTCCCCACAGTATACTCGCATATAACAATGAATTTAAGCCCCAGTGCAAATACCTGATAAAAAACAGCACGACAGGAATATGCAGCACTGCGGTAATGATGGATACAATGGCCTGCGTTTTTACCTTGCCGGTCCCGTTTAAAACCATGGCGTAAGCCGAAGTAAACAAACTAACGATAAAATAAAGGGCCATGATCATGCTTAGCACGAGAGGTGCATGTACTTTATTGCCCACCCATAATTTAAATACAGGGCCAATTAGCAACAGCTGCAACAAGATCATGATAAATAATCCCATTGATATTTTATTTAACTTAACGATACTCGCTTTAATCCAGGCAAAATCGCGCAAAGCGAATGCATTTGTAAAGGCGCTCCAGTAGGTTGCCAGTATGATGCTGAACACCAGGCCGGCAGTTGAAAAGTATTTATACAGTAAGTTATAAAGCGTGACATCGGAGCCGCCAAACTCGCGGGTAATGATCAGCTCGGATGTTGAGAACAGAAACACGCCGGCAATTTGCACGATAAAAAATGCGAGGCTTAGCCCGAACAACGATTTGCTTTCCCCTAAATTTATATGTTTAATCGACGGACTTATATTACGGTACCTGCCTTTAAACAAAATAAACGTATAAATGAGCAGTACAAAAACCGGCAAAATGGTTTGCGCTATTGCCAAAGCAAACATCGATCCCCGTAAAAACTGGCTGAATAAGATGATGGGGACTAGCGGAACGGCATTGCAAATCAATTGAATCTGGTTGGATTTGTAGATCCTTTGGTCGCCCTGCAGGATGGAAGAGATCGGTTTGAGAAAAAACTGCAGCAGCAGTCCCAAAAAAACGGCGGCTACTGTGTCAACCAATTCCGTTTCGTTCAGCCGGGTGTTGAATATTGAATTCCAGTTTGCGAATTTGAGTAAAACCCCGAACAGCAGCAAAACCGGCACCACTATCATCAGCAAAATTGCATAGGTGGAAGATACCGCAATTTTGGCCCGCTTGTGATCGCCGACGGCAAGGTATTCGGCTACCTTGTTTCTAAGCCCGTTTGCCAGCCCGATATCCAGGATACTGATCCAGCTGACTGTGGAAGAAATAGCGAGCCATATGCCGTATTTATTGTTGTCGAGCAGCTTCAGCGAATAAGAGATTGTCAGGAATGAAACAACAATACTTATTGCCCGCAAAAGGAATGAAACAAAAATGTTGAAATTAACCTTACTGTTCCTCGCTTTATTCTCGTCAAATAAAGATTTGAAATACTCTTCAAAGATCGCTATCACTTACTAATATATTTTAGATAATTGTTCAATAAATTGCCGGCGCTTCAACACCTCTTCACCTCAAAAAAACATGCTATTCCAAATCTTGCGGCCAGGCAGGAAGGACTTTCGCGCAAAACCGTTGCTCTGCGACTTTGCCTGGGAGTTTTTATAGTAGTTCTCGTACTTATAACCTTCTCCATCCCTGCCGTCGGCCAGCGCATTAAATACGATGTGCATTTTTGGCAATTTTTCCTCGGCATTGAGCTTTTGAATGAAAGGCAGCAATGATTTCGACGTGAAGCCATGGCGAACCACGTATAAGCTTACGTCGCAAAATTTCGCAATAATATATGCGTCGTTGATTGAATGGATAGGAGGGGTGTCAAACAATACATGATCGTAGGCCCCTGCCAGGTCATCCAATAATTCATGAAACAGATCCTGGTCCAATAATTCCGAGAAGTTGTTAATAAATGCGCCGCTCGAAATAACATGCAGATTGGGGTATGCCGCCGGTTTCTGGATAATTTCGTCCTTGCCGGCTTTGCCGTTTAAATATTCGGTAAGCCCTAATGCCCCGTGCACATTAAACTCCCTAGAAATTTTTGGCTTATAAACATCCATTTCCAACAGCGCGGTTTTTTTGCCTGCCCTGGCTAATGAAACCGCCAGGTTACTGCTGATAAAACTCTTTCCCTCGGTTGCTACGCTGGAGGTGACCAAGGTAAAACTGGCTTTACCAGCCGGTTTGTTCAGAAAGCTCAGCTGCGTACGCAAATGCCTGAATTGCTCGATCAATATAAAACTGTCGTTATCGTCCGCATTCTCCGCAACGATTTCTGAGGACAGGTCAATGCGGCTGAACTCGGCTATCACCGGTACCGAAACTGCAGTCTCGATTTCGTGGCGACTGTTAACGGTGTTTTTTATCAGGTCTTTGCTGTAAATAAATCCTGCCGGAAAAATCAGGCCCAGCATAAGGGCCACACCAAATGGCAGAATTTTTTTCGACATTTTTAACGGAAGTATATGGGCCGCATCTACTACCCGCACATTAGACGACGAAGAAGCATAGCTTAAAGAGATCTGTTCGCGCTCCTGCAATAAATAATTGTAGAGGCTCTCTTTTATCGACTGCTGGCGGCTCATGCCCTGCAGCTGGCGCTCCTGCACAGGCACGCTCCTGATTGACGATTGAAAATTTGATTTATAAGCTTCCAACGATTGCTGGGTGGTTCCCAGGGACGATTTAATGTTTCTTAAATCTTCTTTAATCGCGAGTTTAAGCGTTGAAATTTGCTTGTCTATCGGCTCAAACTCTGGGTTTTTTTCAGGCGTTGTAGCAAGCAGTTTATTTCTTTCAAGCTGCGCGTCGGATAGTTTTTGAACAAGGTCGACCAGCCTTTGGTCAGTGATGCCCATAGTTGAGGGAATATTGGTGCTGTTATCCGATGAGTTTACATAATCCTCCAGCTTCTTGATAATGTTCAATTGAATATCAAGGTCATTCAACTTTTCCTGGTTTGCCTGAACTTCCTGGAGGTACATTTGCGATTGGGCGCCCATGTCGGTCAAGCCGTTTCCGCTGCGGTAACCTTCTATATTGTTCTCAGCATGATTTAGCTGACCGGCCAGGGAATCCAGGCGATTATCGATAAAGGCGAGGGTGCTTTTGGTTATTTTGTTCTTTTCAGCTATTTCGCCTTGTTTGTAAAAATAAATAAGGTAATTGATAAAATCCTCGCCCTTTTTAACGTTTGGGTCCTTGATAGAAATATCAATAACTGTGGCCGGCTTTTCTTCGGTTCCCACAACCAGCGCATTTTGATAATTTAACACAGTGGCTTCGGGGTCCGACAGGCTAACACGGATTGTGCTGCCTATGTATTGTTTAATCCCCCTGCCGGCGGTAAGGCTCCAGGTGCCCGTATTGTTTGCAACGGTATCGCCAAAGTTGTGCTTGCTATTGCCGGTATTGTCGTTTAAAAGCGCATAGCTGTTGGCATCCAATATCCTGATGTCAAACTTTTGCGAAGGCAGCGGCCTGGGCCAGTTATACAGGTTGAGTTTAACCGGCGACATGCCATACAGATCCTGGTCGGCCATCAACCCGCCCTTTAGCTTATAGCTGGCCCATAGTTGAAAATGGTCCACCACTTCCTTTATAAGCTGATTTGATTTTAACACCTGGATTTCGTTTTCAACCACCTTCGGGGCGTTTACCTTTTCCAGTTCCTGGAAAACGACCAGCGACGACTTTTCATCTGCCGGTTTATCGCTGCTATCCTGTATCTCAAGCGTGGCCATTATTTCATAAGCAGGTTTTGCGTACTTGTAGTACATAACAGCCACAAACATGGTTATTGCCAGCGATGCAAGGAACAGCGGCCAGTATTTGCTATACCGGATAAACACTGTCCTAAAATTTAAAGAATCTCCGTCATCCCTGGAATGACGGCGACCTGTATTTCCCAATTGTTTACTAACCATAACTTTATGTACAAAATAAAAAATATACCAAACTAGTGATGATAAACCAAAAACGCGGACAACGCTGCCGAAAGCACTATGGCAACGACCGACAATGCGGAAATGGTTAAAGTGGATGACTTATAATGCCTGCTAACCGCATCATATTTTGTTTTGTCCGGATCGATATACAGGATATCGTTATTGTGCAAATAATAATAAGGCGAATCGAATATGTCCTTTTTTGTCAGGTCGATGGTGTAAAATTGCCTTTTCCCGTTTTGTTCGCGTATCAGCAAAACATTGGTCCGTTTTGCGGTAATAGTTAAATCTCCGGCCATGCTCAGGGCTTCGTTAACGTTCACATGCTCGTTTTGAATGTTGTAAACGTCGGGTTTGGCTACATCGCCTAAAACCGAGATCTTGAAATTTAAAATACGGACATTCACAATCGGGTTTTTGAGGTATGGCAGAAGATCTGTCGTGAGCCGTTTTGCAACCTCGTCGGTGGTGAACCCTGCGACGCCCATCACTCCCACCAGGGGAATTTGGATGTCTCCATTGCTATCAACCTTATAACCATAAACCGGGTTAGTGGCGGAATTATCCAGGTTATTGCCGTTAACACGGTTTATGCTGGTATTGAAAACTGAAGCCGCTTCCTGGTTAATACTGTTTACGTTGATGCCTAAAATATCGCCTGGCTGTATGCGCAGCGGCGAGTAATTCGTAATCTTCTGCGATGAGGCTCCTGAACGGTCAATGTCCTGGTAATAAGAAATATCTTTGTATTCCTTGTCTTTGTAAAGCCCGCAGGATGAGGCGATTAAGATAACTGATAGTATACAAAGCAGGTTGATTTTTTTTTTCATAATTAAGAAAGGTTGATGTTTTTTCGCAATTGTTTCAATAGAAGGCCAAAAAATCTCGCGATCAGTTAATAATTAAGTAAAAGTTAAATAGCAATCGATAGATCGTGTATTTTTATCGTATGCAAACAAAGCATGTGCCAAGTACCGGCTACCTTAATGTCCGTATTTCCGCGCCGCATGGCGTTACCAGGCTCATCAGTAAACAGGATTTTTCCGTAGTCAATCAATAGCATTTTGTATCTATTTCTATACAATTCAATTTGTAAAGCAATTACCACCGCTGAACTTGCTTGAACATGAAAACATATTGTTCGGTGGTGGTATAACCTGCTTTATTATAAAAGTTATACGCCGGCATGTATTTATTGGTCATCAGCACTATCGATTCAATTTGTTTGTCCCTGGCATACTGGTCGCAAAAATCAAGGAGTTTTTTGCCGTACCCCATTCTTTGCTTTTCCGCCGATACAAAAAACTCGTCAATCATCAACTGCCGGTTGGTCCACCAGGTTTTCGCGTGCCCCAGCACCGCTCCGACCGCCCGCTCGTCATCGTACAAAACAAAACCGACAAATTGCGTGCAGCCAAGGTATTCCGCCAGGTATTGTTCCGCTTTTTCCGGCGTCCAGCAGTAATTCCAGGGCGGGCAATTGTATGACTTTAAAAAAACCGGCACGCAATCACCAATGTTCTGCGCTGTAAGAGGTACTATCATTTTATAGATCGTTTTTTCGTTAAAGGCGCCGGCGTCAACAACTCGGACTAATTGCAAGCGCGTTCATACCGGCAACCATTTTCACGTTTTCATTATACGGTTCTGCCACCTGGCACCTGTTTAAGGTACCGTCGAGCGTTGCCGCAAACTTTTCAACGTTCGGGGGCAGCAGCATGGATAAGTGATCGCCCGGAACCTCGTATAACTCAACTCCCCGCCTGGCATATTTTTTCCATCCCAGGTATTCGGCATCGTCCACGTAGTGGACACAGGTTTTTGCTTTAAATAAATAAACCTTGTTATCAAATGGTTCCATCGAATAATTTCTGAAGGCAACCAAATGTTTGTCCTTTATTTTCTTGATCAGCTGATAAAAGCTTTTTGAGTTGCGTTTGGAAAAATAATTCGACAAAAATCCCGGAAAGTGGCTTTTAAATTGAGTCCTGACGGCCACGGGGTCCCTCAGCGAAGATCTGAGAAACGAAATAAGGATCGGGAAGTTCCTT
>Ga0134126_10008525_pt1 | contig 12898 bp, 12 predicted proteins | sample KB31752_FD_96881 | JGI IMG/M metagenome (GOLD analysis project Ga0134126, IMG submission 96881) | Terrestrial soil microbial communities with excess Nitrogen fertilizer from Kellogg Biological Station, Michigan, USA - KB3-175-2 | ecosystem: Environmental > Terrestrial > Soil > Unclassified ...
GCCAACCTCTACTCCTCGGCCAAGGGGCTCGGCTTCGACATCGACTACAAGCGCCTGCTGGAAGAGTTCCGCGCCCGCGGCGTCCTGGTGCGCGCCTACTACTACACCGCGCTGGTGGAGGAGCAGGATTACTCGCCGATCCGCCCGCTCGTCGACTGGCTCGACTACAACGGCTTCACCCTGGTGACCAAGACCGCGCGCGAATACGTCGACTCGCAGGGCCGCAAGCGCTGGCGCGGCGACATGGACGTCGACCTGGCGGTCGACATGATGGAGATCACCGACCGCGTCGACCACGTGGTGCTGTTCTCCGGCGATGGCGACTTCCGCCGGCTGGTCGAGGCGGTGCAGCGCAAGGGCGTGCGCGTGACCGTCGTCTCCACCGTGAAGTCGCAGCCGCCGATGGCCTCCGACGACCTGCGCCGTCAGGCCGACGTCTTCATCGACCTCGCCGACCTTTCCGAGATCATCGGCCGGCCGGCGCGCCTGCCGCGGGTGATCCAGGAGGCCAAGGCGCAGGCCCGGGCGGTGCAGCGCGAGCAGCACTACGACAACCATCACCACCAGGAGGCCGATGCCGAGGACTGAGCCGGCGTCCGCCGCGGCCCCCAGGAACGATCCCGAGCCGCCGCGCGACTGCCCGCTCTGTCCGCGCCTCGTCGCCTACCGCGCCGCCAACCGGGCCGACCACCCGGACTGGTGGAACGGCCCCGCGCCCTCGTTCGGCGATCCGGGCGCGCGCCTGCTGGTGGTGGGCCTCGCGCCTGGCCGCACCGGCGCCAACCGCACCGGCCGCCCGTTCACTGGCGATTTCGCCGGCGTGCTGCTTTACGAGACGCTCCTGAAGACGGGCTTTGCGCGTGGGCATTACGCGGCGCGACCGGATGACGGGCTGACGCTCGTGGACTGCATGATCACCAACGCGGTCCGCTGCGCGCCGCCCGGCAACAAACCGGAGACCGCGGAGGAAGCCGCCTGCCGCCCGTTCCTGGCCGCCAGGATCGCCGCGCTGCCCCGCCTGCGGGTGATCGTCACGCTGGGTGACGTCGCCCGCCGCAACGTGCTGCGCGCGCTCGGGCTGAAGGCTACGGCCGGCGGCGCTGGCCACGGCGCGCAGATCGCGGCCGCCCCCTATGCCCTGATCAACAGCTACCACTGCTCGCGGCTCAACACGAACACCGGCCGCCTGACGCCGGTGATGTTCGAGGCCGTGTTCGAGGAAGCAAGGCGGCTGCTCGGCGCGACGGGCTGATCGCATGGCGGCTGCGCCTTCACCGCGCCTGTTGGACCGGGCCGAGCTCCCGACGGGGGCTGCCGAGCTGGCGCGCACTCTCATCGGCAAGCTGCTGGTGCGGACGTTGCCTGAAGGGACGGTGGCCGGCCGGATCGTCGAGACCGAGGCCTATCCTCCAGGCGATCCCGCCGGCCACGCCTATCATGGCATGACACCCGCCAACCGCGTGCTCTTCCTCGAGCGCGGCCACGCCCACGTCTATCTCGCCTACGGCACAGCGTGGATGACCAACGTCTCGAGCGAGAGCGCGGGCGTCGGCGGCGGGGTGCTGATCCGCGCGATCGAGCCGACCGTCGGCGTCGCGATCATGGAGCGAAACCGCGGGACCACGAGGCTGCGCGACCTGGCGCGCGGTCCGGGACGGCTGAGCGCGGCGCTAAGGGTCGGTCCCCAGCTGGACGGCGCCGACCTCTGTCATGCCGGCCCGCTCTGGCTCGGATCGGACGGGCTGGCGCCCGGAGATATCGGCGAAAGCATGCGGATCGGCATCACGCGCGCCGCCGAACGACTGCTGCGGTTCTACAAGCGGGGCAGTCCCTTCGTCAGCGGCCCGCGCGCGCTCAACCGGTGAGCCGATCCGTCACGTGCGAGTGAAGACGAGGTTGCGGGTGCGAGGGGTGTTGAGCCGGAAGCCGGTGGCGTGGCCGCCCTCGACGTCGAGGCTGATCGTCGTGCGGAACACGCTCATCGCGCCCGGCGGGCGACTGTAGGCGACGCTCGGCGACAGCGCCGTCAGCGGGGCCGCGGTCTTGCCGAAGCCGTCCGAGAGGGTGAGGACCAGCCGCTCCCCGTCGGGCGCAATGGTAGCGACCGTGTCGGCGTCGTCGCTGACGTAGCGGCCGGCTGCGGCGGCGGCGAACGCATCGGCGTCCCCATCGAGCGGGGAGAGCCGCTCGTAAGCCAGCGTCTCGGCGCCGAAACGGATCTGCAGCCGCTCGCCATCCGGCTTGACCGCCACCTCGCCGATGCCGCCGGCCGGGCAGACAAGCGCGCCGTCCGCGCCGCTCACCAGCGGCACGCCGACTGCCGACTTGGCCATGCCGAGCTTCAGCACGCCGCCGTCGTCCATCAGACTGTAGATCATCCGGCTCTCGGGCGACCAGTAGTCGCCGACCAGCGGCTTGTGCGCTTCGGCCGGAACCGTCGGTGTCTCCGGACCGAGCCGCCCGGCCAGCACGATGTCGGCGGCCTGCTGGGCGAGCCTGACGACATCGGCGGCCCGGGCGCCGTTGGCGAGGATCATCACGTCGACGCCGTCGTCCGGGAAGGTCAGCATCTGCGCCGTGCCGCCGATCACCCCGCCGGAGTGGTGCACGATCGGCCGGCCGCGATAGTCGCCGACCATCAAACCGAGCGCGTAGCTGCCGAGCGAGCCGTCGTCATAGCGCGGCCGCTCGGTCATCGCCGCCCAGGTCGCTGTCGAGCCGAACCGGTTCCGCGCGCGCAAATGCGCCGTCCAGCGCAGCATGTCGTCGACCGTCGAGACGATCGCGCCTTCGCCGCGCACTTCGTCGGAGGGAAACAGGCCACGCCGCCAGCCGTCACGGCTGGGCGTGTGCATGGTGGCCACACCCGGCGTGATGGCGTGGTCGGTGGGCAGCGAGACGGTGTCGGGCATGCCGACCACGTCGAACAGTCGCGCCTTCAGCTGCGCCTCGAACGGCGCGCCGCCGACCCGCTCGATGGCGATCGAGGTCAGGTGATAGCCGCCGTTGTTATAGATCATCGCCGAACCGGGCGCGAAGTTGCGGCCCTGCTGGCGGACCTGCATCGCCAGGGCGCGCCCCAGCGGCGGCGCGTTCATCCCGTGCCCGATGAAGCCGAGATCGAGATAGCAGCGCGAGCCGCCGCGGTGCTGCATCAGCTGGCGCAGCGTGGGTTCGCCGCCGGGACCGGTCAGCTCGGGGATGTAGGTGCGGACCGGCTGGTCGAGGTCGAGCTTGCCCTCCTCGGCCAGCAGCAGCGCCAGCAGGCAGGTGAAGTGCTTGCTGGTCGAGCCGATCCGCATCCGCGTCTTCGGCGTGATGGCGACGGCAGTCTCAAGGCTCGCCATGCCGAAGCCGCGCCGATAGACGACCTCTCCGTCCTTGGCGACGCCGACCGCCAGCCCCGGCTCGTCGGTGCGGTTCCAGGGCGCAAAGAGCGCGTCCAGCTGCTCGCTCACGGTCTTGACGTTGGCGTCTCCGGCGTCCGGCATGGGGCTATCGTCCTCGGTGCTGAGGGCCCGACTTTGCGCCCCCTGACGCCCCAGGCAAGGTCCCGTTCCCTCACTCGCTCCAGGGATCGGCCACCTTCGGCCAATAGGGCGCCTTGAAGCGCTGGTAGGGGATAGCGGCGAAGTCGGAGCGGATCGCGCCCGGCGAGTCGACATAGACGGTGTCGGTGGCGATCGGATCGAAGCCGGCGCGGAAGTGGTTGGTCGACTTCACCACGATCGAGCGCAGGGTGGTCGGATCGAGGCCGAGCGCGGTGAACGCGGTCGGGTGGAAACACTGGGTGCGCTGCGAGCACAGGATGAAGTGCACGCCGGCCACCTCGATCCAGGCCGCATCGCCGAGGCCCACCAGGCCGGAAAGGCCGACCTGGGTGGCGTTCTTCGCCAGGCCCCGCACGGTCGCTCGTACGTCGAGCGGATCGCCGGACGACGGACCCAGCTTGCCGCCGAAGCGCAGGTCGATCTCCGCGCCGACGCCCACCTCGTGGCAGAAGGAAACGGCCTGCGGGTCGTAGAACAGCGCCAGGCCGACGTCGGTGAGGCCGCGTTCCAGGATCTCCCGGGCGACGAAGGTGGAGTCGGCCGGCGCGCCGCCTCCCGCATTGTCGGCGATGTCGGCGACCACCAGCGGCCCGAGGTTCACCGCCGCCATCCGCGCCAACGCATCGGAGAGCGACAGCTGCTGGATCTTGGTCTCGTCCCTGAGCGCCCAAATCTCCTCGCCGAGCGTCTGGGCGAGCGCCGCGGCCTGTCGCGCGTCGCCGTCGGAATAGACCAGCATCTTCGCGCCGGTCACTGGCGTGTCGCCCCACGGAAATCCGTGCACGAACGAAATCGACAGGATGCCGGCCTTGCCTTCGCGCGCCAGCATGCGGTCGACGAAGCCGCGCATCGGCCCGCTCTGCGTCGGCCAGAACGAGACCATCCGGCAGTCATGCACGGCGTACGTGGGCCGCACTGCGCCGGCCAGCACCCGCTTGCAGATGCCGAACGCGTCGCGCAGGCGCGGGACGCCGTCGGTGTGCGGATATTCCTTCTGGAAGCAGAGCACGGTGGCCTGCTCCAGCATGGTGTCGGTCAGGTGCGCGTGCGGGTCCAGCACCACGCCGACAGGCGTGTCAGGCCCGACGATGTCGCGCACCATCGTCAGGATCTCGCCTTCGCAGTCCCAGCAGTCCTGCGAGATCATCGCGCCGTGCAGGAACAGCAGCACCGTGTCGACGGGCATGGCGGCTCGCAGGTCATCGAGCAGAGCGTCGCGCAGGCGTTCGTACACGGATTGAACGGTGGGCGCGGCCGGCTGGGCGAAGGCGAAGAGGCCCGGCGTCACCCGCCCGCCCTCGGCCTCGACCAGCTCACGCAGCGCGCGCGCCATCTCGCCGTACATGCCGCGATCGGCGAACACCCTCTCGCCGCGCCGCTGGCCCAGCGCGAACGCCGCCTCCGACGTGGGGATCGAAGAGAACGAGTTGGTCTCGGTGGCGAGCCCCGCGAAGAACACATGCATCGTGCGACCCTCAAACTCGGTTCAGGAGACCAATGTCGGCCTAGCCGGCGTCGGAGACCTCTTCCTGGCAGTCCTCGGCCGAATAGACCTCGAACGAGTGCTCCAGCAGGTTCACGCACCAGTAGCCCCTGCCCTTCCACGTCATCAGCTGGGCGGGCTTCAACTCCAGCGCGGCCTGGTAGGCAGCCCCGGTCGCGGTGACGATCTTCAGCGTGTGATGGCCGGCGGCGGCCGGCGTGTTGGTCGAGCCGTAGCCCGGCGCGGCGACGGCCGGCTTGCCGTCCAGCGAAGCCTTCGCGGTCTTCGGCAGGTGGGACGAGATGTGCAGCACTGTCGGCGTCGCGGCGGCGACCGCCTGTGCGGCCAGCGCGCTGCAGATCGTCAACGCCAGAGTCCCGGTCCGGCCAATCAGCGCCCCCATCAGCCCCTGTCCCGCATCAGCCTGCCCTGCTCGCGCTTCCAGTCACGCTCGGACTCGGTGGCGCGCTTGTCGTGCGCCTTCTTGCCCCTGGCCAGCGCCACCTCCAGCTTAACCATGCCGCGGTCGTTGAAATAGAGCTTGGTGGGGATCAGCGTGCGGCCCTCGCGCTGCGCCGCGCCGATCAGCTTGTCGATCTCCTTGCGGTGCAACAGCAGCCGGCGCTGGCGGCGCGGCTCGTGGTTGAAGCGGTTGGCCGGGCCGTATTCCGGGATGTGGGCGTTGATCAGCGCCAGTTCGCGGCCTTCCACGCCGACGTACGACTCGGCGATGTTGGCGCGGCCCTCGCGCAGGGCCTTCACCTCGGTGCCGGTCAGCATCAGGCCCGCTTCCAGCGTCTCGTCGAGGAAGTAGTCGAACCGGGCGCGGCGGTTCTCGGCGATCAGCTTCGACATGCTTCGGGCTCGACGCCAGCCTCCCGCATCGCCGCCAGCACGGCCGGCTTCACCGCATCGGCGCACGGTGCGATCGGCAGCCGCGTCTCGTCCGAGCAAAGGCCGAGCTGCGCCAGCGCGAACTTGGTCGGCGACGGCGAGGCGTCGAGGAAGAGGCCCTTGTGCAGCCGCACGAGCCGGTCCTGCCAGTTGCGCGCGGTCTCCCAGTCGCCAGCCAGGCAGGCGTTGAAGAAGGCCGCGCAGGCCTCGGGCGTGACGTTGGCGGTCACCGAGATGCAGCCGTGGCCGCCGTGCGCCATGTAGCCGAGCGCGGTCGGATCGTCGCCCGAGAGCATCGTCCAATCCGCGCCGCAGGTCAGCCGTTGCAGACTGGCCCTGGCCATGTCGCCGGTAGCGTCCTTGATGCCGATCACATGCGGCAGCCTGGCGACCCGCTCCACCAGCTCGTTGGAGAGATCGACCACGGTCCGCGACGGCACGTTGTAGACGAGGATCGGGATGTCGGCGGCGGCAGATAGCGCCTCGAAGTGCCGATAGAGCCCCTCCTGGCTCGGACGGTTGTAGTAGCCGGCCACGGCCAGCACCGCATCGGCGCCGACCTGGCGAGCGTGGCGCGTGAGCTCGATCGATTCGGTGGTCGAATTCGAACCGGTTCCGGCGATGACCGGCACGCGCCCGGCGGCGGTCTTAACGCAAAGCTCGATCACCCGCCGGTGCTCGTCGTGGCTCAATGTCGCAGACTCGCCCGTCGTGCCGACCGGCACCAGGCCGTGCACGCCGCCCGCTATCTGGCGCTCGACCAGTTTCACGAAGGCGGCCTCGTCGAGAGCGCCTTCTCGGAACGGCGTGACCAGCGCGGTGAAGACGCCGCGAAGCTTCGGGTAGGGCATGAGAGTGCAAGAAGCCGTGAATTCACCGGGCGTTAACCCGGCTGTATGGGACGGTCAGGAGAATTAGTCGGGGAGTCGCGGGCCTGCAACCTGCGCTTCAATCGTCGGCTCAGGTGCGTACGGAGGCCGCGTGGCATCGAAATTCAGTCTGCGCCGGGCGCTGATCAGCGCAGCGTTCGCCGTCGGGGCGGCCGGGGTGGCGGCAGGGACCGCAGCGCTGGCCGGCGACGGCGGCCTGGGCGGCGCCCAGACGCTCCAATATTCCTACCGTGCGCCGCTGAGCGAGGCTGATGCGCGAACGCTGGGCGATGCGCTGGAAGCCGCCCGCCGCGGCGACACGCTGCGGATCCGCAGCGCGATGACGACGTTGAGCGACCCGCTTGCGCGCAAGATCGCGCTCTGGGCGCTGGTCGACACCAGCGCCGACGGCATGAGCTTCGCCGAACTGGAGGGCGCGCGGCGCGACCTCGCCGGCTGGCCGGGCGCGGCCGGCCGCGAATCGGCGACCGAGAAGGTGCTGGAAGGCGGCGGCCTGTCGCCCGCCTCGGTGATCAACTGGTTCGCCGGCGCCGATCCCACCACGGCGCAGGGCGCGATGGCGCTGGCCGCCGCCTACCAGGCCACCGGCCAGCAGCCGAAGGCGGCCGAGGTGATTCGTCACATCTGGCGCACGCGCTCGTTCGATGCGGCCGCCCAGCAGCTGATCCTCACGCGCTTCGGCTCGATGCTGACCGCCGACGACCACGTCGCGCGCGAGGACATGCTGCTCTACGGCAGCCAGGGCGAGGCGGCCCGCGAGCTCATTCCGTTCCTGCCGGCCGACCAGCAGGCGCTAGCGCAGGCGCGCATGGCGGTGCGCGAGGGCCTCTCCACCGCCGACAGCCAGATCAACGCGCTGCCGGCGAGCGTCCGCAACGCGCCCGGTCTCGCCTACGAGGAAGCGCTGAAGGCGCAGCGGCGCGGCGACGATTTCGGCGCGCTGGCGTTGATCCCCAACCTGCCCGCCGCCATCCCCGATCCGGAGGCGCAGCACGCGATGTGGCGACTGCGCAAAGGCCTGGTGATCGAGGCGCTGAAGAGCGGCGACTCGCGCGCCGCCTATCGCGCCGCGTCCGGCAGCGGCTGCGACCAGGGCCAGGACGGCGCCGAGGCCGAGTTCTACGCCGGCTGGATCGCGCTGACCCGACTGAAGGAGCCGCGCCTGGCCGACACCCACTTCGCCAAGCTGCAGGAGATCGGCCAGTCGCCGATCACCGCCAGCCGCGCGCTCTACTGGCGCGGCCGCGCGGCCGAGGCCGAGGGCGACATGGTGAACGCCCAGCTGTTCTACGCGGGCGCCGCCAAGTACCCGACCGCCTTCTATGGCCAGCTCGGCGCCGCCAAGGCCGGCCAGGCCACGCTGACGATCGGCAAGGATCCGGTGATCACCGCCGCCGACCGCGCCCGCTTCGAGGACCGCGACGAGATCCGCGCCGCACGCATGCTGGCGACGATCGGCGCCAAGGAGACCTTTGCGCGCTTCATGCTTGGCCTGGCCGAGGTCGTGCCGAGCGACACTGAGGCGGCCCAGCTGGTCGACCTGGCGCGCAACATGGGCGACCAGTACCTCTCGATGAAGGTGGTGCGCGTCACGGCCAAGCACGGCTATGTGCTGCCCGAGCGCGGGTATCCGCTGCATTCGACACCCGGCTCCGGCGCGGTGGAGACGGCCTATGTGCTCGGCATCACTCGCCAGGAGAGCGGCTTCGATCCGCACGTGCGCTCGCCGGCCGGCGCGACCGGGATGATGCAGCTGATGCCGGCGACCGCCCGAACGCTCTCGCACAAGTACGGCTTCGGCGCGGGCAGCCTGGATGACGCCGACTACAACATGCAGCTGGGCGCGGCCTACCTCGGCCAGCTGCTCGACCAGTTCGGCGGCTCGTTCGTGATGGCGACCGCCGGCTACAACGCCGGCCCCGGCCGCCCGACCGAGTGGACCGCCTACTGCGGCGACCCGCGGATGAGCTCGGTCGACCCGGCCAACTACATCGAGTGCATCCCGTTCTCCGAGACGCGCGACTACGTGATGCGGGTGATGGAGGGGATGCAGGTCTACCGCGCCCGGCTCGCCGGCGGCACCGCCAAGCTCACCTTGCCCGCCGATCTCAAGCGTGGCGGCTACAGCTATACGCCCAGCCGCGAGACCGCGCTCAGCTCGGCCGTCCCGACGGTCAGCAACTCACCGCAGTAGGGTTCGCCGGCAACCGGCGCGCGGCGAGGATCGGGCCCGCGGGCGAGGCGATCAGCTCGCCATCGAGCGCGAACACCTCGGCCAGGACCTCGCGCGACAGCGCCGCGCCCGGCGCGCCGACGATGCGCAGGCGCCCGTGATGCAGCACGGCGAGCCGGTTGCAGAAGCGTGCGGCGATGGCGAGGTCGTGCGAGGTGACCACCACCGCGGCGCCGGCCACGGCGCGGGCGCGCAGGCGCTCCAGGATCAGCAGCTGCGCCTCGGGGTCGAGGCCGGCGGCCGGCTCGTCGGCGACCAGCAGTTTGGCGCGGGTGGCCAGCAGCCGCGCCAGCAGCACCCGCGCCCGCTCGCCGCCCGACATGTCGAGCACGCCGCGGCCGGCGAGGTCGCCCACCTCGAGCTCCGTGAGGCAATCCAGCGCCAGCGCGCGGCCCTCGTGTGGGCCGAGCGCGCCGGCGCCCAGCGCGGCAACGTCGAGCGCCGGCATGTTCCAGGCGACGCGTCGCTCCTGCGGCAGATAGCCGGCGACGGCGGCCCGCTCGCGCTCGCTCAGCGCTTCCAGTGGCCGCCCGGCGAGCCGAACCGCGCCTGCGGCGCGCGGCTGCAGGCCGAGCGCGGCGCGCAGCAGCGTCGTCTTGCCGGCGCCGTTCGGGCCGACCAGGCCCAGCATCTCGCCGGCAGCGACGTCGAGCGTGACGTCCGCCAGCACGTCACGCCGGCCGCGGCGCACCGTCAGCCCCTCCAATTCGAGCACCGCCGTCATGCGCGCCAGCTCCTCGCCGCGCGCCAGGCGATCAGTGCGAACAGCGGCGCGCCGAAGAGGGCGGTGACGACCCCGAGCCGCAGCTCCTCTTCGGAGGGGATCACCCGCGCCGCAAGGTCGGCGAGGGTCAGCAGAATCGCCCCGGCGAACGCCGACGGGACCAGCGTGCGAGCCGGATCGTCGGACACCGAGCCGCGCACCATGTGCGGCGCCGCCAGCCCCACGAAGCCGATCACGCCCGCCATCGCCACCGACGCGCCGGTGAGCAGCGCCGCGCCGGCCACCGCGACGACGCGCAGCCGGGCCATCGGCAGGCCGGAGAGCGAGGCAGTCTCCTCGCCGAGCGTCAGCATGCGCAGGCCGACGGCGGCGTAGGCGCAGAGCGCCGCGCCCGGCGCCATCGGGATCAGCGCCGCGCCGAGATCCGGCCAGTCGCGGTTGGCGACCGAGCCCTGCAGCCAGGCCAGCATCTCGGCGTAGGTGATCGGCGAGGGCGAGAGGTTGAAGACCAGCGCGGTCAGCGCGCCGCCGAGCGCCGCCAGCGCCACGCCGAACAGGATCAGCGTCTCGGGCTCGCGGAAGCGCGCCGCCAGGAGCGCGATGACGCCGCCGGCCGCGAGCGCCCCGCCGAGCGCCGCCAGCTCGGTGACGCCCGGCAGGGCGCCAAGGCCCGCCGCGATCGCCAGCGCCGCCGCGAAGCCCGACCAGGCCGAGACGCCGAGCACGCCGGGCTCGGCGAGCGGGTTGCGCAAAAGCCCTTGCATCACCGCGCCGGCAAGTCCCAGCGCGGCGCCGGTCAGCGCCGCCGCCGCCGCCCGCGGCGCGCGGATGCCGAAGAGGATGGTCCCGGCCGGCGAGGCAGGATCGGCAAGGCCCTGGGCGTACTGGGCGGCGCTGAGGACGGTCTCGCCGAAGATGATCGAAAGGCCCAGCGCGGCGGCTAGCAGCAGTGCGAGCAGGGTGAGGAGCCGCATCGGCGCTCAGCGCGCCACGGAACGCGCATGGGCGAGCTCCAGCGACCCGTCGGCCGCGAACCAGGCGGGGCAGCCCAGCACGCGGCCCGGCAGCGAAGCGATCGTCCTCTGGCCGATGAGCCGCTGCAGGTAGCCGTTGCCGGCGATCGTCCAGTGCTGTCGTCCGCCTTCGAGGTCGCGGAAGAAGCCCAGCACCAGCGCGGCTGGCGGGTTCAGCACCAGCGCTTCGAGCGAGACCGGACTGTAGCCAGGCGCGGTGTGCAGCGGCGCGAGGCCCGCAGCGGCCATCATGGCGGCGATCAGGGTGTCCGGTCCAGCGGTGAAGCCGCCGGGCGTCAGGTAGAGCGCCCGGGCGCCGTTCCACGCGTCGTGGCTGGCGGCGAGCTGCGCGTCCATCCGTGCGATGAGCGCTTCTCCGGCGGCGGGCTCGCCGAGCGCGGCGGCGACCTTGCGGACGTTGGCGCGGATGCCAGGAAAGTCGTTGGCCTCGTCGATCTGCACCACGGTGACGCCGCGGCGGCGCAGCGCGGCCGGAAGGCGCGCGTCCGGCGTCCAGTAGACCACGGCGACGTTGGCGCGCTCCGCCAGCGCGGCCTCGAGGTTGGCGCGCTGCTCGGGCAGGCCGCCCGCGCGGTCGCGCTCGTGCGAGTCGGCGTTGCGCGCGCGCTTGGAGAGCCCGACGATCTCGCCGCGGGGCGCCAGCGCCAGCACGTACTGGTCGGCGCACTGGTCGAGCGAGACGATCCGCGGCGTTGTGGCCGCAGCCGGGGCGGCTGCAGGCGCGGCAAGCGCCAGGGCGGCGATCGCGCCTGCCACTTGAACTCCGAGCCCAGGACGACCGCCCCTCACCTCACCTCTCCCCATTGCGCGGGGCGAGGGCTACTGAAAGGCTGAGGCGACGGCAAGTGCGCCCAGTTCCGCGTTCACGGCGCAGCTTGAGGATCGCGAGGGCGCCGCCATCATCTCGGAATGAGTCCGAGGCTTGGTCGCAAAGGGCAGATCTAGCCTTCGCGCCTCAAAGGGCGCTCGTCTTCACCCACCGGCTTCACCCTTAGTCGCTCACCAACCCGTGTAGCAGCCCGTCGAGCATGACGGCGATCAGGTCGTCGGCCGGGCGCCAATCAACGTTGGGGCGGGTGATCATCAGGGCGACGAGGCCGTGCACCGCGGTCCACAGCGCCTGGGCGGCGCACTCCGCGTCGGCGACGCGCAGGCGGCCCTCGCCGGCGATCTCGCGCACCACGCCGAGATACCGCGCATAGCACTGGGCGCCGATCTCGTTGGTGGCCGCCTGCATCGGGCTCTCGCTCACCGGCGCGCGCGGCGTCGCGCAATAGACGAGGTGATAGGCGTTCGGATGGTCGAGGCCCATCCGCGCATAGGCGTCCAGCATCAGCCGCACGCGGGTGACGGCGTCGGCCGGCCGCGCGGCGATCTCGCTGTTCTGCTGCAACAGTTGCTTCAGCGCCCCGAAGCAGATCTCGTGCAGGATCTCGTCCTTGTCGCGGAAGTGCATGTAGAGCGCGGTCGAGGAGACCCCGACCTCGTCGGCGATCTTGCGAATCGTGGCGCCCTCGTAGCCTTCGGCGACGAAGATGCGCTCCGCCGCCTCCAGGATTTCGATCCGCCTCAGGTGGCCGTCGCCCTTGGCTTTGCGCGCAGACTTCGGCGGCTTCTGTTCGACGAGACTCAAAGTTGCGCACCCACTGCCAAGCCCATTGCAGGGCGCACTAAATGCGCTTCGGAGCGCATCGGCAAGGGCCGCGACGCCTGGAGCACGATGCGATCGGACGAAATCGTCTGATCGTTGAATCGTGCTCTGGATTCAAAAGTGTAGAGCATGATTTAGCGCTCCGATCGCTTCGACCTCCACCCATCATGCTCTGGCTGGACGGAGGGGCGCAGCCGCGCTTATCCCTCGGGAATGACCCGCAACGCCGCCCCCGACGTCGCCGCCGAGCCGATGGCGCTGCGCACCGGCGCTTGGGACGACTACGGACTGATCGACTCGGGCGCCGGGCGCAAGCTGGAGAGGTTCGGCCCCTACCGGGTGGTGCGGCCCGAGCCGCAGTGCCTGTGGCGCCCCGCGCTCGGCGACGACGCGTGGGCGGGCGCCGACGCGGTGTTCGATCCGGAGGGTGAAGAGGAC
>Ga0134126_10008527_pt1 | contig 12894 bp, 9 predicted proteins | sample KB31752_FD_96881 | JGI IMG/M metagenome (GOLD analysis project Ga0134126, IMG submission 96881) | Terrestrial soil microbial communities with excess Nitrogen fertilizer from Kellogg Biological Station, Michigan, USA - KB3-175-2 | ecosystem: Environmental > Terrestrial > Soil > Unclassified ...
AACGCTTAGGCGGCGTGGGATTGGAATCCTTCAGATCAGCCGCGTGGCTTACTAAGACCTGCTACTGTGGAAAATCCAGCCAATTCTTTCCTCGACATCGAGCACCGCTATAGCGAACAGCATGAATGCCTCCTACGCCTACGCATGTCATATTCGCAAGGGAAAAATTTCGCATCCGAGGCGTGACAACAATGGGGCTGCCGTTCGACGATAAGGCACTCACCAAAATCGCAAAGATTGAACCTGAGGATGATGATGTGGACTTTGGCACTTTACTCGGCGCGTTGTTCGAACTGAAGGATGGCAACCTCCGCCATGAGCATACCAACCAACGCAATGTGTCGGCGGGGCACTACAGCGACACGCGCACAGCAACCGGATCCAATGGAGCCACATATACATCGCAACGGTCCGCTGAACCGGGACAACTAAAGAGCACCAAAACTGCGGTAGGCCGAATGGAGGTGTTTATACCGATCGGCGTGCCGTTTCCAACGGACAAGTGACGAATACAAGAACCGTCACGCCAGCACCACAGCCCTGAATAACGGGCTGTGATCGCTCTCCCGTCACAGCCCTACTAGTCTTCTCGGGCGATCCGGGACAGGCCACGACAACTCTCTCGACTCGGCTCAAATCCAAGCTGCGAGATTCGAGATCAGGAGATTGTGTAGAAAAGCTCAGGAATCCGGAATCGCCGCCTTTAAAACTGCCGCAGAAGCACTGAAAGCCGCGGGGTACCCGTGCACATTGGGTATGTATTCGCCCATGCCTCACCAGAAGGAGTTTCCCGACATATTGGTCAAGATCGGAGCGAATAGTGTTCAGCCCAAGTAGCAACTCCGCGCAGTCGCGCGTTTCAACGCATTTAAATGTGGGCATTTGGGGTGAGTCGCTATGGGAAATGGCGGGAAGAAGTAGAACGGGGATTCCAACTTGGGATCGCTGAAACCCCTATAAACACTGCATGAAAAGCAAATAGTAGTAAATGACGGCAAGTAGCGGTAAACCCTTTAAATCCTTCGCCCAATCACTTTGGGAGCCAGAGGGTCGCGGATTCGAATGCCTCCGCCCCGACCATTCCTGAAAATGAGAGGCTTACATCGCCTTAGAGTGCGCTGGCGTTGTCTCTCCGGTGCGCGGCTGCCTCGGTGTTCTCCGGCCTATGGGGCACTACACGCAAGCCGCTATCTGTGGCCATGACGTCAATGTCCCTATAGACTCATCTTCTACAAGCAACTCAGCATCAAAGGATCGATCTGTTATACAGCCAGTACTTGGCGGCACATGATGGAGATCTACGCCACAGGCAAAATCTCATTCGCGGATCTGATTGGCGACAAGCTCCCAATTACCGAGTGGGAAAAGGCTTTCGATCTGTGCAAGACTAAGCAGAGCGCGAAAGTCCTGATGTACCCGGTTTAGGCTCCGAAATGCGCTCGCGGAACAACGCACCTCAGATATTCAGCGTTTTCAGATATGCGACGCTCTCCTCGGTCAGCTTCCAGTTCAGCTCGATGAAATAGTTTTTGAGGCCGCCGTTCTTCGCCGCCCCAAAAATCTCCCGCCAGTCAAGGCTGTCTTTGCCGACGGCGACGTTTCCTGCACTGAGCCTATGGCTCGCACTCTGCTCTACGCTCGATCGGGTCAAAACGTTCAGGTCCACACCCTGAACGTGCATGGAAATAAACCGCCCCGGGTACTTGTTGAAGTACATCACAGGGTCTCCAACGACTCTCATCGCGAACATCTGAAACTGCATTTTAACCATCTGCGGATCGAGCAGCTCCAGTAACACTGTGTATGTCAACCGACCATCGCCTTCGATCTCCGCCATCTCAAAATCTTCATCATGCAAGAATTGCTGAAGACCAGCCTTGGACGCCTCGACACCGATTTTGTTGTATTCGTCGGCCGCCCTTTTTACAGCATCCATCGTGGTGACACCGTTATGCATTTTCCCATTAAGGGTAGCCGTCCCCATCTGCGTCATGCCGATATCCTTCGCCCAGGCAATCATCTCCTGCTGTCGGGACCGCAGCGCATCCAGCCCGAAGTGGCCGCTTGAACACTTGAGACCGTGGTCGTCCAGAATCTTCTTGACTTGCTTGCCGTCGACGAGACTCTTAAAGTCCGGAAAGCTCGGGTCGCACATCTCCACGTCGCGGATTCCGATCGCTGCCATATCCCTGCATAGCCCGGCGAAGTCGCCGTCCTTAATCCTTTGCCGGTGGGGATACGTCTGGCTGCCGATCGGCAACCCTAGCGGAGTGGCAAACAAACCCTGTTCAGAAAGCATACAAATCATTACCTCCTATCGATTTTGGTTGATCAAAGTAACTCGAAACTCTTGGTCAGTGCAGTTTGCGTGCGAGGATCACAGTTACCAAATCTCACCGCAGAGCAAAAGCAAACACCGCGTGGTTCGCCGAAATGGCAACATACTGCTTGCCATCGACCAGATAGGTGACCGGGGCCGATGAGATCTGACCGCCGGTAGTGGCATGCCACAAGGGCTTACCCGTCTCGGCATCGAGAGCCCAGAAGTACCCTTCCCGGCTGCCGGTAAATAGGACATTCGAGGCCGTGGTCAGGATCCCGCTGTCGGTGACATCGTACATGTTGAACGCCCATTTTTGTTTTCCGGTGTGCGGATCGATCGCAATGACGGCGCCATGACCACCGGCATCCGTCCAATTGTTAATCGCGCCACGGCGGATAGGCGGGACAGTGGATCTGGTAGCACCCCCGAAGTAACTCCGGCCCGCAATATAGTCGTTTGGCAACTTAGAGAATACCGAGGAATAGTCTTTCCACGCGGATATATAGAACATCCCTGTACGCGGACTCCACGATGGTGAATACCAATTCGTACCACCCTGCATGCCCGGATAGATCTTGACACCTTCCACGGTTGGCAGACTATTGGGCGCGGGGATGGGGCGGCCATTTTTGTCCAGGCCCATGGCCCATGTCTCGTGGACGAATGGCTTGCCCAGCAGAAACTTACCTGTAGCCCGGTCGAGTACATAGAAGAAACCGTTTCGATTGGCCCACAGGATTACTCTTCGCCTGCTCCCATTCCAATTCATATCGGCAAGGACCGGAATATCCGTGGAATCCCAGTCGTGGGTGTCGTGGGGCGAAAACTGGAAATACCACTTCAGTTTTCCAGAATCTGCATCGAGAGCAACGACGGAGCAACTATATAGATTGTCACCTGCGCGGGTGTCTGGATTCCAGTCAGGTCCCGGATTTCCAATGCCCCAGTAAATCGTATTGAGCTCGGGATCGAATGAGCCGGTATTCCAGGTTCCGGCTGAGCCATGCTCCCAGGAGTTGCCAGCCCAGGTATCGTGGCCGGCTTCGCCCGGGGCAGGCACCGTGTAAAACTTCCACAATTGCTTCCCTGTCGCGACATCGTAAGCAGCGATAAATCCGCGGATGCCATATTCTCCACCCGCCGGTCCCACGATAACTTTGCCTTTGACTACGAGCGGCGCTTCTGTGATCGAATAGCCCAGCTTCGGATCGGCGACTTCGACATTCCATACGACGCGCCCATTGGTTGCGTCAAGCGCAATCAGATGTCCGTCTAGCGTTCCCATGAACAAGGTGTTGCCAAGAATCGCAAGTCCGCGGTTCACCCGCCCGCAGCACAAGCGCACCTGCGGCGAAACCTCATATCGATACGTCCAGAAAACGCGTCCCGTTCGTGCATCGAGAGCCACAACATTGTTCGGCGCTTCGGTCACATACATGACTCCATCCACAACGATCGGAGTGGCCTCCATTTTTTGGAGCGAATCCGCCTGGAAGACCCACTGCATTTCCAAATTCTTCACGTTGGTCGGGGTTATCTGATCGAGCGTGCTGTAGCGCTGGCTGGAATACGTGCCCGAATACGTCAACCAGTTTTGCGGCTCCTGACCGGCGTTCAACAGATGCTCATCCGTCACCTGCGCTTTCAAACTGGCTAGAACGAGCCCTGCCACAGTTAGTAGGGTGAATCTCCGGAGCTTCACTGGCTGGCTCCCGATCTTGGTCTGGTGGGTTCCGTTCCCTGCAGACTAACAAGATAAGCGATTAGATCCGCCAGTTCGGAGTCGGTCAATTTGTCCTTGAAGGACGGCATCAGAGATCCTTTTTCTACGGAATATTCTTTCAAGTCCGCCTTCGTCAAAGAAACCAGACGCCCATTGGCCTCGACAATTTGTACCGTCAAGGTGTCTTCGTTCAGACGGCGTCCTTTGATCACCGCACCACTGTGTGTGGTGGCGCGAATGAACCGGTTCTGCGGAAAGTCGGTCGATGCCGGATCAAGAACAGCGTCTTGTAGGGCGCTCGGACTGAAATCAGAGCCTATAGCACTCAGGTCAAGCGCCATATAAGAACCTGTGCCGTTTACCCGGTGACAATTCAGGCATCCACCTTTGCCATTGAATACGGCGCGTCCTTTCTCCGCGTCCCCAAGCGCGACTTTCCTCGTGTCGAAGTCGCGCATGGCGTGGAGATAAGCTATGAGTGCAACAAGGTTTCCCCGTGTTACATTGTTCGGCGGCATGCCTGTACCCGGGATGCCATTTTGAATCACGCGTGCCAGTTGCTCGTCCGTAGCGGCGTGGGCGAAGTGGCCACCCTTCAGATCCACCCCACCGACTTGATTGCCATCCGGTCCATGGCACGCGCTGCAGGTGGACATAAAGATTCGCGCGCCCGAGTTCAGCTCAGCCTGAGTGACGTTACCCTCCTGCTGCGCGTTTAGGCACGTGCCCGCTACAAACCATCCCAACGTCGAAATAACCAGCACAGAAACGAAGCGCCTCGTGCGCCTTTGTTTAAGCTTCATATGATAGGACAAAGTGCCTGGGTACTGGTTTGCACAAGATCGACCGGTCTGTCGCGGATCAGAGGGGTCGAAAGCCACGCTTGTTTGAGTGGCGTTCGCATGATTAGCCCAACCTATCCCGATCCGAAGCAGATTACGCGGTTCCGAATTCACCATACAGCATCTTTCTTCGATCTCCGAAGAGCATACTGGTAAACGCTCGCAATACGTGGATTTCTGTCAGGATCGTAACGCGCGGCGCTGTTGCATCCCGGCGCTGCAGGGAGTGCTTGTTGGCGTGTTGTCTATGGCCAGCGGTTGCGCGGGGCGCCCGCTTGGAACGCGCCATAGCCGTTTCCAGCGTTCCCACATATATGTCTATGTCGACTTCTGGCACCATTCGAGAAAAAGTGGGCTGTGAAACTTTTCAATTGCACTTTTTAGATCTTCGGCTTAGACTTCCGCACTATAGAAAAAAGATACCAAACTCGTGCTAACGAAATAAAACGAAATTGCACTCTATTTCTCTCCTGGGCGGCGTTTAGATGACAGGCATTTTATAGGAGGCAATGTGCGCAAGATTCTACTATGCGTTTTCCTGATGTCGGCAAGCATGCCGATGTGGGGTCAAGCAGACACCGGTGTGATCACCGGGATTGTAACCGATCAGGCCGGTGCGGTAATTCCGGCCGCCAAAGTTACGATTACCAGCCAGTCCACCGGCGTTACCTCGGCGATTACCAGCGACAGCCAAGGCTACTTCACGTCCGCGCCGATCAACCCGGGTACCTATTCGGTAATGGCCACAGCGTCTGGATTCCAGTCGCAGACCCAGGCTGGCATAATCCTCCGGGTACAGGATCGACTCAATCTCAGTTTCAGAATGGCAGTTGGGCAGACTTCTCAGAGTGTCATGGTCACAAATCAAACTCCAGTCATCGATTCGCAGACCTCGAGCCTGGGCACGGTAGTTTCATCCTCGACTATAACGGAGATGCCTTTAAATGGCCGTAATTACCTCCAGCTTGCCGGCCTCAGCACGGGCGTGATTCAAACCAGCTTTGGAAGCAATTCGCAAACAAACGGAAATACCGGCGGCAGCAGCGGCCAGCCAGGTCAGGTAACTTTCGCCTCTGACGGAGCCCGAGGTACGCTTAACAACTTTCTTTTGGATGGCATGGACAACAATTCCAATGACAACGGCGGAAACATAATCTACACCAACAGTGATGCAATCCAGGAATTCAAGATCCAGACAAATTCCTACTCGGCCGAATTTGGCCGAAGCGGGGGCGCCGTGATCAATGCGGTCACCAAGTCGGGCACAAATTCTTATCATGGGGACGTATTCGAGTTCTTCCGCAATTCGGCGCTCGATGCCCGCAACTTCTTTCAAACGACCGGTAGCAAAGCCAACTTCAAACAAAATCAGTGGGGAGCAACCATTGGCGCACCAATCATAAAGAACAAGCTCTTCTGGTTCGGCGACTACCAAGGAACAAAAATCAATAATCCCACACCCTTGATCTCAACCGTGCCCACCGCATTGGAAAGAACTGGTGATTTCTCCGAAATTGCATCATCAACAACGATCTACGATCCCAGTACTTACAACCCGGTGACCAACACGCGTACGGCCTTCCTACAGAACAAGATCCCACACGGCGACATAGATACGCTCGCCCAGTCGCTCGTGAATCTTTACCCACTGCCGAACTTACCGGGATTTGTCAATAATTATGAAATCACACCTGCTGAGCCCTATCTCTTCAATCAGGGTGACTTCCGTGGCGATTATGCCCCATCTACAACCGATCAAGGTTTCTTCCGGTACTCGATGGGCGGCCTTACCCGTCTGGTAGCGCCAAGACTTCCGGGCCTGGCGAACGGTCAAAGGGGAGGCTACTATTACACGGATACTATGGGCGCTGTAATTGGTGAAACCCACATCTTCTCGCCCCGTACTATCAACGAGTTCCGCGCGGGCTTTAATTGGGAACACGTACAGACGGGCATTCGCCCTGGCGGGAATACACCTCCTCCCCCCGATCTGACGGTCCCTGGTGTCACCTTGTATCCGAACGTAACCGGAATTGTTCAGTTTTCGCCTTCCGGCTACAGGGGCATAGGCGATCCTGGATATGCTCCCACATTCTTGGTCAGTGAGGAGCGCGAGATTACAGACGCGCTTACCATGGTGCGCGGAAAGCATTCCATCGTCGCGGGCGGCTCGATCCGCTGGAGCCAATTCAATATATTCCAGGTGCCCGCTCCCAATGGAGTTTTCGACTTCAGCGGGCAGTTTACACAGAATCCAGTGGATGGCTCGGGAGGGAACGGCTTGGCTGACGCTTTGCTCGGCCTTCCTTTAGTATCCACGATCGACACGCTCGTGCAGGTCCAAAATAGGCAGTTTGTACCGTCGGCGTTCGTCCAGGATGACTATAGAGCTTCGCGTACCTTGACGTTTAATTTAGGACTGCGCTATGACTATTTCTCTCCCATCGTACAGAAGCACAATAACCAGGCCAACTTCGACTATCAAACCGGCAAATTGATCGTAGCTGGCCAGGACGGTAATTCTCGTGGGCTCATCAAAGTTGATCACCTCAACTTTTCACCGCGGGTCGGCTTTGCCAAGACGATACACACCAGTACCGTCGTAAGCGCCGGATTTGGCATTTTCTACAGCGGCCAGGAAATACGGACCGCCGCGCCTTTGCAGCTTCCTTATAACCTGCCTTTCTACTACCAACCGACTTTCACAAGCGATGGAATCACCCCGATACTCACAGTGTCCGGAGGCTTTCCGCCGCTGAATCCCAATCAGCAAACAGACCCGGGAGTGACGAGTGTGGACGCCCGTCTGAAAACACCCAATTACATCCAATATAATCTTTCGATTCAGCAGGCCTTACCGCGCCGAATGTCACTCGAACTCTCCTACGCAGGATCGAAGGGAACCCATCTTCAGTCCCTACTGGACAATAACCAGGATAAGACGCCCGGACCCGGGTCAGTCCAAGATCGTCGTCCGTATCCTACTTACGGGCCCTTTGCCGCTATATCAAATCGCGGAAACTCAAAGTACTATGCCTTCCAGGCAAAGCTCCAGAACCACGCTACCCACAACCTTTACTTCCTTAGCTCGTTTACGTGGAGCAAGGCGTACGACGATCAACCGGAGATCTGCTGCTCTTCACCTTGGCCTCAAAACACCTGGAACATCCCCGCCGAAGAGGGACTAGCCGATTTCAATCAAACCCTCCGCTGGGTTCTGAGCTATGACTATCTGCTTCCTTTTGGGAAAGGGCAGAGGCTGCTAAACGATAATCGCGCTCTCACCGCGATCATCGGGGGTTGGCACTTTGGAGGCATCTATGTGCTGGCGAGTGGTTTCCCTTTCTCTCCGCAGATGGGATATGACACTTCGAATACCGGGAGCCAAGGGCTGCTGCGCGGGGATCAGATTTTGCCGAACGGTAATCTGCCTCGGACGGATCGCAGTGTGAATGAATGGTTCAATACCAACGCATATGCAATTCCGGCAACATATACCTTTGGAGATGCCGGCCGTAACACCCTGATCGGTCCGGATAGCAATGAATGGGATCTCTCTCTGCGCAAAGTGTTCGCAATCAGGCAGTCGCAGAATTTGGAGTTTCGCGCCGAGTTCTTCAACGCCCTGAACCATCCCCAGTTCGCACAGCCTGATAATTTTATTACTGACGGCCCTGGTGCGTTTGGAGTCGTGACCTCCACGGGAGCGGACAACCGCCAGATCCAGTTAGCATTGAAGTATTCGTTTTGAATTGCGAAGCATCGCGCTCGTGACGGGAGGGGGACTTCCTGCATCGTAGAGAATTGTTGATCCCCCCACAACCTGGCCGCGCGTTCGCGTGTGGCCAGACGATGTCGTCGGTTCCATGGTTTGCAGTGCGGATCTCAATGGCAACGGCGCGATGGACATCATTACTTCTACCAACCGCGTCACCTTCGTCTTCTGGAGCGAGCCACATTCGGCTCGCACAGCAGCAGAGAAAAAGTTCTCATAAGTATGCCGATGGCGACGGAAAGCCCGTCTACTAAATTCGGCACACAAATATAAGTCGATTTGTCCGTCGCGCTGAGATGTGAACAGCGTTAGTGTCGCGCGGCACTGGGTAATGGAGAAGACAAAGATGCATACTTTTAAAACATTTTTTGCATTGTTCGCTCTATCCGCATTGATCGCTCTAACGCCCACGGCGCGAGCCGCAGTTCAGGATTTCAATGGCCGGTGGGACTTGCAAGTGCAGGCTAAACCGGGCGACTTTGCTCAATTCACCACGACTGCGGCGTGGTGGCTAGATATCACCGGCGCTGGAACGCCCCAAATGAAAATCCAATTTATTGGTGCTCCTGACGGTGCCCTCGACGATATAACTGAGGCAAAGTTTCAGGATGGCGTGCTGCATTTCACATGGGTAGCGAAGAGGGGAAATGATCGTGCCGAATATGTAGTGAAGTACGTCAACGGCCTTCTCCAGGGCGCGACGACAAGCCCTGGTATCTCCCTGAAGTTCATTGGACACCGCGCGCCGGAAACCAGCGAACGCGACGACGGTACTTGGGTTAGGGGTAAACCTATCAAATTATTCAACGGTAAGAATCTTGAGGGTTGGACCGGTGTCAATTCCCCCAAGGCACAAGGTTGGTCCGTAAAGGATGGGCTTCTGAAATGTACGGGCAATGCGGATGATCTGATCACGGTGGAAAACTATTGGAATTTTGAACTTCATGTCGAATACAATCTCGCCGAGAAAAGTAACAGTGGAATAGGCTTGCGTGGCCGCTATGAGGTTCAGATCATGTCTGATTATGGGCGTCCTCCGAACTTGCATAGCACCGGCTCGCTAGTCTCGCGGATTGCGCCGGTGGTGAACGCGGGCAAACCCGCAGGTGAGTGGAATAGGTACGATATCCGGCTGGTAGGCCGCGAAGTCACTACAACTCTGAACGGGCAGCGGCTATACGAAAAAGGAGTGATCGACGGCCTGACCGGAATTGCCTTCGATCCGTTTGAAGGGAAACCCGGCCCAGTCGAACTGCAAGGCGATCACGGTGCGGTCGAGTACCGGAATATCGTGTTGACGCCTCTTACGCAGCGCAAAGTCAAATCCGCAAAGCCTAAAGGAGCATAGCGAGACGGACGCTAAAACGCAATCTTGGGCGCCGACAATCGCATACTCTACTCCTTGGGAGAGATGCTTGAGGCACGGGCAGAAGTTCCCGCCGCTCCGTAGTTACCCATAGTTGTATCCGAGCTCCTCCAACTATCGCGCCCACATCTCCTTAGGCCGTTTGTGCGCCAGAATACATTCGGGCACATCGGATCAGCTCCGGTGCGTACCGAACAACAGGGTTGTCTTGGTTTCTCGGCTCCATCTCAATAGAGACAAAGCCTCGATAGCCGCCATCTGCGAGAATACCGAACAGCTTCACCCAGTCCGCCGGTTCTCTGTTGCCGTCCGGCGTCGACATGTTCGTTTTTATGTGGGTCGCCCCGGCATACGGAGTGCACCGCGCAACTTCCGCGTAGCCGTCTTTGCGGAAATTGCCGCAATCGAGATTGATGCGGGCGAACGGACTATCTGCTTTCTTGAGAATTGCCAGGAGCTGAGCGGAGGTTCGGGTCAATTCGTCGTCGTCTTCAACCCCAACCACTAGGCCTTTGCTTCCCGCATAATCAAGTACAGGTTTATAGACTTCCACGGCCCAATCGACCGCCTGCTCTTCAGTCGCGCCCTTGGGGATATTGCCGGCGAACACGCGGACGTGCCCCGCGCCCAGCTCGTACGCGATATCAACCCATTTTCTTGCGAACGCAATCTCCCTCTGGCGCAGTTCAGGAGTTGGTTGCGCCATCTTCACCGGCGAGCCCACACTATATATCTGGATGGCGTTGTGGTATGCCGTGCTTCGTAATGAGGCAAGCCATTGTTTGCTGGGGTTGGCTGGTTGTGCCCGGACCATGTCCGAAACCACGTGCGAACTGAGCCCCGGCGTGAAGTGCTGCAGGGGCGGAACCCAGTAGCCCGTCATGTCCACTCCCTCAAGCCCGAGGTTCGCAGCAGCGCGAACCACATCTTCATACGTCATCTTTCCGGTTTCCAGTTGGTTGCGAAATGACATCGCAACTACGCCAGGCCGTAAACGGCCTTTGTATGGCGGCAATTTAGTTGGCGGAGAATACACGGGAGAAGCAGCTTGAGCCAGAACTTTCGCCACTGGAATAGTTGCGGCGAGAACGGGAAAAGATTTGAGTAGTGCGCGACGCTCCATACCACCTCCTTAAGAGATATCGGACGCCACCATATCGGCGCTTCGCTTTCCCAATTGGCCAGCACCTAACTTTGACCTACCCATAATTAGTCTCTGCCGCCAATTTCCACACTTCGTACAAATGTGAGTCGGGAACGATGGCGCTCACGTAACCGAGTTTGCATTCCCGTGCCTTCCGCTTTCAGCGGATCATACGAAGTTCAAAACCGCCGCGGCTAAGTGGGATCGAATTACCTTCGTCCTGTTGGCTCCGCGGCCTCCGAGCAAGATAGAGTGAGTGCTAGAGCTTGCATTACTGCAGGGTTGTACTCGTCAGACTTCCCAAATATTTGGTGATCAGCGAAAGATCCTCAGGTGCCATTTTATGGGCGTAAGATGGCATCGAGTTTGCAGTTATGATAGTAAAATCGCGTAGATTCGCTTTCTCAAAAGACAGAAGATTGCCGGAAGCATCGATAACCTGAACACTGAATCCATCTTGATTGAGCAACTTTCCGACAACCGTCGTGCCATCTTGAGTGACCAGTTGAACAGACCGGTTCTGCGGTGTTAGTTCTTTGCTCGGAGAAACCAGCGACGCGTGTATTTGTTCTGCAGTATGATTCGCGCCTATATCTCCTAAATAGGGGCCTGCGTATGAGCCATTGCCATCCACTCGATGACAGGAAAGACAGCCATTGGTTTGAATAAGCTCTTTGGCGCGTGCTATCTGAGAAGTGTCCAAAACCGGTGCCGATTGCCTCGGCGCGGGAACTGAAGCTTCTCCCGGTTCGGCGTTCTTAGGCACTGGCGAGTCAACGCCTAAATTCGCAGTGAGATAGCTCACTATTTGTTGAAGCTCATCTGGAGTTGCCTGCGCTCCACGGGAAACCATGGTATCAACCACGTTTTCCCATCCGGCACGGGTTAGCCGTCGAGATGTCACGACAGTTATGCTATGACAGCCGCTACAAGTCCTTTGAAACGTCGCCTGCCCTGGAGTTTCAGGCGAAGACTGTGCATGGCCAGCTAGAGCGAAGGTAAAACCAAGAATCGCCCCTGCGCTCAGAAATTTTTTGCGGCTGCCGCTCAGATGATTCATTACTAGGTCGACTCCTGAGAGACTGTGCACCTATACCATATTGCCTTCATGAACTATCGGGCACACCGCCCATGCCAATTCCGCGGCATCAGCTTACAGGTAGTGCAGCAGCGCGTCGATCACCTTTTGTATCGGGGTCCATGGATCTGGGCCGCCGTCGGTCTCGATCGAGAACCAGCCCTTGAATCCCAGCTCTTTCGAAAGCTTGATCGCCGTTGCTAGGTTGGACCTCGGGCTGAGGTCGACGTGTTGGACGGTGCGAGCGAGAGGATACAAAAGCCGCAGCCCCTCCTCGGTTCCGATCTGAGGATTGGAGTAAGCACCACTGCCTTTTATCAGCTTCACCAACTGATCCAGCCGCTGGCCACGAGGCTCCAGAATAACGGCTACACCTTTTGGCTTGCCGTAGTCGACCAGGGCTTTTAGCCCCGCGATGCATGGCGTCAGGTCTTCCGGTAAGTAATGGACTCCTTGATCGGGCATAATACTGGGAGATCCAAGCACTGCCGCAATATCAATCCACTTTTTCGTCTCCTCAATGGCATGGGCGCGGATTTCAGGATTAGGAGAACACACGCTGATATAGCCACGGTAGGCGGTCGCGGGCGGGTCGATTTCCACCACCAGGTCCACCACCCGCGACTTGGCCTTGTGCAGCCGC
>Ga0134126_10008529_pt1 | contig 12893 bp, 7 predicted proteins | sample KB31752_FD_96881 | JGI IMG/M metagenome (GOLD analysis project Ga0134126, IMG submission 96881) | Terrestrial soil microbial communities with excess Nitrogen fertilizer from Kellogg Biological Station, Michigan, USA - KB3-175-2 | ecosystem: Environmental > Terrestrial > Soil > Unclassified ...
CGGCGTATAAGTATTCTGCGCCTGCGGATCTTTGATGAGCACATTCCAGTCATCGATCCACGGATGCGCCCCCGCGGCTACCTGCGTCTTCATCCTGTCGAGATCCGCCTGCGTATGCAGCCCTCCCGGATGAACAAAAGGCTGAGCCGAGCCCGCCAACGACACCGCCAATAGCAATCCGACCAATAAGCAAGTGTAGTTTTTTTTCATATGACATTTTCCGCCAAAATAGATCCTCTATCACGCAAAAGAGAGGGCTAAACCATCAATAATGAAGGCTTACCGATTTCCCCTCTTCTTAGCCGAATCGCCCCAGTCGCCGCCCGGTATCACCCCCTAGCTTTATGTCATGCATAATCGTATGTCTCTTCGCTTCTTGCCATTGATCGCATTTTTCGCCCTCCCTGCCACTGCTCAAAAATTGATCGTCTATCCGGCAACGGAAGCCTTGCCCCGCAACACCACATTCACCGTCAAAGCCCGCAACCCCGGCGGCCCCTGGAAAGCCATCCCAGTCTACCAGGTGACAGTGGCGGACGGCCGGATAGGAGCCTTCAAACCCGAAACAAGCGCCATGGCTTATTTCGATTTCACCGGTCAGGTCGAGATCGCCATCGAAGTCCCGGCACGAAAATTCACCACCGCCCGCATCCGCCCGCTGTCTTATGACATCCATCCGACGCTCGATCACCACACGATTCACTTCACCCTCGATCACCCCAGCAACCTCTCCATAGAATTGGATGGCGACATCTTTCACAATCTCCAGCTTTTCGCCGGCTCCCCCGAAACCCCAAGCACCCCCGACACCAACACCATATATTATGGTCCCGGCCTCCATCACGTCGGAACGGTCCACCTCACCAGTAACAAGCGGGTCTACCTCGCGGGCGGCGCCGTGGTAGAAGGTCAGTTCCTCATCGAACATGCCGAGAACGTCCATCTCAGCGGCCGCGGCATCCTATTCCAGTCACACCACAACGCCCTGCTCATCAATTTCTCAAAAAATGTAACCATCGAAGGCCTCATCGTCCTGCCCAGCACCTACACCGTCCTCATCGGCTCCAGCCAAAACATACAGATCCGCAACCTCAAATCCTTTAGCGCAGGGGGCAATAACGACGGCATCGACATCTTTTGCTCCCGGGACGTCTTGATCGACAACGTCTATATGCGCAATTCGGACGATTGCATCGCCATCTATGGCCATCGCTGGAATTATTATGGTAACACCCGCAACATTACCGTCCGGCATTCCACCCTCTGGGCCGATGTCGCCCATCCCATCCTCGTGGGCACCCACGGCGACCCCGCACAGCCCGACACCCTTGAAACACTCCGCTTCGAAGACATAGACATCCTCGACCAGCAGGAACACCAGGTCGACTACCAGGGCTGTATGAGCCTCGACGCCGGCGACAGCAATCTGATCCGCGACGTACATTTCGACGACATCCGCGTCGAAGACTTCCGGCAGGGTCAACTTGTCAATCTTAGGATAATGTATAACAAAAAATACAATACAGCCCCCGGCAAGGGGATCGAGGACATCCTCTTTAACAATATCCGCTATACCGGCACCCACGCTTCCCTCTCTATTATTTCCGGCTATGACGAAGCTCACCCCATCCGCAACATCACTTTCCGCAACCTCCGCATCAACGGTATCTTGATCTCCGATTCGATGCCCGGCAAACCCGCCTGGTACAAAACCTCGGATATGGCGGGATTCTTTGTCGGGGAACATGTGGAAGACCTGAAATTCGAAAAATAAACCGATTTGCCCTCATTTTATGAGAATGCCCCCTTTGAAAACGCTCGTTTCTAATCTAGTTTTATCATACGTTTCTACCTTAAAACCCGATTGTTATGCCACCAATTTCAGAAAATAACGCCTCTGGTCCCGGTAAGCTCATCGCCATGCTGGTCGACCACGTCTCCGACCCCTTTTTCGCCGGTTTCGCCCGGCGGATCGACCGCCGCGCCCGGAGCCTTGGCTATAAATTGGTGTTTGGCAGCACCGAGAATGACATTAGCTTCATGCCCAAATTGATCTCGGTATTCAATAATATGAATGTCGCCGGGTATATCATAGCCCCTCCCCAGGGCGTCGAACCAGACCTCAAAAAGCTCATCCACCGGGGTAGTCCCGTGGTGCTGTTCGACCGCTTCGCCATGGATGCGGGGCCTTATTCCATCCTTGCCGACAATTTCAAGGGAGCCTACGATGCGGTCGCCCATCTGGTACAAACGGGCCGTCGCCACATCGCCCTGGTCACCGTCACCTCCGGGCAAAAACGTGTCGCCGACCGGACCAAGGGCTATGAAGCCGCCATGCACAGCCACTCCCTGCCCGCTACCGTCATCGAACTGTCTCCGGCCGCTTCCATCGCCGAGGTCACGACGGCTCTGCAGACCCTGCTTAGAGAGAACAAAAAACTCGATGGACTCCTCTTCGCCGATAGCAGCCTCGGCCTGACCATTCTGGGCATCCTCCGGCAACACAAAAAAAGCATTCCCGATTCACTAGCCGTCATCGGTTTCGATGACAACGAGAATTTTCAGTTCTTTGCGCCGGCCATTACCGCCATCGTGCAACCGCTCGATGAGATCGTCGAAAATATCTTCCATTGCATCAGCGGCCACCCACAGGAAAAGACCGCAACAAAGCGAAAGGCTCCCATCGTCCTGCCCACCCGCATGGTCATCCGTTCTTCCACACTAAAAACAAAGGCTGTCTTCTCCCTGGCAGCCACCGGCAATTAATGAGATCCATTCTGCTTTTATTCACGGTCCTGTATTCGTCCCTCCTTGTTGCCCAAAAACCCTTCGTACATCCGGGCATCCTGCTGACAGCCGCGGATCTCACCCATCTCAAAGCCGTCGCGGATGATCACCGGATGCCGGAATATGGCTCCTATGAACTGCTCCGCGATCTCCCCCTGTCCAGCGCCGACTATAAGCTCAAAGGCCCCTTTCGGGTCATCTCGCGTGACGGCGATTACAGCTATACCAAATCCTCGTTCGAGCAGGATTTCAGCTCGGCCTGGCTGAATACCCTTCTGTGGGCGGCAACCGGCGACTCCGCTCATGCGCAACGGGCACTCGCCATCCTCGGGGCCTATGCCGATAGCCTCACCACGATCCCGAACACCAATGACGCGCCGTTGCTAGCCGGTCTCGAAGGACTCAAGATCATCAACGCCATGGAACTCCTTCGCTATACGTATAAGAATATCCCCGCCTCGACAACCAAAAAGATCAACCGGATGATCCTCGGCATATTCCTTCCGGTCTGCAAAAAATTCTACGATACCCCCGCCTACACGAACGGCAACTGGGGACCCATCGTCACCAAAACATACATGTCCGCGGCCATCTATTTCAACAACCGCGCGATGTATAAAAAAGCCGTCGACTTCTTCTACAACGCCCATGACAACGGCACCATCTGCAATTACATCAGCGCAACTACCGGTCAGATCCAGGAAAGCGGCCGCGACCAGGGACATTCGCAACTCGGGCTCGGCGCATTGGCTACCGTTTGTCAGATCGCCTGGAACCAGGGCAACGATCTGTATTCCGCGTATGACAACCGTCTCCTCAAAGGCTTCGAATATGTAGCGAAATACAATCTCGGCTCGGACGACGTTCCCTTTACCACCTGGAAGGACATTACCGGCAAATATTCGGACTGGACCGTAATTTCACCCAAAAGCCGCGGACATTTCATTCCCATCTACGAAATGGTCTACAACCACTATGTCCGCCTCAAAGGCCTCGCCATGCCCTACACCAGCCAGGTCATAGAAAAGATCCGCCCCGAAGGGTACGACCGGGACCAGCCCGGATTCGGCACCCTTCTCTACTACACCCCCCCAACGGTTAGCCTATCTTCCCCCGACGGAAAACTCAACGTCGTCTTCCGCCAAAGCGAGGTCGCCCCGGATAAACGCCAGATGTCGTATCACGTAGCCTACAACGGCAAACCCGTGATAGCCGAGTCCGCCCTGGATATCCGCCTCGACAACCGCCTTTCGGAAGAAGCCATGGGCCTCCCTATTGACCAGCATACCGACTGGTGCGAAAATCTCCGTATCACGCATATCGACTATTACCACCGCGACACCACCTGGCATCCGCTCTATGGCGAACGCGGTTCCATCCCGGACCGTTATAACGCCGCCGTGATCCATCTGATGAAGGACGACAACCCCATCTATACCATGGACGTCGAACTTCGCTGCTACAACGAAGGCATCGCCCTCCGTTACTACTTCCCCGAAAATCCCAAAGGAACTTATTACCGCATAACGTCGGAGAACACCGAATTCCAGCTGCCCGCAGACACCAAAGCGTGGTATACGAATTGGGCCCAGGGACCCTATAGCCTGCTACCCCTGAAAGCCTGGCCCGGTGAAACCGAACGGCCCCTGACACTACAACTCCCCGACAGCCTCTATGTCTGCCTTACCGAAGCGGGTATGGTGGACTACAGCCGAACAAAATTCAAACTCTCGGACCAAAAGGAAAACACCATCGTCACCTCCATGTATGGCCCCGCCGATCTGATATCTCCGGTGGGCACACCCTGGCGCCTCATCCTCGTCGGCGAAAGACCCGGCGACCTCATCGAACACGACTACCTGGTCGAAGATCTCAACCCACGCAATAAGATCGCCGATTCGAGCTGGATCGTTCCCGGCAAACAAATGCGGCTGATGACGCAGACCCCGCAGGCCGCATTCGCGAACATCGATTTTCTTGTCAAACATCATATGCAATACCTGCTGCTGGATTGGAAATGGTATGGACCCGCCTATACCTTTGCCTCGGACGCCACCCGGCCCGAGCCTTCGGTAGACTTGCCCGCGATCCTGCGCTATGCAAAACAAAAAGACATCGGCGTTTGGCTCTATGCCAATATGCAGGCGCTGTATGCCCAATCCGATTCCCTATTCCGCGTGTATCACGACTGGGGTGTTGTAGGCGTAAAATTCGGATTCGTACAGGCTGGCTCCCATCGCTGGACCACCTGGCTCGAGGACATGTTTCAAAAGACGGCACAGAACAAGCTCATGGTCGACGTACATGACGACTGGCGGCCTACCGGCGAACAACGCACCTGGCCCAACCTCCTCACGGCTGAAGGTGTCCGCGGTAACGAAGAGATGCCCGACGCCACACACAACACCGTCTTGCCCTTCACCCGGTTCATCGCCGGCGGCGCCGACTATACGCTTTGTTATTACAGTCCCCGCATTCGGACAACGCATGCCCACCAGCTGGCCATGGCCGCGGTATACTATAGTCCCCTGCAAACGCTCTATTGGTACGACGCCCCTGATGATAGTCACGACGAACCCGAACTGGAATTCTGGGACGCCATCCCCACCACCTGGGACGAGACCCGCGTGCTGCAAGGCTACCCCGGTGAGTATGTCACCATCGCCCGCCGCAAAGGCGAGCAGTGGTTTGTCGGCACCTTGAACAACACCCGCGCGCGCGAGCTGCCCACGGGTCTCGGCTTCCTGCCCCCCGGTAAAACCTTCGAAGCCACGATCTATTCGGACGACCCTTCGATACCAACGGCAACGCATGTACGCATAGACCATCGAAGTGTCGACAGCCACACCGTCCTCCACCCCAAATTCCTCGCCAGCGGCGGCCAGGCAATCTGGATTCGCCCCTCGGCCCGGCAACCGCAACGCTCCACACCCGTCGCCTCACGCGCCATCCCCGATCCCACGGCTCCCCGCGCCATCCCGACACGCGAGCCGTCCGCCCCGGTCTGGCAATGGTCCGTCCCCGTCACTGGCGGCAAAGCCAATCGCCACGCCCGGGCCTGGCTCTGGATCCCACCAACCTGCCGCACCGTCAAGACCGTGATCCTCACCCAAAATAATATGGAAGAGCTATCCATCGTCGAGAACGCCCGGTTCCGCGAAAAGATGGCCGCCCTCGGTGTCGCCGAAGTCTGGGTCTCGCCGATGTTCGATCACCGCTTCCTGCTTACCGAAGGCGCAGGCGATGTATTCAATAAGATGATGCAGGACCTGGCAGACAGCTCGGGTTACCCGGAGATCGCAACCGCCCCGGTGATCGGCATCGGTCATTCCGCCGCAGCAAGCTGGCCCTATTACCTCGCGGCCTGGGCGCCGGAGCGTACCCTCGCGTGTATCTCGGTAAGCGGCCAGTGGCCCTACTTCAGAGACAAACGCTTTGCCTTCGATATCTGGAGTAAAGATCAAAACATCGATTTTATCCCAAGCCTCGAGACCATGGGTGAATACGAAGCCGCCGACGCCTGGTCGGCGGAAGGGCTCAAGGAACGCCAGGCTCATCCCGCGATGCCCCTCAGCATGCTGGCCTGCCCGGCCGAAGGCCATTTCGCCGCAACGCAAAAAAAGATCGACTACCTCGCTTTCTGGATTTCAAAGGCGATGTACTACCGCCTTCCCCGCCGCGCCGGCCAACCCTTACGCCCCGTCGATCCCCGCCACACCGGCTGGCTCATGGAACGCTGGCAGCAAAACCAAATCCCGACCGCGGCGCCATCCTCCGCACAGACGCCATCCTCCGCACAGACGCCATCCCCCGCGCCCGTGGGCAGCTACAAAGGCGACCCCGCCCAGGCCTTTTGGTTCTTCGACCGCGAAACCGTAGACTCCACCCGCAAATACGAGTCGGCCTACCGCTCGATGAAAACACCGCTATTGGGCTATATCCAAAAAGGCGACACTGTAAAACAACAAAACACCCACCTGCAGGTCGAGCTACCCTGGCAGCCTGAAGCCGACGGAATAAAATTCATCCTTCATCCCGCCTTCCTCGACACCGTCCCCGGTGAATCGCCGCGCCCCGCCATGTGGACCGGCCTCCCGGCAGGCGCCCATGCGCCACATCCCGATGATGCCTCGAAAATAACCATCACCCGTGTCGTCGGCCCATTCCGGCAGATCGACGACACCCTGTTCGAACTCTCATTGCAAAAGGAAACGCCGGCCTTTCTGGCCGCGCTGGACACCGCATTTGTTGACACGCATCGCCCGCTGGTCTTTACATTCATAGCAACCTTCCCTGGCGACGGAATATTCAAACCCGCCGTGCAACAGGCCGAGATGGCCGCGCCCGCCGTATACACCCAGGGAACTCCCCAAACCATCACCTTCGATTCGATCTCCGACCGCACGGACAAGCAACCCATTCCGCTCCATGCGACCAGCGACGCTGATCTGCATGTACACTTCACCGTGATCGACGGTCCGGCCATCATAAAGGACGATACACTTTATATGACACAAATGCCGCCGAAGACCCGCTACCCGGTGACAGTCACGGTGGCGGCATGGCAATATGGACGCAGCACCGAACCAAAGGTCTCGTCGGCGCCGGTCATCGTCAGAAGATTCTATCTGCGGCGCCACCCATAGCAGCACGCCCGCATCAAAGCTGCGTCAACGGTATCCCGCTCCTCACCGAATCGCCGGGCTTTTACGAAACCGTAACCATCTCTCTGCACGCCTCCGAACATGCCTTGCAGGCTTCCGCGCAGATGCGGCAATGCTCCATACCCATGGCCGCATGTTTACCACATTCCTCGGCGCAAGCATCACAGATATCCGCACAAAGCTGACAATACGATTCGGTGAACTTGGCGTCCATCTGCATCATGCCGACAGCGGACTGGCACGCGGCCGCACATTCCAGATCCAGCCGGATACAATCCCTCAAGGCATGCACATCGTCTTCTTCTAAACAAGCATCCGCACACTGATGACACATGGCCGCACAATAGGTACACGTTTCGATACAGGCTTGAAATTTTGCGTAAGACATAACGGTAAATTTTAGGACATTTAACAGCTATCCGTCAAATAATTATGCCACGCCTGGCACAGTTATTTCGCCCGTCCTATATAAATACATCCTTATGCCAACGATCACCAGGAAAAAGCCAGCGCGCACCGCCGCCAAAAGAACCGCCGCAAGGAGAACCGCCCCCAAAGGCGTCACAAAAAAAGACCTTGGCGCCTCCTTTAACAAACTAAAATCGTTCGGCGGCCAGCTCTATTCCGGCGTCCAGATCGGCCGCGGCCACCACTGGCACTACGACGCCGGCGACTGGAAAGAGACAAAGATCACCCCCGATCTATGGGAGATCTCGTACGCCGTCACGAAAAGGCGGGTAGGGAAGGCCCCCGACTTCTCCGGCGTGCCCGTCGGCACGGAATATCACTGGTATATCATAGCGCACCAAACGGCTGCAAAGCTGAATGCAAATGATTACGATACGAAAATGATGGGCCTCAAATTCAAAATCGCCCACAAACGCGCGGACGGGGGCAAATGGAGCGCCTCCGGGCCCACCCAGCGCAAACACCTTATCAAATTCCTCAAAGAATATATCGAACAGTTGGAGAAAACACCCGTAGAGCTCAACTTCGCCTACAATGGTATCAAATACAAAGGCGAAGGCATTCCCGTCACCCAAACCTGCACAAAAGGTTTCTGTTACGAACTCGATATCACCCTCAACAACGAAGTCCTGGGTATCATTCGCTATGGCAAAAGCGGCTGGAAGATGGACTTGGTAAAAGACCAAAAGCTCATCGATGCCATCGGCGCGGAGATCATGAAATGGTTTGAGTAGCGAATTACCCACGGCAAGATTTATGCCCCGCGAAGAAAAATACCCAGCCCATCAAGGCACACTAATTTAGGCTATGGTGTAAAAAGATACTATGGAAGTGATAACCCGCCGAAAAGTGATTCGCAGCCTCGGCACCGGGCTGGCCGTGATGACAGTAAGCCGATCATTAGGAACACCCGCTGCCTCGGCACGGGAAGGATCAAAAGCACCCGTGATCGCCAAACCCGGCCCCCTGGTCGACCCCACGACAAAATATCCCAAACCGCCCTTCGCCGGACAGACCCAGGAATGGCCCGGTCTAGCCGGAAAAATGGATCCCCGCCCCGACCATGGCGAGAAAAGTTACAAGGGTTCAGGCCGCCTGCAAGGCCGTAAGGCCCTCATCACCGGCGGTGACTCCGGAATGGGCCGAGCCGCCGCCATTGCCTATGCCCGCGAAGGCGCCGATGTGGCTATCTCTTACTATCCCACCGAGGAACCCGATGCAAAAGAGGTCATCGAACTTATTAAGGCGGAAGGCCGGAAGGCAATTCCCCTTCCCGGCGATATCCGCGACGCCGCGTGGTGCCGCAAGATGGTGGAACAGGCTGTCGACGGGCTTGGCGGTCTGGACATCCTCGTCAGCAACGCCGGTCGGCAACAATCCCATAAATCCATCCTCGATATTTCGGACGATCAATTCGATTGGACGATAAAAACAAATATCTATGCGCCGTTTTGGATCATTAAGGCGGCCCTGCCGCATCTGCAACCCGGTTCCGTGATCATCGGCACGACCTCCGAGCAGGCTTATGATCCTTCCCCCGATCTCTACGACTATGCCCAAACTAAGGCCGCGACGATGAACTATGTAAAATCACTGGCGAAACAGCTCGGGCCCAAAGGTATTCGCGTGAACGGTGTCGCCCCCGGTCCCATCTGGACCCCGCTCCAGGTCAGCGGCGGGGCGACCCAGGAAAAATTAAAGCAGTTCGGCGGCCAGACACCCCTCGGCCGGCCCGGCCAGCCTGCCGAACTGGCATCCATCTATGTCCAGCTGGCGGCGGACGATGCGAGCTACGCTAATGGCCAGGTCTACGGCTCCGCCGGCGGCTCCGGCCAGCCATAAGCTCAGGCCCCCAAATACAAAAGCCCCCAGTATAAGGCTGGGGGTTAGAAGTTCGGCGTGCTACGCCCAATCAGTTGAAGGCTGAAAAGGGTTTGGCGGAATGGTACCTCAGGAAACGGATCAAAAGATTATATCATTTGAACAGCTTGTTTTTACGAATCCAGGCGGAAAAGACGGGGTACGCAGTGAGCGGTCATCTTTTCACAGCCGACCATAGGGCCGCTGTTATTGAAACGATCTTCCGGCCATGAAATTATCTTACAGCGCATTAGAATGTTGGAAATAAGCAAAAACAACTATAGTTTGACCCTCGGAGGGCAGTAAGCGCAGCGCAGCTTATCTTTGCGGCCTCAGTTCACACCATGCTTCTTTTCGCCATCATCGCCATTAGTTTTATCGCGACCCTGGTCCGTTCCACCTTTGGCTTCGGCGAATCATTGGTTGCCGTTCCCCTCTTCGTACTCTTCATCCCGATCCACATCGCCGTACCCCTGAGTGTCCTGATCTCGATTTTCGTGGCCGCTGTAGTCGTGGTCCAGGATCATCGCGAAATACATTTCAATAGCGCGAAATGGCTCATCATCTATGCCTTCCTGGGCATCCCCCTCGGTCTTCTCTTGCTGGTCTATGGTAACGAGTACTGGACAAAGATCGGCCTCGGCGTGTTGATCATCATGTATTGCATCTATTCACTCACGGCTACCAATACCCTACGGCTGAACCATGATAGCCGCGGCTGGCTCTTCGTCTGCGGCTTCCTGTCGGGTATCCTCGGCGGCGCCTATGGTCTCAACGGCCCACCCCTCGTAGCCTATGGCAATGCACGCGGCTGGAGCGCCAAACATTTTCGCGCCACCCTCCAGGCCTATTTCCTTCCCGCCAGCCTCTTCGGCGTCGCCGGCTACGGCCTCCGCGGTCTCCTCGGTTGGCCCGTCTTCAAACTCTTCCTCTTTTCCCTTCCCGCCATCATCCCCGCCATCTTCCTCGGCCGTTATTTCAACCGTCGCCTCCACGGCGCCTCGTTTTTCAAATACGTCTACTGGGGCCTCATCGTCATCGGCTGCCTGCTCTTGCTACACCGCTAAGGAATTCTCGCCGGCGGTAACGGATGCCGGAACGATGTTCTGATTAACGCGGAAGAAATTGTCCGGATCGTATTTACGTTTGATCGCCGCCAGACGATCATAATTTTGCCGGTAACTGGCTTTAATACGATCCTGTCCTTCGTTCATGATAAAATTCAGATAAGCTCCGCCCGAAGAATAAGGATGCGTAGCTTCCCAATAGTCCTTGCACCAGGTGGTAATCTTCTCCGCATTGGCGGCATCGGCGTCGACGCCAATGATCACGCCTGCATATTTGGCGTCCCTGTAAGCCCAGGGAGTAGCATCGGCACCTACTCTTCCGGCCGCGCCGCTGATGGGGTAAAGGTGCATTTGGGATAGCGGCGTCGGGATCTTCCGTCCAAAGGCATAGTGCTTCTCCCGTACTTCCGGTCCGAGCTCATTAAAGAAATCGGCGCGCCAATACCATTGGAGACCCGGTGGGAACAGGCCATCGAACATGCGTTGGATGGCAGGATAAGGCATGGGACCCATGTGCTCGAAGATGGGTTTTTTGGCCCTTACGGGTTTGAAAATATTTTCGGCCTGCAACAAATCGCCGGCGTAGCACCAGACGATGCCGCAAAAATGTTTGTGATGAAGGCTCTCCGGAAACGGCGGCCCGGGGATCGTGAGAACGGCAATAAAACCATTGAGGTCGTCGGGCGCTTTGTTGATGAAGTCGTGGTACCACTCCATTATCTCTTCCGTTTGGTCAACGGGCCAGAGTGTTACACCGCCAAAGATCTCGCTCACAGGATGCGCCTGGAAAAGGAAGGACGTAACGATCCCGAAATTGCCGCCGCCTCCGCGAACAGCCCAGAAAAGATCCTCATTTCTGCTGGCGTTGGCGATGGCAACCGTCCCGTCCGCCAGGACCATCTCTACCTCCAGCAAATTATCGATAGTCAACCCATATTTTCTCGACAGATAACCGATCCCTCCCCCGAGCGCTAAACCGCCTATGCCGGTTGTGGACAAGATCCCGGCGGGTACGGCAAGACCGAAAGCATGTGTTGCGTGATCTATTTCTCCAAGTGTATTGCCGCCGCCTACCCGGACCTTGCCGGTAGAAGGGTCGACGGTGGTGTATTTTATTCCGGCCAGGTCGATGACCATTCCGTTGTCGCACAAGCCAAGGCCGCCGCCGTTGTGCCCTCCGCCCCTGACGGCAACAAGCAGTTCATGTTCCCTGCCGAATTTGACGGCGTAAATGACGTCGGCGACATCCCTGCATTGGACGATCAAGCCGGGCCGTTTGTCGATCATTCCATTGTAAACCTTGCGTGCCCGATCGTATTTTTCATTCGAGGGAAGGATAACCTCGCCGCTGATCCGGGAGACGAGGCTTTCGATGGCGGAAGCATCGAGACTGCTAACTACATTTGCCATAATAAAATGTGTTTGACGCCTTAAAATTTGGTTGAATGGCTCAAAGATAATTTTAGCAAACACCGCTGTCTACTACAATTGAATCAAATGTTCGCAAATTTGAGTCAGTGCCGCGCTGTCGAGGTCAATCGGCCGGCTCGGCAAGATAATCGGAAGGCGTGCGACCGTATTGTTGCTGAAAGCATTTTGAAAAATAGGACGGGCTGTTGAAGCCGGTCTCGAAAGCGACTTCCGAGACATTCCAGGTATGCCTGTCGAGCAGTCTGCGGGCTTCATGGAGGCGATATTCCTTCAGGAAGGTATTGGGCGACTTGCCGGTGAGCGAGACCAGCTTTCGATAGAATTGGGATCTGCTGCAGCCAATCGGCTTTTCGAAATCATCGACTTTCACATCGGCTTTTTTCCAGGCCGATTCGGTAAAATCCATTAAGGCCGTGAGGAATTGCTGGTCCACGGGACTAAGGCAGTGGGTCTTTTTCCGGTCGGGAAGACCGCGTGGCATTTCTTTGTCATAGAGTTCCCTGACCTCGGAAGAAAGAATGATCTCGCCTTTGACGATGCGGCACATCCGTTCCACCAGCCGGATGGCATCTTCAAAGATCGCAGGTTTATCGGTCACCGGTTCTCCGGCGCTAAG
>Ga0134126_10008532_pt1 | contig 12892 bp, 8 predicted proteins | sample KB31752_FD_96881 | JGI IMG/M metagenome (GOLD analysis project Ga0134126, IMG submission 96881) | Terrestrial soil microbial communities with excess Nitrogen fertilizer from Kellogg Biological Station, Michigan, USA - KB3-175-2 | ecosystem: Environmental > Terrestrial > Soil > Unclassified ...
AGCACCAGCTGCCCGACCGGCAGCGTGCTCGCGTCGAAACGCAAAATAAACGGCGGCTGCGATCCCTGGGGAAACGCGGCCTGCGCCCGCTGGATATACCCCGTTACCTCCGATTCGGCCTGAGCCATATTGGTCCCTTCGTAAAAGGTCAGCTTGAGCAGGGTCAACCCCTGGATATTCCTCGACTCGATGCTCTTGACGTCGCCGACATACAGCAGGAGGTTCACATACTGCCGGCCGAAAAACGTCTCCATCTGGTCGGGGGTGAAACCGCCATAGGGGTGAGAGATATAGATCACCGGCAGATCCAGGGCGGGAAAGATGTCGATCTTGATGCTGCGGACGGCGCTGATACCAAAAAACAACAAGCCTGCCACCAATACTAAGATGGTGATAGGCTTCCGAAGTGCGGTTCTGATTAATCCCATGGTCGCAACTATTCAATTAAAATTCGTTAATAAACAATCCAAAGTCACCGGTCGAAGCGGACTTGTACAGCAACGCCTGCCAGACATTCGCATCGATCACGTCCCGTTGCGTCTCCGCCTGATTGAGGATGAATGCCGCCGTAGTCACGTCGACGATGGTCGCCAACCCATTCTTGTACAAGGTATCCTTTTGAAGATAGGCATCCGACGCGGCCTTTACCTGGATCGGTGCTTCCCTGTGATTAGCGAGGGCGTTTCTGATCCTGCTCTCTGCCAGCACCGTTTGTGCCTGCAGTTCCTGGCTGATCAATCCATATTCTTCCTGCAATCCCGCCGAAGTCCACTTTTGCGCGGCTACCTGCTCGTGTATCCGGAACGGGCTGGTAAAATCCCAGAAGACCCCGACGCCCACCAGGTAATTGGCCGTATTGAAACTGACTCCCTTGAGATAATTTTGCGTATAGTCATCGACGTTACCAGCGCCATAGCTGGGGTAGAAACCCGTCCCCCTGTCCTGTGCGACACCGAATAACGAGAACACCGGATACTGCTCCGTGCGGAGAAACTTCGCCTGCTCATTGCTCACGTCGATACGGTTCTGGAAATATCGCAACAGCGGATGGTTCTTGAGGGGTTGCGACGATGCGCTATCGAGCGACAGCGGCACCCTAGACACGAATCCCGTATCCAGCGCAAAATTATTGGAGTCCGGCGCCGTGACCTGCATGAGCTGTGCCAGGTTGTTGGCCTGTTCCTGTTCGTTCTCGATGGCATTGGTCAGTGCGATCCGCGCACTCGAGACCTCCGCATTGGCGAGCGATGAGTCGACACCCGGATTCAACCCGCTCTTGGCGCGCGCCGTGGCCACCGTCTGGAAAGCGACCGCACGGTCGAGGTTCTTTTGCTGCGAGACGATGAGCTTCTGCGCAGCGATCAGGTTGAGATAAGCCGCCGACACCCGGACGCTTTGTTCGAAACGCTCCTGATCGAGATCACTGAGATCCTGGTCCAGCACCTGCTGCGCCACCATCGTCTTTTCCTTGTATTTCCCGAACTGAAAGAAATCCCAGTTGACATTGGTCAGGTAAAGCGCGCCAAACGCCGCATTCCAGCTCTGCGTCCCCAGCACCGGGCCCGAGGAGGAAACGCCACCGACCTTGTAAGCGGCATTGGGGCCAAAGCTGGACGCCACCGTACCATAATCTTGCGAAAGGCCGAAATTGACATCGGGCAGATACTCCCGTTTGGCTTCCTTTACACCCGCCTGAGAAGCCTTGACATAGTTGGCCTTGGCACGGATGGTCCCATAATTGTTCATCGCATTCTGTACCGCCTGCCGTATTGTCAATACCTGAGCACCCGCCCGTCCGGCCCACACGGAGAGCAGGAGCCCCCCGAAAAGGCCGATAAATAGCTGTTTTGCCATATTTATAATGACCTGTTTTTGGAACGGCCACCGGCCGCATCCACTTGCAAAGGGAGCGAAAGATTTTGAAGCAATTTTGAAGCCGGCAGCTTAGGGAGAAACGACACCGCCAGCATATGCAGCCCGGAATTGTAATGATATTCTATATCGAAATGACTTAACTCGCAGATCTGGCGGACTATCGCGAGCCCAATGCCGATGGAATCGCTGTCCGAATTGCCCTTTCTGAAGCGCTCGAAAAGCTCCTTCGTGGGAATGCCCGGCTCCCGGCCGGTATTGACGATCACCAACCCCTCATGGGTAAGCTCTACCCGGATAAGCCCTTTTGCCGCCCCTTGCGGCACATTGTTGTGCCGGATCGCGTTGCTGATCAGATTCGTCAACAATAGATCCGCCAGCGATTGATGCATGGGGATGTAGACACCTTTCTCGATATGCACCCGGAGATCAATCGATTTCATCTGGATCAGCTCGTCAAAGGCCGCCAGCGTCTCCCGGGCCAGGTTGCTGATACACACGGGCTCGCCCGCCTTGTATTCTTTATTCTCCAGCTTCGTCAGCAGCGTCAGCGAGCTGTGGATACGCGAGAGCCGCTCCAGCGCATTCTGCATCTCCGCGATCAAAATGGCCTGCTCGTCCCGGATATCGGATTCCATCAGCAAATCGAGCTTGCCGCGAATAATAGCCGTTGGCGTCTGCAGCTCATGGCTGGCGTTCTCTGTGAACTCCTTCAACGACTGATAATCCTTTCGGGCCGACTCGGTGAGCTGCAGGAGGAATGTATTGAGTTCCTGGAACTCCGAGGTCTTCGTCTCCGGCAACCGGATAGGCTCCTTCTGTTTGAGATCGAATCGTTGGATCGAACGCATCGTTCGTTTGAATGGCGCGAGGATGTATTTGGAGATAAGCCCGCCGGATACGATCACCAGTACCAGCAACACCAGCAGGATCCATTTGAATGAGTCCACCACACCGGGTAACAGCTGATAAAAGGAAGGGATAAAAGAATAGGTCGTGATCCGGTAATGCGCCGTGCCGATGGTGTAAAAGGAGGTGACCATCAGCTTGTACTCGTCGGTCTGGAATTCGGGATTCCATGCCAGCCCCCGCGTATAAAAAGAGGCGTTCCCTTTCGGTATGGAATCGGCAGGCAGCAGCGTAACCGTGGCCCGCTTACGCGTCGGATGGCCGGTATAGTCGCCGCCATCCCTGATCTGCAGGGCAATAATATCATTGAGCCGCTGGTGCCGGGCCACTTCTACCTCGCCCAGTTTCCACTGGATCTCATAATACACGATGGCGCCGCCGATCAGCAGGACCACCAGCATAATGGCGAAATACCACAACGTGAATTTTGTCGTCAGCCTCATCCGTTATCCCCCAGGTGGGAGTTAAATTTATATCCCAGCCCATAAACGGTGGAGATGTAATCCATCCCGCCCGCATAACTGATCTTCCGGCGTAAATTCTTTACGTGCTGGTATACAAAATCGAAATTAGCCAAATTATCGGTGTAATCCCCCCATAAATGCGCGGCGATGCTCTGGCGCGAGAGCACCCGGTTCTTGTTGACGATAAAGTACAGGAGCAGATCGAATTCCTTCGGAGTCGTATCGAGCAGGGTATCCCCCACCCTTACTTCAAATATATCCGTGTTCAGACTGATCTCATTGAACTCCACGATACGCGCTCCGCCCAGGTTCTTCCGCCGGTAGATGGCCCTGATACGCGCATGCAGCTCGGCGAGATGGAACGGCTTGGTGATATAGTCGTCCGCCCCTTTCTCCAACCCGATGATCTTGTCATCGAGGGCATTCCGGGCGGAGATGATCAGCACATTGGTGTCCTTGTATTCGGCCCGGATATAGTTCAGCAGGCTGATCCCGTTCCCATCCGGCAGCCCGATGTCCAGCAGGATACAGTCGTATTGGAATAAGGTGATCTTTTCCTTTGCCTGCTCCAGCGTTTCGCAGGACTCACAGATATAGCCCTCACGTCCCAGGTAATCCCGGATATTGCGCGCCAGTTCCTGGTTATCTTCGACGATCAGCACCTTCATATCCTTGCAATGTTCAACATTAATTTTGAAGCAAACTTGAAGCCCTGGACCCAGCGCTTCGGCGGTTTACCGGTATCCCTGCGCCTGCAAGTGGAACAGCTCGGCATACTTCCCGCCTTGCTCCAACAGCTCTTCATGACTGCCGACCTCCTTCATTTCGCCCTTTTCGAGCACCAGTATCCTGTCCGCCATCCGCACCGTGGAGAACCGGTGTGAGATCAGCACCGCCATCCGCCCGCGCGTCAGATCGGCAAACCGCTGAAAGACCTCGTATTCCGCCCGTGCATCCAGCGCAGCCGTGGGCTCGTCGAGGATCAGCAGCTGCGCATCCCGCATATACGCCCGCGCCAGGGCGACTTTCTGCCATTCTCCGCCAGAGAGCTCCACGCCGTTCCGAAAACGCCGTCCCAGCGACTGGTCATAACGGCCCGGCAGCCGCTCCGTCACATGATCCGCGAGACTCCGCTGCGCGGACGATTCGATAAGCTCCCGGTCGTTCTGTTTCTCGATATTGCCTACGGCGATATTCTGCGCAACCGTCATCTGATATCTTAAATAGTCCTGAAAGATCACGCCCACCTCCCGGCGAAGATCATCGGGATCGTACTGCCGCAGGTCGACCCCATCCAGCAGGATGCGGCCCTCCGTAGGATCGTAGAGCCGCGTGAGCAGTTTAATGAGCGTAGTCTTGCCCGCGCCGTTCTCGCCTACAAGCGCCAGCCGCTCGCCCGGTCGCAACGTGAAGTTCAGGTGCCGGTTGGCCCAACGCTCGGAGTCGTGATAACGGAATCCTACGTCCTCGAACCGGAAGCCTTCCTTTATAGGACGCGGGAAAGGCAGTGGATGGACCAATCGCACGATCCGTGGCTTGATCTCGAAGAACTCGAAAAGGTCTTGCAAAAAGATGGCGCCCTGCGAGACGCTCGTGAATCGCGTCAGGATGCCTTCCAGCAAACTACGCAGCTGCCGGAAAGAACCCGCCAGAAACGTCAGATCGCCGATCGACAGACGGCCCTGAACGGCCCGGATGATGATCACGACATAGGCGCTATAATACCCTGCACTGCCTAGCAAGGAGAAAAAGGTCCCCCAGGCGGAACGTCTGATGGCCAGCGCACGGCCGTCGTTATAAAATTTATCCGACAATTCACGGAACCGGCCGATCAAAAAACCACTCAGATCGAAAAGCTTGACCTCTTTGGCGGTTTCATCGCTTGCACCCAGGTATCGCAGATAGTCCAGTTCCCGCCGTTCCGCCGTCTGCGCCCGCGTGAGTGCATAACTGCGGTCGTTGAAATACGACTCGCCCAAAAAGGCCGGCACTACCGCTACCAGCAACAGCAGGATCAGCCAGGGATTGAAGGCCATGAGCCCCACCGCGAGAAAACCCATGCTGATGAGGTCCTGCACCTGTCCAAGGACCTGGGACAGCAGCACCGTCCGGCCATTGGTCTGTTGACGCGCCCGTTCCAGCTTGTCGTAAAAATTGGTGTCTTCGAATTGATCCAGATCCAGCCCGGCCGCATGCTCCATGATCCGGATGGAGGTATAGTTGGCAAATCGTTCTCCCAACAAAGAATCGATGAGCGTGATCGCCCGCATCAGCCCATCCGACAACAACGCCAATGCAAACTCCGCAGCCACCAACTGCCAAAGAAAATGCATGCCGTCCTGCGAGCCCAGACCGAAAAGACCGTGCCGGACGGCTCCATGCCCGCCGCGGGTCAGCAGCACCACCTGGTCGATGATCAGTTTTCCGATATACAAAACGGATACGGGGATAGCGCTCCGGGTGAGCCGTAGCACGGCATCCAGGGCCATAAAACGGGGGCTGGTCTGCCATACAAGGGCAAAAAAACGCGGCAGGTCGCGTAAGGCATTGAGCCGCTGTCGCCAGGTAAGCGGGGCATCAGATAGCGGGGTTTGGGCATTCTTCATTAGACAAAATAACAAAATTGCACCCACCTGGTTCGAATCACTCACGGCCAATAAACCCTTCACTAACAAATTAATTACCGATGTAACCGATTACAATTCTGACCAAAATGGGTTATATTCGGCTAAATAGCGACTTGACATATGCAAAAACTGCTACTGCCGGTACTTCTGGTCTGCCTGATCGCGGGTAATGATTCCTGCCATACTCCGACGGCCGGGGATGCAAAGAACAGCTTTCCCTTTATGGATCCGGACCTGCCCATCGACCGGCGCGTGGACGACCTCGTCGGCCGAATGACCCTCGACGAAAAGATCGGCCAGATGATGAACGCGGCCCCAGCCATCCCCCTTCTGGGGATTCCCGAGTACAACTGGTGGAACGAATGTCTGCACGGCGTGGCCAGGGCCGGCCTGGCGACCGTTTTCCCGCAGGCCATCGGGATGGCCGCCGCCTGGGACCAGGACCAGCAGCTACGCATCGCGGATGCCATCTCCGACGAAGCCCGCGCCAAACACCACGACTTCGTTCGCAAAGGCCAACGCCTGATCTACGAGGGCCTTACGTTCTGGTCTCCCAATGTCAATATCTTCCGCGATCCGCGCTGGGGCCGTGGCCAGGAGACTTATGGAGAAGATCCTTATCTCACCGGCCGCCTCGCCGTCCAGTTCGTAAAAGGGTTGCAGGGCGACGATCCGAAATATTTCAAGACTATCGCCACCGTAAAACATTTTGCCGTCCACAGCGGCCCGGAGCCCGAACGACACTTTTTCGATGCCCGGACCGACGAGCGCGATTTTCGTGAGACCTATCTGCCGCAATTCGAGATGGCTGTGAAAGAGGGAAAAGCGTATTCGGTGATGTGCGCCTATAACCGGTTCCGCGGTGAACCCTGCTGCAGCAGCAATGAATTGCTGACGACTATCCTGCGAAAAGAATGGGGTTTCCCGGGTTATGTCGTGTCCGATTGCGGCGCCATCGACGACATCTATCAACACCATAAGGTCGTCGCCACACCGGAGGAGGCCGGCGCCCTCGCCGTAAAAGCCGGTTGTGATCTCGAATGCGCCACGACCTACACCCATCTCAAAGAGGCCGTTCAGAAGAACCTCATTACGGAAAAAGAGCTCGACATCGCCGTAAAACGTCTTTTCACCGCCCGCTTTCGATTGGGTATGTTCGATCCACCGGAGCGAGTGAAATACGCTTCCATCCCCTACTCCGTCGTGGACAGCAAGGAACACCGCGACCTGGCGTTGAAAGCGGCCCGTGAATCCATCGTGCTGCTAAAGAACGAGCACAATATGTTGCCGCTGAAAAAAGACATCGGCACAGTCGCTGTCATCGGTCCTAACGCCGACGACGCATCGATGTTATTGGGAAATTACAACGGCCTGCCCTCCAAAGCCTATACTCCGCTCGAAAGCATCCGTGATTACCTGGGGACGGCACATGTCCGCTACGCAAAGGGTTGCGAGCTGGCCGAAGGGCTTCCCACCTTCGAACGCATTCCCGCGGCGCGGCTTTCCCATGAAGGTCACCCGGGTCTGCAAACCGACTATTATTCGAACAAGGAACGCAGCGGCAGCATTTTTTTCTCCGCGGTCGACACGGTGCTCGATGCCAATTGGGGCGATGGGGCGCCGCGAAAAGATATGAATGAAGACGATTTCGGCGTACGCTGGCAAGGCGAGATCGTTCCGGATCATTCCGGCACCTACCAGCTCGGCATTATCACGACCTGCAAGGTAAACCTCTATTTAAATGACAGCCTCCTCGCCAATACCAGCTATCATTTCCGGGACGAATTCAACGATCCGCGGCTGCGACATTCGAACCCGCTGACGCTCGAAGCAGGAAAAAAATACCGTTTGCGTGTAGAAGCCGGGGAATCCTATGGCGACGCCCGCGTGCAGCTCGTGTGGTCCCGGCAGCAGCCGGATCGCAACGACGCTCTTTTAAAGGAAGCCCTCGCCGCGGCCCGCGAGTCGGATGCCATCGTACTTTGCATGGGCCTTTCGGCACGGCTCGAAGGCGAAGAGATGGATGTGAATATCTCCGGTTTCAAAGGCGGCGACCGGACTACTATGGATCTCCCTGCCGTACAGGAAGATCTGATCCACCGCATCGCTGCCCTCGGTAAACCGGTAGTGCTCATCCTGCTCAATGGCAGCGCCCTCTCGGTGAACTGGGAGGACCAGCACCTGCCCGCCATCCTCGAAGCCTGGTATCCCGGTGAAGCGGCAGGACCAGCCATCGCCGGGGTCCTTTTTGGCGACTACAACCCGGCAGGTCGTCTGCCTGTGACCTTTTACCGGTCGCTGAAGGATCTGCCTGATTTTGGCGACTATGCCATGGCCGGAAGAACCTATCGCTATTTCAAAGGCAAGGTCCTCTATCCCTTTGGCTATGGCCTCAGCTATACTACGTTTAAATACGCCAATCTACAAGTCGAGCAACCGCCGCATATCGGGGATTCCGTGCACCTCGCCGTTACCGTAACCAACACGGGCGCCCGCGAGGGCGACGAGGTCGCCGAACTATACGTCGCTGCCAGAAAGGCCATCGTTCCCGTACCCATCCGCTCACTTTGGGGGTTCCAGCGTATTCACCTGCAACCGGGCCAGAATCGGACCCTGCACTTCGTCATCAGCCCGCAGGCGTTTACCGTCATCGACGACGCCATGCGACGGGTCTCCCTCTTCGGCGATTTTGACCTTTCCGTAGGCGGAGGCCAACCCGGCATGTCTCGCCAGGCGACATCTAATACCACTACCGCCACCATTCATCTTTAATGCTATGTTTCGCCATCTGCTGCTCTTCCTCGCCGCTGTCCTCACGCTCTCTGCCGCCCGGCCCGTCGCAACATCGACCAACCTACCGCCCGCCACCAGGCCCGTAGCGCAGCAATCCGACACCCTCACCGCCGGAGTCTTCCCGCCCAACCCTACCGTGCTCAAAGGCGCGACCCGTGATCTGGCCGATCTGGATGTCCGGCTGGTGACCCTAAAACCCGGTGAACTGTATGCCCCGGAGGAAGATGTCGATAGCCTCGGGCATCTGTTGATCGTCAAAGACGGCACGATTGTCGTCTCCAACAACCCTATAAAAACACTCGGGCCTGGCGGCGTCGGGCTTTATTCCGCATTCATGTTGCTTGTTTCCAACCAAACCACGTCCAAAGCGAGCTTCTATCTTTTTACGTTCGAGTCCCGCGCAGGCACCGATCGTAGAAGGGCCATGGACCACGATCCCTTTTTCTTCCGCGACTGGCCCGAGCTCGTCATGAAGCCCACGCCCAAAGGCGAGAGCCGCGCCATCTTCAGTCAGCCCACGATGTCGTTAAAAAACATCAACATGCACGCCACCACCCTCAACCCCGGCGAGATGAGCCATCCCCAACACATGCACCGTGCAGAAGAGATACTCCTGATAAGAAGTGGCAACGTACGTATGCATATCGGCAACGACTACATTCCCGCGAAAGGCGGCGACCTCGTCTTCCTGCCCTCCGGTGTACCCCATAATCTGGAAAACGGCAACACCGGCCGCACTGAATACTTCGCGCTTCAGTGGGAGCAGTAAAATATTCCGACCAATTAGGCGTTTTCCACCTATGAAAACCATTATTATCCTGTGTCTAACCTGTTGCTCCATCACGTGCTTTTCACAAAAGCACGATCATCCCGAATCCAATAAATGGCTGATAGACTCATCCCTTTATCTAAGCGATTCCACTGCGGTGTCGAACCTTGTTTTTAGTGGCGACAAGGCCGAGATCGCATTTTTGGATGAGAATGGAAACGTCTCCAGCGAGCTTTCCGTCCCGGGCCGTGTCCTGGGTCTGTCTAAATGGAAAGGAAATGTAGTAGCCTTTTATGCCGACCAATGGGATACCTGGAAGGTGATCAAAAATGTCCATGCCTTGCTCATCGATGTCAAAACCAGGACCATCCGGCAAGATCAACCCCTGTTTACTAACCCGGGAAAATATTTCATTATCTGTCAGGTTAGGAATGATGATCAGGGCAATTTCGGCTGTTTCCTGATCCGCACCACATTCCTGGAACGAGCTGATAATTCCAACAGGCCGAAGGTCCATGGACTCATCAACGGAACTTCCGCCCTGACGGCAATGTACTTGTCAGATGATTTCCATCCCGTCTCCCGGTCGTTGACAACGGCCTTGATCAGAACCGTCTTTTTTGGCAGCTATGTCAACCGTAAGGGAGAACTGGCTATCCTCTCCTATTGGAATAACCAGATCGTCGCGGAAAAATTCGGAACCGACGGGCAACTGCAAAAAAAGGCAACGGTCTCCTTTACTTCACCTGACCCGTGGGGGACCGATGAAAACCTTTGGGCCCGCGGCGCCTTCAGGCCGGGAAGCGACAATATCATGGCATTTTCCGTTTATATGGGTGTGTTCGTCGTCGATTTCGGTTCAGAAAAGGCGTGGGCATTAGAGACACCCGCAGCCAACGATAAAGATTATAACGATCGCATCAACCGGGACCCCGAAGCAAAAAAGACCCACTACTTCAAATATGCGGGTAGTTTCAAGCCGGACTGCCTGTTTTTCAATGGCGATACCCTGATCTACAGCAAAGAGATCCAGTATTGGCAAACGGAGACCAACAACACCACCAGATGGATGGGCGCGGGAACAATGGTAACCGTATACGATGGCAAATTTCAATGGATCCACAATTTTTATCTTGACAGGTATTTCGAAGCTTTTCTCGACGGCGGATATCGTTGGTCATATAAGGTGCAAAATGGTAAGCTGCTCGCATACGGCAACGCCGTCACCAAACCGGCGCACTATGAAAACATCTGCTATATCGCAGACCTGCATACTTTTACCTTGGGACAAAAGACCATGGACTGGGGTGATGTGAGTCACCAAAATTGCAGCGAGCCCTCGAGTGTTCTCTGGTTTCGCGACAATCTGTTGAAAAATCCATCGATGGGCTTAGGTTTTTTTGGACATCACATTGAAAGCTGCCTCGTAAAAATAGCATTTCCGTAAACGGCGTATCTTTGTACGTCGCCATGAAGCCCAAATTATTAAAAGTCCCCCGGACCCCGGCCCAGTCGTTCAGCGTACGGGAAGACCGGGATCCATTCATCAATAACCGCTGGCACTATCATGTCGAGGTGGAGCTCATCATCTTCCACCAGGGCAGCGGTACCCAATTCGTGGGCGACCATATCAAACGCTTCCAACCCGGCGATATCATCCTCGTGGGCAGTAACCTACCCCACTACTGGCGATACGACGACGTCTATTTCAACGAGGATGGCAGCCGGCCCGTTCACTCCACCGTGATCCATTTCTCCGAGAACTTCTGGGGCGACGCCTTTCTCGACCTCCCCGAGACAAAACCCATCCGTCACCTGCTGGAAAAAGCGCGCCGGGGCATCCTGGTTAGCGCGCGCGAGGAAGAAAAGATGCCGGAGCTCCTTCGTCATATCCAGTCCGCGGAAGGGGTGGGCCGCATCATCGCTCTCATCGAATGCCTCTCGGCCTTCGCCGCCTCACCACATCTGCAGCTCCTCTCCTCCATAGGCTTCCGCCCTGATTTCTCCGAAGCAGAGAACGACCGGATCAACGCCATCTACGACTATACCCTCCGTCATTTTACCCATAAGGTCTATCTCGAAGAAGTGGCCGCCGTGGCCAAGCTGGTGCCCAACTCCTTTTGCCGCTATTTCAAATCCCGAACCGGCAAGACCTATACCCAGTTCCTCACCGAGCTCCGCATCGGCCATGCGTGCAAACTGCTGCTCGACAACCGCATCAGCATCAAACAACTGTGCTACGAAAGCGGCTTCAACAATTTCACCTGCTTTCACAAAAATTTCAAAAGCATCACCGGCAAGACACCCCAGCTCTACCAACGCGAGCATGGGATCAGTTAATCAACTTGAAACTACGCCCGTTTCTTATATTTGCTATAGCGAACCTGTGGTTCGCCGAATCAATTAAAATTAATCGCATGCCCACCGAAATAAAATGCCCCAATTGCGGCCATCAATTTCCTATGGAGGAAGCCATGGCGGAAGAATACAAAAAGGACCTGCGCGACCAGATGCAAAAGTTCATCCGCGAGAAGGAAGCGGCATTCGTAAGTAGAGAAAAAGAGCTCCAGCAACAACAGCAACAACAGGAAGCGGCCCTGCGCAAATCGATCAGCAACGATTTCGAGCACCGCCTTCGTCTCCTGCAGGACGCTCAAAAAGACAGCGAAGAAAAGCTGAGAACCGCCCGGCAAAAAGAACTCGAATACCTCAAGAAAGAACAGGACCTCAAGAACAAAGAGGCCGAGCTCGAGCTCTCCGTCCAAAAGCTCCTCCAGCAGGAAAGAGGCAAGCTCGCCGAAGAGATCCGTCATCTCGAAGAACAAAAGATCGCCGCCCGCGAGACCGCGCATCAAATGAAATACAAAGAGCTCGAAAAACAGCTCGAAGATCAAAAACGTCTCGCCGCCGACGCCGAAAAAAGCCTTGAAGAATTGAAGAGGAAAGCCGAGCAAGGCTCCATGCAGCTCCAGGGCGAAGTACAGGAGCTGGCCCTCGAAGAGCTGTTACGTAATAACTTTCCCTTCGATGAGATCAGCGAAGTAGGCAAAGGGATCCGTGGTGCGGATTGTATCCAGCTCGTGCGGAACAACTTCGGCCAGGAATGCGGCAAGATCATCTACGAAAGCAAACGCACCGCCGTCTTTTCACACGACTGGATCGAAAAGCTCAAAGCCGATATGCGCAGCCAGGGCGCGCACATCGCCGTGATCGTCACACAGGCGATGCCCAAGGACATGCCCTGTTTCGGCGAACGCAACGGCGTCTGGATCTGCTCGTTCAGCGAGGTCAAAGCGCTGGCCTATGTCCTGAGAGACGGCATCATCCGCATCTTTAACGCCAATCGATCGCAGGAGAACAAAGGAGATAAGATGCAGCTCCTGTATAGCTATCTCACCAGCTCCGAATTCAGCGAACAATGGAAGGCCATCCGCGAGGGATTCCTGGCGATGAAACAA
>Ga0134126_10008533_pt1 | contig 12892 bp, 12 predicted proteins | sample KB31752_FD_96881 | JGI IMG/M metagenome (GOLD analysis project Ga0134126, IMG submission 96881) | Terrestrial soil microbial communities with excess Nitrogen fertilizer from Kellogg Biological Station, Michigan, USA - KB3-175-2 | ecosystem: Environmental > Terrestrial > Soil > Unclassified ...
GCGCTTATATAAGAAATACTCCGTGTATTTTATCCATCTGTTGGCACTTTGGCGCAGGGGGCACTCCTCTTGGCGCGTTCCGTTGCACCGGCGGAGGGCTGGGCAAGGGATAGTCCGAAGATGTTGTGCTCGCGCCGCCAGGCGATCCGCGGCCTGCTGGCCGCACCGGTGGGAGTCCTGGCGGAGACGCGCGGTCATCCGCTCGCCGCCGCGCCAGCTTCGGCTTTCGCGACCTATGCGCTCGAAAATCTCGGCGCGTCACCGAGCCCCGCCGACTCCTTTCATTCTTTCGGCATGGCATTCGTCGCCGGCGATGTGCCGAAGGGATTCGAGCCGGCGCTGCTGAGCGAGGACGGCACGCGCCTGCCGGCGCAGGCCGATCTCTGCGCGCGCTGGCCCGACGGCAGCCTGCGCTGGGCCGACATCGCGCTGCGCCATCCGTCGCTTCCCGCCGGTGCCGCGCATCGACTCCAGATCGCCGCCGCACAGGCCCAGCCGGCCGATGGATCGGCGCCCGATCCGAGCCAGGTCGCGCGCGCGAGCGATCTCGCCCTCGAGCTCACCGGCATGGGTGACGAAGCGGGCAAGCTCCAGGGCTCGGGCGGCTGGCTTTTCCAGGTCAACCGCGCCCTCGCCGAGCCCGGCCGCGTGAGTCTGACACGGCGCGGCCCGGTGTGCTGGGAATGGCGGCTGTGGGACGCGGTACGCGATACGGCGACCGGCGCGCCGCATCCGCATCTCATCGGCATCGCCTATCTCCGGCTCTGGCGCGGCGCCGACGGTGCGCTGGGACCGATCACCTATTGTCTCGGCCTGGCACAGGGCTGGATGAGCGTGGCCGCCCCGACCCGCCTCGCCTATGACGCAAGCTTGCGCAACGGCACGCAGGAGATCAGGCGCTTCACGCGACGGATCGCCGTCGCGTCGGTCGATGCGCAGGGAAGGCTGCATGTGCCGGGACATGGGCTCGCCACCGCCGACGCGGTCGGGCTCGAAGCGATCGTGTCGGCGGATGATGTCGTCGAACGCTCGGTCTATTACGTCCACCGCATCGACGATGATTGGCTCAGCCTGCATGACAGCGGCTACGACGCGCAGAACAACGACCGTCCGCGCGCCCTGCCCGAGATCGGCGCGCAGCCGGCCCTGCTGCGGCGCATCTTCCATCATCACCACAGCGCCTGGCTGGCGCTCGGTGCCGATGCGCAACTCGACTGGCTGGGCGCGCGGCCGGCGCTGCATGGGCGGCACGACCGCGAGTATCTGCGGCGAACCGGCATGCTGCCGCCTTACGATCTCGGGCAAAAGGTCGATCGGGCCCGGGAGCGCGGCCGGCGCGGCTACGATCCGACGCCCTCCTACGCTCCCTTCGCGCTGGCGAGCGCCCGCTCCTATACGGATGCGCCCGGCGAGCATCCGCAGATCGGTCTCCTGCCGGGCTGGTGCGCCGCCGCCTTCCTGAGCCAGGATCCGTGGCAGGCCACGCGCGCGCGCATCAATGCCGTGGCATCGGCCGGCTATCCCAACCGATTCGCCGACGAGCGCAGCCTGCCGCAGGCGCCATTCCCACGCCCTCCCAATGTGCTGGCGAAGGATTTCGACGGCATGCCGCCGCCGCGACCGGCGTCGTTCTATTACAGCGCCAAAGGCCATTCGGACGATGTGGCGGCGCCGGCGGGGGGCGACGGCGCCTGGATCCCCGGCGACACCGCGCATTACCCCTCGCCCTTTTATTACACGCTGCTGACCGAGGGCGGCCGGCATCTGCTCGATCTCGAGATCCTGTGGGCGAGCTTTGTGCTGCTCAACCGCGAGACGGAGCTGCGGCGCCGGCGCATCGACCGTACCTATTACGGCATCGTCATGCGCAACGACTACAATATCCGCGCCGACGGCTGGGCCATGCGCGAGCTGTCCTATGCCGCCGCGATCATTCCCGATGGCGAGCCGGAGCAGGCCTATTTCAAGGCGGCGCTCGAGGAAAATCTCGGCTTCGCCATGGCGACCATCGACGCCGCCTCCCCCGCCTTCCGCGCCGGCGGCCATTGGAGCTTTCGTCCCGAGGGCGTCGAGTCGCCCTGGATGCACTGCTTCATCATGCAGGCCATGGCCATGATCGCGCGCCAGCATCCCGATCTCGAACCGGCGCGCCGCTTCCTGGTTCATCATCAGATCCAGATCCGCGCTTTCGTCGATCCCAACCCGATGCTCGGCATCGCCTACCGCTTCCTCTACCGCAAGGCGAGCGACGGCGATTATCTGCTGCCCGACCAATTCCTGTATCTGCTGGAAGGGCCGGGGGAGGTGCGCGTCCGCTTCACCGAGGACGGCACCACGCTCGAGCACGAGCCCTGCCGCGTCTGGAAGCTGGGCGACGGCGACCGGCTGCGCTTTACCGTCTATGACGGCGACTGCGTGACGGTGAACCGGCTGCCGCCTGGCATCGCCGATCGGGTCTTTCGCCTGGCCGAGACGACGGAGAACCGCTTCCGCCTGCTGGCCGCCGATGGCGGCGAGCCGTTGCATTGGCATCCCCGCGATGCCACGGGATATGTCACCGGCTGGTGGCGGCCGCGCGATTGCCCGGCGCCGCAGGACGTCATCGGCGATCCGCAAGGCCGTTATCAGATCATGCGTGCAACGCTGGCCTGCGCGGCATGGGCTGGGCTGTCCGGCTTCGCCGAGCTGCATCGGCGCTACACGGCAGGCGACGGCACCGATCTCAGCGGCAACCCCAAATATGCATACAGCCCATGAGCATAGGTGGGCTCCGCGCGGTGAAACTTGGTGGAGACGCAACCGTTCGACAGCGGACCCGCCGCCTGGCCAGCCGCACGAGCGCAGCCGTTACCGCCGGGCTCGCCCTATCTTGGTATGAGTTCCGCATGAACTGGTCGTTAGCGAACCGCTCGCAGGGCGTATCGGACGCCATCCTGCCCAAGGCGCCACCGGCGGCCGAGGCAGGTGCGGCGCCGGCCGCCCGGCCGGCCGGCAAGCCGGTCTGGGCGCTGGTCATTCCCTGGGACACTGCGGAGCCGGGCGGCGTCAGCCAGGTCGTGATCAATCTTGCCGAAGCGCTGCGCGACAATGGGCGCTACGAGCCGGTGGTGATCGTGCTGGATTGGCGCGCGACCGGCCGCGTCGAGATGCGTGACGGTATCCGCCACCTGTTCATCGGACTGCGCACGCCGGACCCTTCCGGAATCGGCCGGCTCGGCCGGATGCGCTATGCGGCGCTGGGCTGGTTCGAGGCGCGGCGATTCCAGCATCTCTTGCGCGTCCTCGATGCACGGGTGGTGAATTTCCATTATCCGGGGCCGGCGGCGGAATATCTCCTGAAATCACGCGAGCGTGCCCGCTATAGCATTCTCTTCTCGCTGCACGGGCTCGATATCCTCGAATCGGTCCGCAAAGGGCCCGCCGAGCGCGCGCGCTATGTCCGCATGCTGGCCGAAGGGGATGCGGTCGTCGTCGTGTCGCACGCCTTTGCCGCGCTGGTGAGCGATCTGGCGCCCGAGCTCGCCGGCAGGACCAGGGTGGTTCATAACGGGGTCACCCCCCGCCGCTTGCGCGCCGGGCAGCCGCCCGATATTGCCCTACCCCGGCGCTACATCCTCAATGTCGCCACCTTCGAGGCGAAGAAGGGGCAGAAGCATCTGATCGAGGCCTTCGCGCGCCTTGCCGCTTCGGACCCCGATCTGCATCTGGTGATCGCCGGCCGGCCCGAAGGCGCACTGCCGCCGCTCGTCGAGCAGATCCGCGCCCTCGGCCTGGAAGATCGCGTCCTTCTGCTGCGCAATGTGCCGCATGCGCAGATCGGTTCGCTGTTCGCCTCCGCGAGCCTCTTCTGCCTGAGCTCGCTGGCCGAGCCCTTTGGCATCGTGCTGCTCGAAGCCGGGCTGTTCGGCCTGCCGGTGGTCGCGACACGGGTCGGCGGCGTGCCGGAGATCGTCCGCAACGGCGAGAACGGGATTCTGGTCGAGCCCGGCGACGGCGCGGCGCTGGCCGAGGCCATGCGCCGGCTGCTCGATCATCCGGAAGAAGCGGCGGCACTGGCCGATCGGCTGCGCCGGCGGGTTTTGGCCGAGTTTCGATGGCCGGCCTCGGTCGCGCGCTATGTCGCACTCGCCGAGCAGATCGACCCGGTCGCGGCGGCGGCGCGGCTGAAGCCCTCGGGCTAGGGCAAATTGCGATGGTCCGTGACCGAATTCTGACCCAGCCGTCAGGCGAAGCCTCCGATGGCCGGTGGTCGCACAGTCTCCCGTTCCACGCCGGCGCGCACAGCGGTTCAAGCTCGACGGGGTCGGCGCTGATCGGCCGGGAAACTGATCTTCGCCAATCCCGTTCAGCTTACGATGCGGTAGCAGGGACCAGCTGCCGCGACGGGCGGGATTCGCGACAGGTCAGCATGCCGACGCTTAATGGGATTTCTCGCCGCTGGCGGCCGCGTGCCGACGGGACGCCACGGCCATTTGCCGCCCCTCTGCTTTGGCTGGTCATGCTAGCGCTGCTGGCCGGCTGTCACGGCGAACCGCGGGTGCTCCAGGTCGGCGCCGACAAACGCTATCGCAGCCTGGGCGCGGCGGTGGCCGAAGCCGGCGACGGCGATACCATTCTGGTCGATGCCGGGACCTATCTGAACGATTTCGTCACCGTCACCGCGAGCCTGCATATCGTCGGGGTGGGCGGCAAGGCGCGGTTCGAGGGCAATCAGCACATTCCCAACGGCAAGGCGATCCTGATCGACCGCGCCGAGGATCTGACGCTCGAGAATCTGCAGTTCGTCGGCGCCGAGGCGCATGACGGCAACGGCGCCGGCATCCGCTACGAATGGGGCACGCTCACCGTCCGCAATTGCGACTTCATCGACAATGAGGAGGGGATTCTCGGCGGCCGCGTGCCCGGCGGCCGCGTTTTCATCGACGGCTCGAACTTCCAGCACAATGGCTCCGGCGACGGCCAGACCCACGGGCTCTATATCGGCGTCGTCGACAGCCTCACCGTCACCAACAGCAATTTCGTCGACACCGTCCTCGGCAGCCATCTGAAGAGCCGCGCCGCGCGCACCGACATCGCCAACAGCCGCTTCATCGATGGGCCAGGCGGCAACACCAATTACGACATCGACCTCTGCGACGGCGGCATCGCCACGGTCCGCAACTCCGTCATCGCCAAATCGGCGGAGGCCGACAACCGCGCCCTCATCCATTTCGGCGGCGAGGTGAGCGACCCCGAAGGGTCCCTCCTGGTCGAGGACAACAAGCTCAGCAGCGACCGGCCGGGCAGCGTCGCGGTGCTGAACCAGACCCGCCTGCCGGTCAAGCTGGTCAATAACGGCATCGGCCGCAATGTGCAGATGGTCTTCGACGGCAATCCCGGCGAGGAGCTGTCGAGCTGGAAGCTGCAAGGATGAGCCCGCCCCTCATCTCCGTGCTGGTCTGCACGCTGGCGCGAAAAAGGCGCGCCAAGCTGCTCCAGCGTGCCCTCGCCAGCATTCTCGAGGGGCAGCAAGGACTCGGGCTGCCGATCCTGGTGGTGAACGGCACCGCCTTCGATGAGGATCTGCTGCGCCGGCTCGAGGCACGCACCGATATCAAGGTCATCTATCGCGCGAAGCCGAGTCTCAGCGCCGCCCTGCGCGCCGGCCGCAAGCAGATCGAGACGCCCTATTTCGCGACCCTCGACGATGACGACGAGTTGCTGCCCGGCGCCCTCGCCAAGCGTCTCGCCGCGCTGACGGCGGACCCCAAGGCCGATCTCGTGGTCACCAATGGCTATTACGATGACGGCAGGATGCCGACGCATCTCGATTACCCGAACCTCGCACGCCTCGGGCGCGATCCGCTGCGCAGCGTGCTCGAGAAATCCTGGCTGCAATCGATCAACGCGCTCTATCGCACCGACCGGGTCACGGCGCGCGATTTCGAAGGCATGCCGGACTATCTCGAATGGACCTGGCTCGCTCTGAAGCTCGCCCCCCGCCATCGCATTGTCTTTCTCGACGAGCCGACATACCGGCTCAATCGCCACGAGCCGGATTCGCTGTCCCTCTCGCATCATTTCGGGCTCCCGCCGGCGATCCGCGCCATCCTGGCGCTCAACCTGCCGACCGACGTTCGACGCGAGTTTCGGCAACGCCTGTCGGCCAGCCTGCACGAGGTCTCCGACCGGGCGCGGCGCTGCGGCGATTACGGGCTGGCCTGGCGCAGCCATGTGGCGAGCCTCCGCGTGCAACCGAGCTTGCGGTGGCTGTTCTATACGCGGCGGCTGTTGCTGCCCGCGGCCGGCGCGGCCGAGGACGGGCGCGCTTCCCAGTCGGAAGGCGGGTCCCAGCCATGAGCAGCATCGAGGCGCAAAGCCCGGCGGACGCGGCGCCGGCCGGCGGCGGGGGCAGCATCGGTCGCCAGATGGCGCAAGGAACCTGGTGGACGGTCATGAGCCGGCTCGGCGTCCAGGCCATCGGCTTCCTCAGCACGCTCGTGCTCGCCCGCCTGCTGGTGCCGGCCGATTTCGGGCTGGTCGCCCTCGCCAACACCTTCTCGGCGGCGCTCCTCACCATCTCCGAATTCAGCCTCGATGTCGTGCTCATCCAGGACCGCCAGGCCGGGCGTGAGCATTACGACACGGCCTGGACGCTGTGCGTGCTGCGCAATCTCGGGCTGGCGCTGGCGCTGGCGCTGGCGGCCGACAAGATCGGCGTTTTTTTCGAGGATCCGCGCGTCGCCCTCATCATCTATTGGCTCGCCGCCGCCACCTTCCTCGACGGCTTCTGCAATGTCGGCATCGTCGATTTCCGCCGCGACCTCGCCTTCAAGAAGGACATGATCTACACCGTCCTCGGCAAGTTCGGCACCTTCCTGATCGGGGTGTCGCTTGCCTATTTCTGGCGCAACTACTGGGCGCTGGTCGGCGGCGCGGTCGCCGGCGCCGTGATTCGCGTGCTGCTCAGCTATGTCATGCATCCCTTCCGTCCGCGCTTCACGCTGGTCCGCTGGCGCGAGCTCATGAGCTTTTCCAAATGGCTCATCCTCAATAATTTCTGCGCCTTCCTGTTTACCCGCAGCGACACCTTCGTGATCGGCAAGATCATCGGTCCGCAGGCGGTCGGCCTCTACGGCATGGCCTTCGATATCGCCAATATGACCACCTCGAACCTGCTGGCGCCCATGCGCCGCGCGCTCTTCCCCGCCTACGCGACCGTCTCGCGCGAGCCGGCACGGCTGAGCGCCGCCTTCGTCGATGTCTTCGCCTTCGTCATGCTCATCGGCACGCCGCTCGCGCTCGGCATCGGCCTCGTCGCCGGACCGCTCATCCATGTGATGCTCGGACCGCAATGGCTCGATACGATCCCGCTCATCCAGGTGCTGTCGCTCTACGGCCTCCTCAATCTCGTCAGCGCCGGCTCGGGACCGATCTTCCTGGCGACAGGCCGGCCGCAATACATGATGTATGTGCAGGGCAGCACCACCTTCATCATGATTCCGCTGCTCATCCTCGGCACGCTGCATTACGGCGCCGTCGGCGCGGCGACCGCGGTGACGATCACGACGGCGATCGCCGTGCTGATCGATTTCCAGCTGGTGATCCGGCTGTTGCATCTGCCGGTCAGGGTGCTGCTGCGGGCGAGCTGGCGGCCGATGCTGGCCGGCGCCGGCATGACGCCTGCCGTGCTGGCACCGCAGCTCTTCTGGCCGGAGCCGCAAAGCCTCGCCGGGTGGGGCGGCCTGCTCGCTCTCGGCGTGCTGACCGGCGCCCTGCTTTACCCGGCGCTGGTGCTGCTCCTCTGGTGCCTCGCCGGCCGGCCCGAGGCGGCGGAACGGCATGTGCTCGCCTGGCTCGGCGAGCGGCTGCACATCAGGCGGGCGCGCAGCGCCGCCTGGGCCGCGCGGCAGCCTTCGGCCTAGGCCGCGCCGTAAGACACGGTGATTGCGCCCGTAATGCCGATGAGACGAGCTAAGTAGAAAGACGGGCGGCAAATAAGCGCAGCCATGCTGACTATGCCATTTGTTAGAGGCCAGCCCAGTCAGGTTGGCTAATAGATTTCCCTTATCCTCAAGCGGTTTTCGTTGGGAAACGCCCTAAAATTGCAGATATCCAGTATTCTCCTTATTCTTTACTGTGGATTAACCCGTCCACCACATAGTGAATGCTTAGAAACTGGCGACAGCGGAGAGCGGAACCAAGGCCGGTCCCGGGCGAAGCCTAAGAAAGCTGTCCTTTTTTTGACGGACAAATGGACGGAATGAACCCGAAGCCGTCGGGCTCTGTTGTTGCTAGCTGGGGCTGCGCATGACCAGGGACCTCAGGGGACGGAGATCAGCGTGAGGCCGACGGACGCCAAGGTTCTGATCGTCGAGGACGAGTCGATCGTCGCCCATGACATCGGCGGGATTCTCGAGGGCATGGGCGTCACCGTGACCGCCATCGCCCAGGACGCCGCCGGTGCGCTCAAATCCATCGCCGTGGACCAGCCCGATCTCGTGCTGCTCGACCTGTCGCTTTCCGGCCGTTTCGAAGGCGTCGAGCTGGCGCGCGAGATCGACCGACGCTGGCAGATACCCGTCGTCTTCATTTCCGGCCATCTCAGCGATACCGCCGTGCGCGAGCTCGGCGAGTTCCACGCCGCCGGCTATGTCGTGAAGCCTTTCCACCCGGTCAATCTGCGCGAGACCGTGGGCTCGGCGATCAACGCCCTGGACCGCTAGCGAAAAGCAGCTTCGTCAGCCGCGCCGTCTCCGACGAGCAGGGCACGCGGGCGATCATCTTCTCGCTCATCCAGGCGACGTCGAGCGCATCGTCGGCGGCCTGCGGCTCGCCCGCGAGATAGCGTCCTGCCATCGCCACCAGCACGAAATGCACGAGCTCGCCATTCTCGCGGCGGATCATCTCGAACACCTCGAGCGGCTGCGCGAACTCGGCCGACACGCCGGTCTCCTCGCGCAGCTCGCGGGCCGCGCCCGCGGCAAGCGTCTCGCCGAGCTCGAGCCGGCCGCCGGGAAAGCCCCACAGGCCCTGGTCGGGAGGATTGGCGCGCCGCGCCAGCAGCACCGTATCGCCGCGCGGCACCAGCGCCAGCACGCCGACGATCGGCGCCGCCGCGCTTGCCATTTAGCTAAAACCCCATGATGCGCTGGGTCGATTTGCGCGCCAGCACTTCCGACACGACGAGCGTCGCGAGCGAGAGCAGCACGGCGATGACGGTCAGGCGCAGCGCCGGCGCGTCGCCACCGGGCGCCTGGGTAAAGCTGTAGATCGCCAAGGGCAGGGTCTGGGTCTCGCCCGGTATGTTCGAGACGAAGGTGATGGTGGCGCCGAACTCGCCGAGGCTGCGGCCGAAGGACAGGAAGAAGCCGGCGAGAATCCCCGGCAGGATCAACGGCAGGGTCACGGTGAAGAAGATCGCAATGCGGCCGGCGCCCAGCGTCGCCGCCGCCTGCTCGAGCTTGCGGTCGACGAGCTCGATCGACAATTGCACGGCGCGCACCAGCAGCGGAAATCCCATGACCGCGCTGGCCAGCGCCGCCCCCGTCCAGCGAAAGGACAAGCTCACCCCGAACAGGTCGAGCAGCAGCGCACCGAGCGGCCCCTTGCGGCCGAGCAGCAGCAGGAGGAAATAGCCGGTGACCACCGGCGGCAAGACGAGCGGCAGATAGATCACGCCGCTCACCAGGCTCTTGCCCCAGAAATTCGTGCGGGCGAGCAGCAGCGCCACGAGAATGCCGAACGGCAGGCTCAATCCCACACCCCAGATGGACACTTTGAGGCTGAGCAGCAGCGCCTCCCACTCGCTGTCGGTGAGTGAGATCAATGTCCGGCGACGGCGCCGATCAGGGTGAAGCCGCGCTTGGCGAAGAACGGCATCGCCTCCCAGGAGCGCAGCCAAGTCGCGTAATGGGTGGCCTCGATATTGGTCGAGCCGGCGAGCACCGCCATGGGATAGACGATCGGCGGATGGCTGGCCGACGGAAACACGCCGACCCGCCGCACCCCCTGATCCGCCGCCACCTCGGTCTCGAAGGTGATGCCGAACGGCGCCTTTCCCTGGCTGACGGCGGTCAGCGCGGCGCGCAGATTGGGCGCCAGCAGCAGCTGCTTCTCGACGGACGGCCAGCTGCCCAGCCGCTGCAGCGCCGTGCGCGCATAGACGCCCGCCGTCGAGATCTCGGGATCGGCGATCGACAGCTTGCGGCCACCCAGCAGATCCTTGAGCGCAAAGCCGGGCAGAATGTCGAGCCTGGTCCGGTCGGATGCGGGGGCGATCAGCACCAGCCCGTTGCGCACGAGATTGGCGCGGGTATCCGGCTTGATGAGCTTGCGCTCTTCGAGATAGTCGACCCATTCGAGACCGCCGGCGATGAAGAGATCCGCCTTGGCGCCGGCCTCGATCTGCTTGGCCTGCGTGCCGCTGGCGTCGTAGGAGACGAGGATGCGCGTGCCGGTGAGCGCGCTGTAGGTCGCGTCCGCCTCCTCGAGCGCCTCCTGGAAGCTGGTCGGGCCGAGCACGATGATGTCGGAAGCGCGGGCGGCGAGCGGCGCCCACAGCACCAGACCGACAAGCATTACGAGTTCCGGCACGGACAGCCGCACCCGTCTCATTCGCTCCCCCCGCCGCTTGGCCGGGAATTTACCACGCCTTCCAACAAAATGCCGCGCGATCTTGCCGCATCCGGTTCAACGCGGCTGCGGCACGGTCCGGTAGAGCCGCGGCAGCAGCGGCCAGGCCGCGCGGCCGAGGGCCGCCAGGGTGACGGCGCCGCCGCCCGCCAGCACCAGCATCGGCGGCCGCAAACCCGTATCGAAGCTGAAATCGGCGCCCAGCACCATGCCCATCCCCACCCCCGTCAGCAGGTGGAAATAGAAGGCCTCGGCCAGCGCGGTGAGGCTCGCGACACCGAGGCTGAGCAGGGCCAGCGCCCAGACCGGCGGCGGCCGGCGGCCGAACAGCGGCGGCAGCAGCCGCCAGCCGAGCAGCCAGGCGAACAGCCCCGCCATCCAGGTCGGCTCGGTGATGTCGAGCTTCGCCTGAATAAAGAAGTGGGTCAGCGCGAGAAAGGCGATCGGATAGACGAGCTTGTGCAGCCGCGACCAGTTGCGGCCGAGCCGTTGCGCCATGCGGTCGGTCGAGGTCACGGCGAGCGCCACCAGCCCGATGATTGCGGTGATGCCGACCAGCAGATAGAAGCGCAGCACGATCTCGGTTGCGACCTTCACCAGGTCGAAGCTCTGATCGACGATGTAGGCCGAGAGATGCAGCAGCACATAGCAGGCGGTCGCCACCCCCAGCATGCGCCGCACGGAGCCGAGGCCGCGCCATCCCAAGCTGCGCTGGAACGGCGTGACCGCGAGCGTCGTCAGCAGCAGCCGCACGGTCCACAGCCCGAGCTCGTGCTCGACCTCGGTGAAAGGCTCCGATCCGAGATTGCCGGTCAGGATCTTGCCCAGGATGAACAGGCCGGGCGCCAGGATGGCCGCGAAGAGCGCCGCTCGCAGCGCCGAAAACCGACCGTTCCGATCCTGCCACACCCACGCCATCGATCCGCTCCCCGAGCCTGCCTCGCCCCTCTTCGCCGCGAGGCCGCCAAAGGTTGCAGCCTGTCCTTGCCTTGGCTAGGTTCCCGCTGCCTCTCGAAAGGATAGTGCCTATGGAAATGACTGGGGAAGTCACCATTCCCGCGCCGCGCCAGCGGGTCTGGGAGGGACTCAACGATGCCGAGACCCTGCGCCAGGCGATTCCCGGCTGCGAGAAGATCGACAAGACCTCCGACACCGAGTTCACGGCGACGGTTGTCGCCAAGGTCGGGCCGGTCAAAGCGAGCTTTCAGGGCAAGGTCACGCTGTCGGACATCGACGAGCCGAACGGCTACCGCATTTCCGGCGAGGGCAAGGGCGGCGTCGGCTTCGCCAAGGGCGGTGCCACGGTGAAGCTCAGCGACGCCGAGGGCGGTGCTACCCGACTCGCCTACAGCGTCGATGCCCAGGTGGGCGGCAAGCTGGCGCAGCTCGGCTCGCGGCTGATCGACGGCACCGCCAAGAGCATGGCCAACGATTTTTTCGGGCGGTTCGCGGCGCTGGTCAGCACACCCACCGAGGCTGAGATCGAGGAAGAGGTCGCCGAAGGGCTGGTGCCGCCGCCGCCCGAGGGGGTGCCCGACGAGGACGAGGCGCTCGACAAGGCCATCGAGCAGACACGCGCCCTGCCGCCCTGGATCTGGATCGGCGGCACGGTGCTGCTGATTGCGTTGATCCTGGTGCTCGTCACCTATATGTGAGCCGGTCCGGGCGCGGGCGCCTGCCCTCGCCTTGACCACTCCCCAGCCGCCGCTAACATGGCGGCGTTCCGCGCCAGAGGGGTTCTCAGGAATGCAGCATCAGGTTTCCTTGACGGTGAACGGCAAGAAGGCGAGCGCCACCGTCGAATCACGCACGCTTCTGGTGCAGCTCCTGCGCGAGCATCTCGGCCTCACCGGGACCCATGTCGGCTGCGACACCAGCCAATGCGGCGCCTGCGTCGTGCATGTGAACGGCGAATCGGTCAAGAGCTGCACCTATCTCGCGGTCCAGGCGGCGGGCAAGGAGGTGCTCACCATCGAGGGCCTCGCCACGGGCGACGAGCTGCACCCGATGCAGGCCGCCTTCCGCGAGCATCACGGGCTCCAATGCGGGTTCTGCACGCCAGGCATGGTGATGAGCGCGGTCGATCTCGCGCACAAGGTCAAGGACCCGAGCGAGCAGCAGATCCGGCAATGGCTCGAGGGCAACATCTGCCGTTGCACGGGCTATCACAACATCGTCAAAGCGATTCAAGCCGGCGCCGCGGGAATGACGGCGACTGAGAAGGCCTGACACGCGGGTGTACGATTTCGACTATCACAGGCCGCGCAGCCTCGCAGAA
>Ga0134126_10008534_pt1 | contig 12891 bp, 13 predicted proteins | sample KB31752_FD_96881 | JGI IMG/M metagenome (GOLD analysis project Ga0134126, IMG submission 96881) | Terrestrial soil microbial communities with excess Nitrogen fertilizer from Kellogg Biological Station, Michigan, USA - KB3-175-2 | ecosystem: Environmental > Terrestrial > Soil > Unclassified ...
GTGCCGACGACGCGGCGGGCACCTCCTGTCAATTTCGTTCCCTTGTGGAACGAATTTGACCTCTCCTCTCATTACCGCCTTAAGGACACGCTATTCCGGGCAATCCTTGCCGTCTGGTTGATACCAGGGCTGCTTTCGCTGCGGGAAAATCGTCTCGTTCCGCGACATCAGATGCGAGAGAACTTTTTTGGCCAGGTACTCCGCGAAATCGACCTCCTGATCTAGTTCCGAATCGCTGAGCATCCGCTTTGTGCGCGGTGGCCATTTGGCCGTCCTGATCGCCAGAATCAGGCAGGTGGCGATGAGGAGCGACGGTCCCAGTTTGGGCCAATCCGGGATGTCCGTGTATCCGCCGACTTCCAGCCCCATCAGCTCACTATAGCGAATAAACGGCGAACATGGAAGGCTTCCCTCTATACGGGGTCTTGAGCCGATTCGTTCAAAGTTCCATAAAGTTGACAAACCGCTCGGGAACCCGGTCGATGTGTGCCTCGCCCTGATGTCATCAGTTGAGGTTCGCCGTCTATGCTTTCCGGGTACTGGCCACCTCGTCATCCGCTCTCTAATTGACGTCCACTAGAGTATTGGCATAAACGAGAGAACCAAGGCGATCACGCCATGCAGCTTCATCGTCCCGCAATGCTTGGCCGGCTTTAGCGAATACGAATGCACGCCCCAGTGGAACAGCCCCCTGAATTTCCACTATCCCTGCAAGAAGTATCGCTGCGCGACGATGACGCACGCCGCTGCTACAGAGCATACAGGCCGTCTCATTCGGCACCCCGAATCGAAGCAGTTCCGAAAAGACGGCCACTGATGGTGCGATTTGTCCACCTCGCGACTCGATCAGCTTCGAAAGGAGCGAGAGTGCCTGCTCAATTACAGTTTGCAACCCAAAAGAGATCGCTGCCGTCTGTATCGCGAGCACATCATCAATCTCTTGGCCTGACGCGGTAGCGATCTGTGCGTACGAGTCGCCGGACAGCCACCTGCGAACCGCCGTGAAAAAAGAGGCCCGCACCAAATCGATGTTTGCATTGTCATCCAATCGATACGACTGGCGAATAGCCGTGGTCAAGTCACCATGCTGCCACGCCCAGTTCAGCATCATTTGTAGGAACTCATCGTCAGTCGGAGTATCGAGCGTCTCCCATCGCGCGAATTGTGGCTCCAAGTCGTTTTCGACCGTGGACAGCAGGCGCATCTTGGCACCTGTTTCTTTAATCCACGGAACTCGACCGGCGGCACGGATGGTAGCCACTCTGCTCGCCCGCAATCGAAAAACAGTTCTGAGTAGTTCTGCGGAAGCCGGGGGGGCATTCTGGGCGGCCAGAGTCTGTCCTGCAAGATCGATTGCAAGCTGAACAAGCGCTTCTTCAGTAATTTCCTCTGAGGCAAGGTCGATCAGAGTCGAATCGATACCGTCGATCAGTGAGTGCCCTGGTCACCACGCTTATTCATGGCGAAGATGACCGCAGTCCCCATCGGCAACGCCTTCCGCGCGGCGCCGACCGCCCGTGTCTTGAAGGAGTCGAAGTTCAACGTGTTGATCCGACCAGTACTCTCCTTGAGATAACGGAAATCGCTCTTACTGAGAAAGCCTTCGACCGTAAACCTCGGAGGTTCCGGCAGGTGGGGATGAACCTCAAGATCGACCCTCTTCGTGTTACCCGCGCGTGCCTCTCGAAGAACCGCAAATTCTGCCACAGCTGGCCGATACTCACTGCTAATGATGGTCTGCTGCGTTCCCCCAAGCCAAGCGTTTGATTTCCTGGACGTTCGGCACAATCGCGGAGATGAACACAAAACGAGGACTGCCTGTCTGTCGGCTTTTGAGTCGAGCGAGGAGAAGTTCCAGCCCGATGCCGCGCGACTGCGCACCGAGAAGATGCCCCTCATCACAGATTACGAGTGAAATCCGTCCAGCGAATGTCTGATCCGCACTCAGAAGACCAGACAAAGCTTCGGGGGTCGCAACCACTAAACGAGTATCATCAAGGTTGCGTACCTCATCTCCAGTGGGCACCGTGCCACCATAGGCACATCTGGAATTGATGCCCATGCCATTCAACTGCGATCCTGTTTCAATCGCCATCTCTTCGGGCCAATCGTTGATTGGCGCGGATCACGAGAAGCCAGATATATGAAACCCACAATTTCCCCGAAATCACCGGACATCACGGCACCCGCATCCGCAAGCTTTGCGGCAAGTACGGCTGCTCGGGTGTGTTGGGTTGCGTGAGCGCTGGTTTGCAGCTTCTCGTCGGAGATGTACGCTCTTCTGAAAGCGTCGCGAAGCACAAGGCCCCAAGTCGCGGCTACGTCAGCCGCGACATTGATCCGGGTGAATCCTTGCTGTGATTGCGTCACAAACCATGGGGCGGTGACCGCCGGCTGGAGGCCTAGCTCGATCATGTATCCTCGGAAGCTTTATTCGATACGTAACTACAGGATAGTTCATCGGGTACTGGGAATACGCTCCCGGCTCTGAGCTCTCGGCAGACGCCGCCCGTAAGTCCTCATAGACGCTCATTTTTATCGCGACCGTTTCTGGAATTTCGCCAAATCGCAGATGCACTCACCGAGATTCTGGAACACGCGCGCTTTACCGCTCTGAAATGGGTGACAACTCGGTCTGCTTGATCCCGCTATTTGATCCTGCAACCCTCTTCTGGCATCATTGATGCGAAAGTAAGAGTGGTGCTATGCGAATCGCCGTTCCCCCCAGCCTTCGCATCGTCGCCGGTCTGCTTTTGGCTGCCCTGCTGAGTGTTGTCGCGTATCGGGTGTTCCGGCGGCGGGATTCGCAAGCTCCAGAGGCGCTGCTGAAGCATGCCGATGATCTCTCATGGCTGAATTCGTGGATTCAGGCCGAGCCTTATTACCGTCGAGCTGAAATCGGCTTTCGTTCCAAGGGCGAATCCTCCAAAGCACTTTACGCACAAGTCAGCGAAATGCCGGCAATGAGCGAATCGTCCACTACGATCCCCAGCCAGATTGCTGCTCTGCGTCAGGATTTGTCGTTGCCTGCTGCACGGGACCCGGAAACGCGCCTGCGGATTCTAACGATTCTGGGAATGCTCGAAACAAATTACGACGCGGGAATGGCGCATACAACTTGGGCCGAAGTGGAGAGTTTGGCTCTTGCCCGTCATCACTACCTGCTTGCTTCTCGCGCTGTCGGCGAACAGGGCATTGCTGCATTCCTATTAGGCGACATTGCAACTGCAAAGAAGGACGTTGTTCGTGCATGGATGGTCGCCAAGGTTGCCGATCCAGCCGCCAGAGTTCGCTATGCGAGCATGTACGGAACGGGGCTGGTGGCGCTTCATAAATATAAGGAGGCGCTGGGGCCTCTGAACGAAGCCATCAAGGTAGCGGTCAAGACTCCCAACATGGCATATCCAACCATTGCCATTACGGCCAAGATTGAGGCCCTGAGCGGCTTGGGACGCTACCAACAGGCACTTGAACTCGCACATGAGGAAATGGGCAGAGTCTCCGCTTATCATCTGGTAGCGCACCTCTACGATCTCCATCGCGCAAGTGCGTTGGTCTATCAGCGAATGAACGCATGGAACCAGGCAATTGGCGGGTATCAGGAGGCAATCAAATATGCAAAGCAGCTTTCCTATTGGCGCGGCATCAGCGAGTCTGATGGGCTTTTAGCCAAGGCTTATCTCCATCAGGGAATGCTGAACCCCGCCCTGAGCGCAATTGACGAGGCGATTGATGCAAACAAGGAGATTCCGGACGAGATGTATTTCGTTCCACGGAATCTTGCCATCAAGGCTGAAATCCTGGCGCGACTCGGTAAAGTGAAAGCGTCCAATGGCCTGTACGAAAAAAGCACAGATTTACTCGACGCGCTGTTGAGCACGGTTCCAACACCGATGATTGAACGCCAGCTCTTGAACGATTTGAGCGTTGTTTATTCTGGATATTTCGCATCGCTCAGCAGCCAGGGAAAGCTGCCCCATGCGTTCCGCGTGATCGAGCGCGCACGGGGACGCATTGAAGCTCAGGCGCTTTCGCATCATGCGGTCATCCCACCTCACTCGCCTAGTCCGGCTGAGTTGCGCCTGACAAGTCTCAATGTGCGCCTGCTTGATACGGACGATCCAGCCGGCAGAGGCCAGATCCTCGATTCTATTTACACGACAGAACAGCAACTCGGCACGAACGACAATGACATCGACATACCTCCCAATCCAGTAACACTACGCCGCCTCGAACAGGATCTTCGCCCTTCTGAGCTCTTTGTGGAATATGTGCTTGCGCAGCCGCACTCGTATGCGCTGGCTGTGACCAGAACGGGCGCTCACTGCTATACATTGCCGCCAAAGAGCGAATTGATGAAAGATGCTTCGCACTACCGCACGGAACTGATGGATCGAAAAGCGGACTTGCCGCTAGCGCAGAAGCTCTTCAAAAGCCTATTGGGCATCATCCCGGAATACCGAACGAAGATGGATATTATCGTGGTTCCCGATGGCGAGCTGAACCTGTTGCCATTCGGTGCGCTTGCGGATGGAAGCCAGTATATCCTGGCGTCCCATACGGTCAGCGTCGCTCCCTCCGGAACCGTACTCGACCTTTTGCGGCATCGCGGTAATCTTCTGACACACACTGACCAGTCTTTCCTCGGTGTGGCGGCGTGGATATCCAGGGCTCCTCCAGCAACGCTCCTCGCCATGGTCAGGCGCGCGGTGTCCGGCCTGAGCCGGAGTGAGTTAGTCGCGCTGCCTGAAAGCCGCTACGAAGTTGAGACCGTTGCCACCGATCTGCCACAGCCGCACACCATTTTGTTGGGCGGAAATGCCACGGAGACGGACTTCAAGAGGCTGCCTCTCGATCAATAGGAGGTGATTCATTTGGCGCTTCATGGATACGCCGACCCAGAGTTCCCGGACAGGTCTGCGCTCGTCTTTGCGCCTGAGAGTCCGCCCGTGGACGACGGGCTTCTGCAGGTGAGGGAGATAAGACAGCTTCATCTCAATGCCAGCCTCGTCACGCTTTCCGCCTGTGATACCGGCGTTGGACCGGTCGGCGAGGAGGGAGTTGCCGATATTGTGAATGCCTTCATACAAGCAGGCGCGCAAAGTGTCGTCTCCACGCTGTGGGAAATCGACGACCAGGCAACCGCGAAACTGATGATTGACTTTTACGTTCAACTTGGGCGAGGCGTTACAAAAGCCGATGCTCTGCGTCAGGCACAGATCGAAATGATGAAGTCGGGCGAGCCACCATACTATTGGTCCGGGTTTGAGTTGGATGGCGAACCTAGCGATGGCGTCCTCGGTCAGACTGGCGACCACTTCTTCAGTAGGAGCAGCAAATGACAACCACAGCAGTTGCCGTGCCGACTTCGCCCATCCAACTCTCAGAAAAAGACCGTCACACCATTCTGGAAATGGTTCTCGCGACGTTGAAGAAGCGCTTCTATGCTCCCGAAAAGCTGAACGCCGATTGGGATGCAGCAGTCGAGCAGCGCAGGCCATTGATCGAGGGCGCGGCTACCGCGAATGCGTTCGAGGAGGCAGTGAGCGAACTCCTGGCCCAACTTCATACCTCGCATCTAGGCTTCTTCCATAAAGGCGCCCGCAGGGCATCAAGTCGTGCCGCACTGAGCGCAAGCTACCTTGAAGACGACACGCCCTACGGAAAGCGGTGGATTTTCCAGAATGTCCACTCCGGCGGCGCTGCCGATCTCGCTGGCATTCAGCCAGGAAATATCCTCCTGCGCGTCAATAGCCGGGAAATCATACCACCGGAGCATCCGGTCTTCGCCATGGGAACGCAGACAGTGATCGACTTCATCGCCAACGATGACCAGGAGAAGACGGCTTCCGTAAACGTCGCCCGCCCAAAGGGGAAGAAGCTGCACTTCATTGAGCCAACACTGGTGGAAGCCCATCACTTAAGCGACACTATGGGCTACTTGAAGATAGCGATGTTCCCTGACATGGTTGGCGTTACGGTCGCCAATCGCATTTCGGAGGCGGTCACGAGTCTTGGCAACGTCCGCGAGCTGATTATTGACCTCCGTGGAAACACCGGAGGTGGGATTGGAGCACTGCGCGTGATGAGCTTGCTAACGCCCCACAGGATTCCCGTAGGGTTCTCCTTGGATCAACGACGATACAAGGGCAATGTGGAAGCTGACAAGGTGGCGTTCCCACGCTTTTCTCGAATTCCTCAGGACACGAAGTATCTATGGCTCCTCGGGCTCCGTTTCGCGCCTGCGATGCTGGCGAAGAAACCGATCGTGCTGGAAAGCGAAGGATTAGGATCTAAGCCCTTTCATGGCCGCATCGCGTTGCTTGTAGATCGCCATACCGCCAGCGCCGCCGAAATGATTGTGGCCTTTGCACGAGAGAACAATCTCGCAACTGTCATAGGCGAAAAGACTGCGGGACGACTCCTCTCCGCGACATCGGTCAAAGTCGGCAAGGGGTTCCGATTGGCAGTTCCCACGGGCATCTACCGCACATGGACCGGATCAGTCTTTGAGGGTAATCCCATCGACCCAGAGATCACTTCGGAATTTGATTGGGGGGATCGAAGACTCAGCGGAGTAGACCGACAACTCGAATGCGCGTCAAAAAGGATGAACATTGTGATATAGAGGATAGGAATTCCTTTTGACGGGTACAAGTGGCAGCGCATGCGGTTCGCGCTGCGCTATTCCGCAAAAAATCGGAGTTCAAATGAGGATCGTTCACGTTGCCACCCATCCTTCGGACCTACCAGCTAGAAGCGCTGAGCGCAAGCAAACGAAAATTTGATGAAGGAATTAGGCGTCAGCTCATAGCCCTGCCTACAGGAACCGGCAAAACGGTCATATTTGCTGACCTCATTAGAAATCACGGTATCCAAAATAAGCTACTCGTCTTGGTCCATCGGCGGGAATTAGCCGAACAAGCTCGGTGGAAGCTACAAGTTGCTAATCCCGGGATTCAAATTGGCATAGAAATGGGGCACGACGAGGCATGGCGGTGGCATCAGATTGTGGTCGCGGGGGTTCAAACAATCGGAACGTCCATAGGTGCCCGGCGACTCCAACGCTTTAAGCCGGATGAATTTGACGCAATCGTTTGCGATGAGGCACACCACGCCATTGCCGCCACTTATAGGACGATATTCGAACACTTCGGTCTGTTCGAAGCCGACAGCAACAAGTTGTTGCTGGGTGTCACTGCAACACCCGTCCGAGGCGATGGACGCGGTTTGAACGCGGTTTTTCAAGAAATCGTCTATCAGATGTCGATATTGGACGCAATCCAAAAGGGTTGGTTATGCGACCTTAGGGCCTATCGAATAAGAACCACCGTTGACTTGGATCGCGTACGAGCGAATCCCGGTGGTGATTTTGTCGAAGATCAACTTGGATTGGCTGTCAATACCTCTCGCCGCAACAACGAAATTGTCGGGACGTGGCTTAAGCTCGGCGGGCAACGGCGAACAGTCGTTTTTTGCGTCACGATTCAACATGCCAAAGATTTGGCTGAAGCATTCAAAGCTCAGGGAGTCGCAGCCGACTGCATATGGGGGGAGGATCAGGATAGAGGGAAAAAACTCGACAAGCACAAAAGAGGCGAGATCACTGTTTTGACCAATTGTGCCGTCTTGACAGAGGGCTATGACGATTGGCAGATCAGCTGCATTCTGCTGGCTCGTCCGACAAGAAGTGAATTGCTCTTTACTCAAATGATCGGCCGCGGAACGCGTATTGAGGAAGGGCTCGACAATCTTGTCGATGCGCGAATTCGAAACCAAGATATACGTAAGCCAGATTGCATCGTGATCGATGTTGTTGATAACTCGACAATACACCGTCTTGTCACCATGGCAACGCTGTTCGGCTATGAGACAGATCACGACTTCGAGGGGGCGTGCGTGTCGCGAGTCGGACGGAAAATCCAGCAAATGGGCCCAACGGAACCGAGGCTAGTGCCAGATAGGATGCTCGATGAGATGGCTGCTCTCGTCGAAGAAGTCGATCTGTTCGCGCCCAAGTGGTCAGACGGTATTCTGAATCGATCAGTGCTCCAATGGTTTCGCAGAGGTAACTCCTTTCTGCTACCACTCCCCAATGGAGAAAATATCGCAGTGGAGCACGATGGGGCTTGGAGTGCGAATGGAATCATTAATGGTCACCAGTTTCGTTCTGCCACCTTCGGCTCCTTTGGCGACGCGCTCGCGCAAGGCGAGAAGATGCTCAAAATTCTCGGGGCGGCCATTCTCGAGAAGATCAGAGTGGAGGAACACGCTGCGTCGGACTCGATCACCCCGACTCAAGAGCAGCTATTGCGCTCCGCGAATAACACAGCATGGAAGCCTAACCTCACGAGGGATCAGGCTGCCCTCCGAATCGCACGTGCTTATGAGCACAAATTAAATGCGAGGTGCGTATCGGAACTCCCGTCCGACGTAGAAGACGATGCTCTCCAAGGAAATGACGCTTCTTCGGATTTCCCGCAAGCGGAGGAGCAAACAATTGAGGCTGAGGTTTTGCCCGCGCCGTGGAATCAAAGCACGACAATGGACTCCGTTTTGAGATGGTATCGAACTGATGATGATGGCTATGCGATGCCCCTTCCGGAATCGGGCGAAATCTGCCTCCTTCCGCGTGGAGCCCGCTGGCGGATTTCGGGAGAAATTTGTGGCGTCGGAATTGCAGAACAGTTCCACGAATCATTGGAGGCGGCCTTCGTGCACGCCCAGAATGAAATGGAGGAGGCGGGCGCAAAGATACTCTGTGCTGTGAGGGCGGAGAGGGCATGGGTGGATCAAGGACCTACACCGCTTGAACGTGCATTACTGGGAAATCTACTTGGTGCAATCGAAGCACAGAGCATAGATGATCGCGCCGCTGCCCGACGGTTGATTGAGTCACTCTACAAATACGAGTACAACCCCGGCGGAGTTCAAATGAAAGAGGTGAAGGATCATGCCGGGGAACTCATCACAAAATACGGTCTCGACATTGAAGCAATCCATGAATCCGTTCAGGATCCTGAGTAAGAAGCGCGGTTACGAGTGAAGATTGAAAGGTGGTCAATTTGGTTGAATCTGAAGATGTGTCTAGCTTAATTGACGTGGCGAGTGCCGAAGAGCGCTGGGATAATGCGAATGCATTACTTAACGCGGCCCTAGTTGCTGTTCCAACGGATTGGAAACCTCTGCAGGAAAATGACGAGGGCGTAAGGGGCGAGTTCTGAGATCAGGAGGAATTCTTCGCTGCGGTGACTCATTATCGAAAATTCCATCAAAAGTGCATCTTCTGGATTGGTCCCTCTTTTTCGAAGATGTGGTGGCAACTTTCAGTTGTCCGCGGGAAGCAGAATCGGTTAGATTGCGCAATCGAGTGCATCGAGCGCGGTCTAGCGCTTGAGCCCGAACAACCGTGGTTGTGGATTGAAAAAGGCAAGCTGCTCAATAAATCGGGGCGGCACGAAGCAGCCTCAGATTGTTACGCGACGGCCGTCAATGCTCGCGCCTGGGTACCTCAAACAGTCGTGGCTCGGGCTCTTCGCGGACAAAGCTATTCTCTAGTTGAGATGGGGCGCCTTGAGGAAGCCAGGAGCACATGTTTGCAATCGCTCGATCTCGACCCTGAAAGTCAGGTTGCAAAGGACGAGTTGGAATACATAAGCAATCGGTTTAACGAGAAGGGAGAATCCGCGCGACTTCCGTGGTTTCTACATTGCGTGAAACACCCGCCGGAAGATTCGCTTACGAAACAGCTTTTGGCTTTGGTGGAGGGTCTTGAACCGCTACCTGGACCGAAGACAATCGGGGCTAAGAACTATGCCAAAATATCGGAGGCGTTTTTCAGTCGTGGATGGGCCGGATTTGAACGGGTATTTGACGAAATCGTGCCACGCGATCGCTCTGATTATGAGACGGTGAAACGTGAACTGCTGCGTGAGCCGATCTTCAGCCCTAAAGTGCATTCGAGGTTGGCACGGGTGTTCCTAGGCCACGCCACTGTGGACGAGACTATCAGTGAGGCCGCACACGCCGTAAGGCCTACCGAATTCCAGTGACGCACTCGTACGCGAACTTATGATGAAACATGTGCGGATAAGCGCCAATGCACTTATCGAGATCACCTCCTGATTCCAAATACTGATCTTGAAGTCAGTCAACTATCATTTAATTTGCAGGGGATAGTAGTAAGCGGACTGGTCCTGCTCGTGTGTTGTGGAGAGGAAATACGCTCCAGCTTTCGCATTACGAAGATCGAGAGCGACTGACACCTTCTGCTGCTGCCCAACCGCGTCCGTAGGCGCAAGCCCCTCCGCCACGACACCTGTACCGTCCTCCTTACGGGTGACGGCAATCAAGTATTGCCCCGATGGGCTGAATCGCGGGAGTATGACGGTCAGCTGCACGGTCGCGGCTGGGAGTTCAACAGATTGCAAGTGACGCGGTTGCTCACCTCGATTGGTACCGGCGTTCCAGAGATCAACCGTTTTCGATACGGGCTGGACGATAGCTAGGGTTTGCTGATGATTCTGTCTGAGGTGAAACCATCCGAAGAGTGCCACTGCGAGCACCACGCAAATAACAGCGACGAGCGCATACGCGATTTTCGTCTTCCGACCCCTGTTTTCGTTCCGAAGCGCCGCGATGCGGCTCATGCAGTTGGGACAGCTTGCCGCATGATCGATTCGTGCGTCGCTGAGCGATATTGCCGGCGAACGCTTGGCCAAGCCGCGCAGGAAATCCTCACTCGGGTGGAAGCCGAGAGGCTTTGTCTGGCCGGACGCAACATGTTGCTCATGCAGCCGTTTGATCCACGCCTCTAATTTGTCCTCGCCCGGCGAGGACCTACGTCCAAACCAATTCATCGAGGAGATTCTCCAGGTTGGGAGAGACTGCGCAGCAACGATTGTAACTCCCGGAAATATGCACGGCGGACCACTGTGTGATCTAAATCCAACCCCGCCGCGATCTCGCGCCATGTATAGCCAAACTCACGCCGGTTAAAAACTGACTGCGCGAATGGCGACAGCCGCGAAAAGAGTTCACCAGCAATTGCGTTCTCTTCGACTTCTCCGACCGAGGCGCGCAAATGCTCAAGATCAAAAAGAGAGCCGGATGCGAGTTCTCGACGCCGTTGGCGCGCAACTTGATTGGCACGGCGGCGCAAAACGCTTCTGATTCGGGCGGTGAGCTTCTGTTCTGTGCTGTCAGGGTGGCGCACAAAATATTCGCCAGCATTGCGGACGGCATGCTCCATCAGATCGTGAGCAGCATCCCGATCATTCAGGTAGGTCCACGCGCACAGCAGGGCGTAAGGCCAAGCCGCTTTCGCGGCGGGCTCCAACTTCTGATCGGAAGCCAGGTGGCCCGTGCTCCAGGCCCAACTCCAAGTCAGATCTTCCCAGTGCGGTTCCATCGGCGGCATCGCGAGCATTGGCCCGGAGGGGGATTAGACCACCAGTATTTGCCATTATAGGCAACTACGCTGCCACGCCTGCACGACGAGGTGCTCCATTTTGGCGCATAATGCCTTCCATGAGCGGCTCAAAAAGCAAGCCGAATCCGCCTAGCGAAAAACCCCGGCTTGAAGCTGCTGTCCTGATTACACGCTCTGAACAATTGATTCGTGACTCTCAGGAAATCTGCAAGAAGAGTCGGGAGTTAATCCGTCAGTCCAAGCAGGCCATCGCCAATATAAAGAAGCACCTGTGAATTCAACCTGACCCACCATTAAAAAATTATGCAGCGCAGCCCCAAAACGCTTCCCGAAGTGCCTTAGCTAGGTAGAGGACATCCGAAGAACATCGCGAGGAGGGTTCTCTGCCGAAAGGGGAACTGCTGCATGCCCTCTCTATTGAGTGGTCGCAAGCTGCGGGAAGCGGAAAGTGCTCAACTCCAAAGAGACCTGTCGCAGAATGAGTTCTCCGAGGAACTCGTGCATGCTCATGTCTGCGTCTATTGCGGGTATGCCAGGAGAGGAGAGGAAATAAGCGCGCGCGAAATGGGCTCCGGCATATTCCACTGCCCGAATTGTGAATCCGACGGTCCGTTAAACGTTGAGATTCTAGAGTGACGAGGAAATTTTATGCAGTGAGATTGAGTTTCTGCTGAATAGGTCGCCGCAGGATGTCGAGCTTCCTGCCCGCTGCTCTCACGAACTCCTTTACAAGCCGGCTCTTGTTATCCGAACAAACGGCAAGTCCGGTACTGAATTGCAAATTGCTCTCGGCCAGAGGACGCATCGTGATCCCGTTTTGCGCTATACGCCATGCGCCGGTGCGATCAAGCAAAGCCAGGCTCTCATGGAATAGGACGAAGGACATGGCCTGCTCCGGCGTCGTAACGTGATGTACGTCCGAGGCCGTGACACCGGCCCCTGAAGCTGCACTCTGAATCATGTCGTATGAATATGGGCTGACCCGGCGTGACAACACTGCCCAGCTCCGATTATTCAAATCCTTCAGTCGGATCTCTTTCCGGCGTGCAAGGGAATCGTCTGACAACATCGCGACATAATATGGGTATTTCGCAAGACCCAGGCAGCTCAATTTCGGATTCTCTGGAAGATCGGTAACGATGGCCAGATCGAGCGTACCGGCAAGGAGATCGTGGACCAGTTCACCGGGATAATCGCTCCAGAATTTCAACTTGAGCCGGGGATAAAGGGGCAGTCGAACCGTCATCAACGTCGAAACCAGAAACGGATCTGCCGATGCGGTAGTGCCGATGTTCAGAGTGTCCTCAGCGCCACGGAATGCCGCGTTGGCAGAGGATACAGCGCGTTCCATGTGCGACACCGCCTCTCGCGCTTCTTCAACAAACCGTCTACCGGGTTCCGTCAGTTCAACCGACTGATGGTTCCGCTCGAAGAGCTTAAACCCGAGTTGGCTTTCCAAA
>Ga0134126_10008536_pt1 | contig 12887 bp, 8 predicted proteins | sample KB31752_FD_96881 | JGI IMG/M metagenome (GOLD analysis project Ga0134126, IMG submission 96881) | Terrestrial soil microbial communities with excess Nitrogen fertilizer from Kellogg Biological Station, Michigan, USA - KB3-175-2 | ecosystem: Environmental > Terrestrial > Soil > Unclassified ...
CCTCTTCACGGCCAATGTCTACGATGTGCGCTTCGCCTGGTTTTTCACCTCGCACCTGTTCGCGGACGTGATCGGGCAGGGGCAGAGCTTGCGGAACAACCTTGCGCTATACCCGGCCGGCACGTCCCCGCGCTCCGGCACTCTCGCCACCCAATACCTGATCGGCTATCAGGTCAATCCGTGGACGGTCTTCTACGCCGGCAGCTCCGAGGGGTATCAGGAAATCGTCGATGGCCAGCTACAGCCGCAGCAACGGTCGTTTTTCCTCAAGGGGAGCTATTACTTCCAGCCCTGAGCTGCGGGAACACGCGCTACGAAGCCGAGGGCGCTCTGAACATCATCGCGCCCGGATGCAGGAAGTAGAGCGCGACGGCGATGAGGATGAGATAGGCGAGCAGAATGAACGTCCAGCCCATGTTGTGGCGGATGACATCGCCTTCTTTGCGCACGAACTTGCTGGTCGAGACACCCACGCTGGCAGTTTGCGGCGCGACGGGTTTGCCGATCTCCGCGCCGACGGAGTTGAGCGTGGGGGGCAGCAGCAGCGGCATGCCGAGCTGGGCGGCCACCAGCGCCTGGAACTTGCCGAACATCGCGTTGGTCGACGTGTTGGAGCCCGAGAGGGCGACACCGATGAATCCCAGGATGGGGGAGACCACGATGAAAGCGGTGCCCATGCTCGAGAAGCCCTTGGCGAGCGAGGCTGCCATGCCGGAGAAGTTGAAGATGTAGGCGAGCCCGAAGATGAAGACGCCGACGAGGCACGCTCCCCACATCTGGTGGAACGTGCGACGGAAGATCTGGCTGACCTGGGGGCCTTTGAGCCGGCCCATCATGAGCAGCAGCAGGGCTACGATGATCCAGGAGGCGAGGATCGCGGTCCCGCCCACGTAAGGTGCGAACTTGAATGCCGCCGTGACACCCGGCTTAGCCGCATCACAGGTGACAGCCAGAGACGAGCACGCTACTGCCTGCGCGGTGAACCACGTTTGCTTTGGAAGCGGCGACCAGGGACCGGTCCACGCCGCAACCACGATCAGCAGAACGAGAAAGGGCATCCAGGCTTGCGCGACTTCTGCGGCGCTCAGGCCGTGTCCCTTTGTCTGCCGGGCGAGGGCGGCATCGACCGGAACTCCGCCGTAACCGAGAACGGATCTCGGCTGCCAGACTTTCAGTAGAGCCAGCAGCGCTATGAAGCAGACAATGGACCCGGTGACGTCGGGCAGATACGGGCCGAGATACTCTGCAACTGGATACTGACCGGCGATGTACGCCAGAGAGCCGACCACGGCCAGCGGCCAGCCGCCTCTCATGCCTTTCGCGCCGGAAACGAGATACAGCAATACCCACGGCGGCAGCAGCGCGAGCACGGCTACGATCGTGCCGACGGAACCGGAGAGCGCCAGCAGCGGATAGTTGGTCACCGCGGCCAGCGCGATAATGGGCGCGCCGAGGGCGCCGAACGATACGGGTGCGTTGTTGGCGATTGCAGCGACGCGGATGGCGTTGAGGTCCGAAATGCCGAGGGAGATCAGGATGGGCGCCACGACCGCCCAGGGGTAACCGAATCCGACCAGCCCTTCCAGCAGTGCGCCGAACGCCCACGCGAACAGCATCGTCTGCACGCGCACGTCCATGCTGCCCTGCGCAATGAGCCAGCGCCGGAAGTTCTCGAAGACACCGCTCACTGTCAGTGTGTTGAACAGCACCATGCCCCAGACCGTAATCCAATCGACGCTCCACACGCCGGTCGCGGCGCCATAGACATAGGCGTGCCAGCCGTCACCCAGGGGCATCCTCCAGACCCACGCAGCCAGCACGAACGTGATGACCGACCCGACGAGGGTTGCGAGCCATGCCGGCCAGCGGTAGGCGGCCAGCAGGATCAGCAGGGAAACCACAGGGATCAGCGCCACCAGACAGGTCAGCGTCAGGTTGTGCAGCGGATCGAGCGCTTGCATGAACATGGCTTCTCCCTGGCTCCTGCCGTGCGGCGCGCCAGGATCGAGTGCCGCGTCGCACGGTTCGAGTTTCTGATGAGACGATCGGTGAGCCGGACGGTAGCGCGGGATGCGATGAAATGCAAGAAACCTTTTCTTTTCAACTAGTTGCATAACTTCATGACCCTGCGGCCGCAGGCCTCGCCCTGTGGTGCAGCCACTGAGGCTTGGTATTCTCAGAGGCGTCAATAGTTTTGCGGGGCGAGATGATGAGACGTGTCGACCAGCCTCATTGCGGGCTTGCAGTCTGGATCGGCTGCGTAGCCGTGCTCTGCGCGGCGATTGCAGCCGCTGACACTTCGAGGGCTGCGGATGCATCCTCCTTGCAGCCTGCGCCTGTTGATTCTCACTACATTCGATGGCTGGAAGCGCACTCGATGCTGCATCACGCGCAAGCGGTGGCGCGAGGTTATTCCGGCAACTCCAGGCAGTGGCATCACTCCTACGGCGAGCCCGAGCCTCATGCCGCCGTCTCGCGCGCATCGGTCTGGTTCACCGCGTATCCGGCTGCCACCATCGCTGACCCTGCGGGTGCTTCGGTACTCGCCACCCTCGCCAATGAGCGGCTGTGGCGCGCGCTCCAGCAGATCGGCATCCAGGGCATGCACACCGGGCCGATGAAGCTGTCGGGTGGCATTCGCGGACATTCGTACACGCCTTCGGTCGATGGGCATTTCGATCGGATCAGTTTCGAGATCGATCCCGGCTTCGGCACGGAGGCGCAGTACAAGGAGCTGGTCGCGACGGCGCACCGTCACGGCGCCATCGTGATCGGCGATATCGTCCCGGGACATACCGGGAAGGGAGCCGACTGGCTGCTCGCCGAGAGGGCATACAAGGACTATCCGGGTCTCTACAGCATGGTGGCTATTCCGTCGTCCGACTGGGGAATGCTGCCGCCGGTCCCTCACGGGCAGGATGCCGTGAACCTCGATCCTGCAGCCGTGGACGCTCTTGCGGCGAAGGGCTACATCGTGGGACAGCTCCATTCCGGGATCTTTTATGCGCCCGGGGTGAAGGTCACTGACTGGAGCGCCACGGACATCGTGCGTGGAGTCGACGGCGTCAGGCGCCGCTGGGTGTACCTCCACATCTTCAAGCAGGGCCAGCCGACCCTCGATTGGCTCGATCCGAGCTTCGCCGCCGAACGGCTCGTCGTCGGCGACGAAGTGGATGAGATCGGCGTCCTCGGAGACGATATGGTGCGCCTCGATGCCAACAGTCTGCTCGGCATCGAGCGCACGCCCGATGGACGAGTCTGGTTCGCGGATCACCCGCTGTCGGTGACCGTGAATCAGCTGCTGGCAGACACGGCCCGCAAGCTGGGCGCATACACGTTCGAGGAGCTCGCGGCGCCTCTCGATGCCATGCGCAGGATGTTGAGTGGGGGCCCGGACCTCTCCTATGACTTCGTGACCCGGCCCGCCTATGACCATGCGCTTCTCACCGGGGATGCCGAGTTCCTGCGCCTCGTTTACCGGCTCATGCAGGAGAACGGCATCGATCCGGGGCGCCTGATCCATGCTCTGCAGAATCATGATGAGCTCACCATGGGCTTGGGGATGTTGAGTGGCCCGCACGCAGGCGATCTGCTGCCCTTTCATGGCGGGCGGATGACGGGTCAGGCCCTGCAGGCGCTCATTCGGCAGGACATGTACAGTCGCCTCATAGGTGACAGTGCGCCGTACAATCTCAAGTTCGGCAATGGCGTCGCCTGCACCACGGCCAGCCTGATCGCTGCGAAGCTCGGGATCCGCGACCTCTCGAAGATCACACCGGCAGACATCACGAAGATCGAGCATCTGCATCTGTTGCTCGCTTTCTTCAACGCCATGCAGCCGGGTGTGTTCGCGCTCTCCGGGTGGGATCTGGTCGGAGATCTCACGCTTCCTGCCGCCTCGGTCCGCGAGCGGCTCGCCGATGGCGACACCCGCTGGATCAATCGCGGTGCCTACGATCTCCTCGGCTCGAGCCCCACTGCAAATCACTCGAACGCGGGCCTCCCGCGCGCGAGGTCACTCTATGGTCCGCTGCCCGATCAGCTCGAGCACGCCGGCTCGTTCGCATCGCAGCTCGCCCGAATGCTGAAAGTCCGCTCGCAGCTGCGGTTGTATGCGGGCGAGGTGGTGGATGCGCCTGCGACCCGGGCAAGGGGACTGTTCGTGCTGGTCAGTCGGCTACCCGACAACCACGATCTGGAAGTCACCGCCATCAACTTCGGGGACTCGGCCATCGATGAGACCCTCACCATCAAGGGTGCGGCACCGCCCATGCAAGTCATCGGCGTGTTGGGGCCCGAGGCATCCGAGCGGAGCCTGGATGCCGCAGGCCGGTTGCGATTCAAACTGAAAGGCTACGAGTGGCAGGCGCTGCGCCTCACGCGCAGATCACCATGAGGATCGGGGTCGACTGCCCGCTATGGACATGCGACGGCCCGCAACCCCGCCGCGCCCGTGTTACCAGATCCGCACGCGCTTGTCCGGCGGCAGGTATAGGCTCTGTCCCGGCCTGACGTCGAACGCCTCGTACCAGGCATCGGAGTTGCGCACCATGACTGCCCGGAACTGTGCCGGTGAATGAGAATCGGTGAGCACCTGGCGCTGCAGGGTCGCCGGCCGCATCTTCGAGCCATAGTTCTGAGCGAAGGCGATGAAGAACTGCTGATCGCCGGTGAAGCCTGCGACCTTGGGTGCCGGCTTGCCGTTCAGGGAGTCGTGATAAGCCTGGTAGGCCGCGGCGACGCCACCCAGATCGGCGATGTTCTCGTCGATCGTCTGTCGCCCGTTGACGTGCAGTCCGGGCAGGACCTCGTAAGCGTCATATTGCTCTTCCAGCGCCTTCGCCTCCTGCTCGAAGTGCTGGTGATCGGCCGCGGTCCACCAGTTGCGCAGCTCTCCTGTCGCATCGAAGGTGCTGCCTTCCGCATCGAAGGTGTGGCTGATCTCGTGCCCGATGATCGTGCCGATCGCCCCGTAATTGTCCGCCGCCGGCGCCTTGGGATCGAAGAAGGGCGGCTGCAAAATTGCGGCCGGGAAGTTGAGCGCATTCTGCAGCGGCAGGTTGACCGCATTCACCGTCTGCGGCTCCATCCACCATTCGTGACGGTTGACCGGCTTGCCGAGACGGTCGATGTTGTAGTGATACTTCACCAGCTGCGCCCGCCATACGTTCCCGAAGAGGTCGGCCGAGCTGACCGCGTAGCTCGAATAGCTCAGCCAGGTTTCGGGATAGCCGATTCCGACATAGAGGGAGTCGAGCTTCTTCAGAGCCTCCGCCTTGGTGGACGGAGTGAGCCACGTCAGCGCCTCCAGCCGCTTGTGATAGGTGCTGATCAGGTGCGCCACCATATCCTGCGCTTCCGCCTTGGCCTGCGGCGGAAAGTATTTATTCGCGTAGAGCTGCCCCACCTCATCTCCCAGCTCCGCATTGACGAGGTCCACCGCTCGCTTCCAGCGCGGCTCCTCCTGCGACACCCCGGCCAGCACTTTTCCCTCGAAGTTGAAGGTTTCCCGTGCGAACGGCTGCGAGAGATACGGCCCGTACTGTTCCAGCAGATGAAACGCGAGCCAGTCCTTCCATGTGGCGAGCGGTGTCGAGGCAACCAGCGCCGACTCGGCAGTGAACGCGGACGGTTGCCAGACGTAGAATTCGCGCTGCTGCGCCAGGCCCGCCGCCGTGAAGTACGCCTGCCAGTCGAGCCCCGGGGCCTTCGTCCGGAAGTCGGCAGGCGTCCATACGTTGTTCGCCTTCTCGATCACTTCGTTGTCCGCGAGGCTCTCGTGAACCTTCGCAATGGCATGCTCGAGCGCCAGGATCTTCGCTGCCCGCGCAGCCGGGTCGGAGTAGCCCGCCAGCTGCAGCATGGCTGCAATGTGCGCGGCGTATTTCGCCCGGACCTGCTGCATGTGCGCGGAATCCGACAGGTAGTAGTCGGGGCTCGGCAGCACGAGACCGCCTTCGAGCAGATAGGCCGCATACTCGCCCGGCTTCCTGAAACCCGGCGAGGTCCACAACCCGAAAAGATGCATGGTGTGGAAGTTGGTATTGTTGAGCGGGTCGACATCCGCGCGCAGCATGCTGCCCATCATCGCCGCCAGCTCCCGCCTGTCCCGGATCGCCTTCACCTTCGATAATTCCGGCTCGAGCGGCTTCAGTCCCAGCGAGTCGATGGCTCTCGTGTTCATGTAGGACGCGTAGAGATCGGCAATCTTGCGCTTGCCCGATCCCGCCGGCGCGTTCGCCCGTGCCGCCTCCTCCACGATGCCCGCGACGTCCTTGCGGCTCTTGTCGAAGAGAGTCGTGAAGACACCGACCCCGGACCGGTCTGCCGGAATCTTCGTGCGCGCAATCCACGCGCCGTTGGCGTAGCGGTAGAAGTCGTCACCCGGCTTCACCCTCGGGTTCATGTTTTGCACCGCGATCCCGTGCGCAACGCCCTGCATCGGCGTGCGTGCCGGCAACAGCCCGGGTGCGATGAGAAAAGTGGCGGCGGCGGCGAGGGCGAAGGGGTGAAACGAGCGCACGGCAGGCATCTCCTTGCGGCAACTCTGTTGGTGGCGGCGGGCAGGGCGGCCGCCACGGGTTGGTATTGCTCTGCAAGCCCCGAATGCTAGCACGGCCGGCAAACCCCTGGGCCCGGGCGGCCCGTGAATGCGTCCGTCCGTGCTGAATCGAAGATGGATTTCTGCGGCGCCCTGGATCCGGCCCGCGGGTCCGGCGATCGGATTGCTCTTCTTCGGGTTGGCAAACGAAAATCGCCTTGCGGACGCTTGTCCCGAGAGGCAGGTCACGGTTCGCTCCAAAGGGATGGACAATTATCTCAATATATGTAGACTTATGGCATGGAGCGAAACAGAAGACCGTCCCTGCACACGCTGTTGTTGCTGGAGGCGTTGAGCAAGCGGCCCCGCGCGTGGCAGTACGGCTATGAGCTGTCGCAGATCACCGGCCTCCAGTCAGGAACGCTCTACCCGATACTGATGCGGCTTTGCGATCGTGGCCTGCTGGAGTCGCAATGGAAGGCGGCGGTCCAGCCCGGCCGGCCGCCACGCCACGTCTACCGCCTGACGACGGCGGGTACGGCCTTCGCCCGGCGCGCGATTCCTGCCGATGCCGGGTCGCAGCGGAGGCCCGCGCCGGATGGAGAGTTCGCGTGAGGTCTCGAAAGACGGCCGCGCGGGCGGCGGCAGCTCTGTTGCTCAAGCATGCCGCCTGGGCGTCGCCTCGCAATCGCAAGCAGTGGCTCCAGGCCATGGCTCACGAAGTGGAGCATGTCCCGGACGATGCGTCCGCCTTGTGGTGGGCCCTCGGCAGCATCTTCGTCAGTTACCTCGAAAGGGCAGACAACATGAGCCGATCCTCGACGAGCCTTCCTCCGTGGCTGCTGTGTCTCGAGATGGTAGTGTGCCTAGGCCCTCTCGCGTGGCTCTTTACGGGCGCTCTCGCCATGACCGGACGCGGAGTCATGCCGCTGAGCTTTGGAATTCCCCTGGTCTCAGCAGCGCTGCTGGGGCCCGTTGGCCTCGTGCTTGCACTGAGGACCGTCTTCTTCAAGGGACGCTCGGTAGGTCCCATTACGACCATCATCCTGACGTTGCTGGCAGCGTGGACGGTGCTCGAATGCACGGAGCAGGTCCTTCAGGGCGCATTCCTCTGGAGCTGGCGAGACTACGTACTGATGGCGCTCCTGCCACCCTTGGCGGTGGCGCATCTGCTACAGATCAACTCACAGCGACGCGCGGCGCCCGCCATCGCCTGATCCGATCGCGATCTGCGACGAGGCGCCGGCGGGGCGAGCCGGATCGCGCCGCCGGGCTGCTAGACTGGCGCTCTCGCCCGACCGGAAGCGTCCCGATGAAAGCAGCCACGGCGCTCACTCCTCTCCTGTTGCTCGCCGCCGCCGCGAGCATCGCCTCACCCATGCGTCGTGCGCGGGCGTACCCTGTTGCGGCCCGCGACCAGGTTGTCGCCGAATACTTCGGCACGCGCGTGCCGGCGCCTTATCGGTGGATGGAGAACATGCAGAGCCCGGCGCTGCACCGCTGGGTGGCGGCGGAAAATCGGCTGACGGACGACTATCTCGCGAAGATCCCGGTGCGGGGCTGGATGAACAGGCGCCTCACGCAGCTGTGGAATTACGCCAAAGAGACGACTCCCCTCGAGGTCGCCGGGAGCCGCATCTTTTTCCGGCGCAACGCCGGCCTGCAGAACCAGTCGGTCCTCTATGTACAGGACTCCCCTTCGGCGAGCCCACGCGTTCTGATCGACCCGAACACTCTCTCACCCGATGGCTCGGTGGCGCTCGTCGATGCGCAGCCTTCGCCGGATGGCCGGTATCTGGCGTATGCGTTGTCCGCGGGTGGCTCCGACTGGGAGACCCTGCGAGTTCTCGACGTGTCCACGGGAAAGACGCTGCCGGACAGCGTTCAGTGGGTGAAGTTCTCGAACATCGCCTGGACGAATGGCGATAACGGATTCTTCTATTCGCGTTACCCGACGCCGCGGAAGGGGAACCAGATCAATCAGGAGGTCATCAATCAGCAGCTCTTCTTTCATTCGCTCGGGCAGCCGCAGAGCACGGATCGGTTGGTTTATCAGAGGCCGGATCTGCCACACTGGATCATCGCAGGGCAGGTGAGTGAGGATGGGCGGTATCTGTTCGTCTCGTTGGTCAACGGTACGGCCCCCGAGAACGAGCTCTACTACGCCGATCTCGGCAGTCCGGACCGGCCCGACGTCGGCGCCAAGCTCGCCCCTCTCTACACGCGCAACGATGCCCAGTACCTTGCCATCGGCGTGCAGCAGGGGACGCTCTATCTACAAACCACGCTGGCTGCACCCAAGAGCCGCATAGTCGCCACCCACCTATCGGATCCGGCGCCTGCACGTTGGCGCACGGTCATCCCCGAAGGCGAGGGAGTGATCCAGCAGGCCGCCATGGCCGGCGGGCACCTCATCGTCGACTCCGAGATCGACGCCACCAGCCGCCTCACACTCTATACGACCGGCGGTAAGCGTCTGCGCGATCTGCCTCTGCCGACTCTGGGCACCGTCGCCTCGATTTCTTCGCGCAACGATTCAAACAGCATCTATTTCGGCTTCACCTCGTTCCTGTACCCGGAACGGATCTATCGCTACGAGGTGCGGCAGGCGAGCACGCAACCGGTGTTCACGCCGAAAGTGCGCTTCGATCCAACGCAGTACCAGACGCGTCTCGTCTTCTATCGATCCAAGGATGGCACCCGGGTGCCTCTCTTCATCGTAGCCCGCAAGAACGTGAAGCTCGACGGCAGTAACCCCACGATCCTCTATGGATATGGCGGCTTCGACATCTCCATCATGCCGAGCTTCAATCCCGTGCTGCCCGTCTGGCTCGAGCTCGGCGGAATTTATGCCGTGGCCAACATGCGGGGTGGCGACACCTACGGCGAGAAATGGCATCAGGCTGGCATGCTCTCGCACAAGCAGAATGTGTTCGACGATTTCGCTTGGGCTGCGAAATACCTGCTTGCACGGCGCTATACCAGCGCCCGGCACCTCGGGATCCAGGGCTACTCCAATGGAGGGCTGCTCACGGGCGCCTCGATCACCCAGCATCCCGAGCTCTACGGCGCTGCCTATATCGGCCACGGTGTGCTCGATATGCTGCGCTACCAGGATTTCTCCGGGGGTGCGCTCTGGGCGCCCGAATACGGTACCTCGAGCAACGCGCGCGCCTTCAAATGGCTCTATGCCTACTCACCGCTCGACAACATCCATGATGGCACCTGCTACCCGCCGACGCTGATTACGACTTCGTGGGACGATGATCGCGTGGTGCCGATGCATGAGTTCAAGTTCACCGCGGCAATCCAGCGTGCGCAGGCGTGCGCCAACCCGATTCTGCTGAAGACCACGGGGGCAACCAGTCACACCTACATGCCTACCGACAAGCAGATAGCCCAGACGGCGGATGTCTGGGGTTTCGAGGCCAGCACTCTGGGGGTGAGATACCCGCCTGCTGACACAGGTCACGCTACGGTCAGCGACTCGCGCTGAAACCGCGAGGGGGATTCCGGTAGCTTTGGAGGCCGACCAGCTTGACAGTCGCCTCGCCGTGGCGCGTGCGCCATGCCTATCCATTCATCCTGATCCCCGGGGCAGGGGGCGAGGGCCTGCTGACTTCGTGGCGGCTCATCGTCGGCGTAAGGGCGGAGGGGTGACCTCCGGGCGTGGCGGGACTTGACCTCGCTGCGCTCTTCAGTTCTGATCGGCGGCATCAGTGGAGCTGGCCATTCAGGCGCCGTGAAAAGACTCCTACCCAGGGGCCTTCCTTGACCGAGCCGTCGCGCGCGGTATTCCTCAGCTATACCTCGCAGGATCTGGAGATTGCACGGAGGATTTTCGACGCTCTGCACGCTGCCGGCATCGAAGTCTGGTTCGATCGCAGCCAGCTTCGCGGCGGAGATGCCTGGGATCAGAAAATCCGGCGCGAGATCTACGAGTGCCACCTGTTCGTACCCGTGATTTCGTCGAGCACGGCTGCGCGGCGGGAGGGTTATTTCCGCCTGGAGTGGGATCTGGCGGATCAGCGGACACATATGATGGCGCGCAACCGTGCGTTCATCGTGCCCGTGTGCGTAGATGCGACGCCGGAGACTGCTGCAGACGTTCCGGAATCCTTCCAGCGGGTGCAATGGACGCGCCTGCCTGCAGGTGAGGCGACTCCCGAATTCATTGAGCACATCCGCCGTCTGCTATCGGCTGACACGACGATGGCAGCCCGCGGGCTGACAAACGCTCGGGCCGGAGCCGTGGGCGCAAGTTCGGTACGCCGCTTGGGCATTGGGGCGCGAAAGCCGGCTCTACTGGGCTCGCTCGCCGCGGTGCTTGCGGCCGTCCTGGCCTATTGGGGCATAAGCGAGCTGCGGATGCCCCCGCCGGTGACCGCGGCCATTTTCGCTCCGCCGCCACACTCGATTGCGGTGTTACCGTTCACGAACCTGAGCGGGGACAGTTCGCAGGAGTATTTTTCGGAAGGACTCAGTGAAGAGGTGCTCAATGCGCTGGCGCAGATCACCCGGCTACAGATCGCGGGGCGAACCTCGTCTTTTTATTTCAAGGGCAAGGATGTCGATCTCGGCACGATCGCCCGCAAATTGAATGTCGCGGATGTACTCGAGGGGAGTGTGCGCCGCTCGGCAGGCACCATTCGCGTCACCGCGCAGCTCACCAACACCGTTACCGGTTATGAAGTGTGGTCGAAGACCTACGACCGCAATGCCGGGGACGTGCTGAAGCTGCAAACCGAGATCGCCACCGCCGTGGCAGACGCACTCAAAGTTACGCTGCTGGGAGACGTGGCTGCGAGAATCGAGCTCGGCGGTACACGGAACCCGGCGGCGTTCGATATTTATCTGCGGGCCTCGAGAGTCTACCAACTGCGGCACGAGACGGGCGATATTCCCGCGGCCGTAGCGCTTTATTCGCAAGCCATCCGCCTCGACCCGAATTACGCGATGGCATTTGCGGCGCGATCGCTCGCTCTTTCGACATACGGCGCGGAGCTGGCAACCGACGCTGCGAAGCAGGAGAGCTTCGTGAAAGCCGAAGCGGACGCACGGCAGGCGATCGCCCTCGCTCCGCAATTGGCCGAGGCCCACCTTGCTCTTGCGAACGTCTACAACGATGGGCCTCTCGACTTCGGGCAGGCGGGCGTGGAATACAGGCGAGCCCTGGCGCTCGGATCGGGTGATGCGCGCGTGCTGAGCAATGCCGGCGGTAATGCCGCCTACATGGGGCATTTCGATGTCGGCATCGCAGCTGCGCGCCGCGCGGTCGTATTGGATCCGCTCAATCGGTCGAGCCATACCGGGTTCGGCCTGACTTTGTACCTTGCCAGGCGGTATCAGGAAGCGGCGGCCGCGTATGCCGAAGCCATCAGTCTGAATCCCAACTTTGCGCCGGCGTATGCGGAGCGGGGACTCGCGTTGTACGGGCAGGGCGATCTCGAGGGCGCTCGCGCATCGTGTGAGGCGCAGCCGGACTTCTGGTATGACCAGCAGTGCCTGGCAGTGGTGTACGAGAGGTTGGGCCGCCACGCCGATGCGGAAGCGGAGCTCAACAAAATCCAGGCCGCTGCGGGCGATGCTGCGGCCTACCAATACGCAGCCATCCTGGCGCAGTGGGGTGATCATGCGAAGGCGCTCGGCTGGCTCGACGTCGCCTTGCGCATGCGCGATCCCGGCTTGATGGCGCTGAAGACCGACCCGCTCCTCGACCCCCTGCACCAGGAGCCGCGGTTTCAGGCAATGCTGCGGGAGCTCAAATTCCCGAACTGAGGCGGCTGCCGCCCGGCGGTCAGCCTGCGATTAGGCGATGGTTCGACCTTTGGAGGCACGGGACTTCGGCCGATTTTGCTCATCGACCAACACCACTACCGGCTGGTAGGAAGCAAGCTCCGTGTCCGAGTACTGTGAGTAGGCGCAGATGATCAGGAGGTCCCCCAGCATGGCCTTGCGTGCGGCTGCGCCGTTCAGACTGATCGTCCCGCTTCCTCTAGGCGCGCGGATGACGTACGTAGCGAAGCGTTCCGCGTTGTTCACGTTGTAGATCTCTATGTATTGGAACTCCTGGATCCCCGAGGCCTCGAGTAGAGCGTCGTCAATGCCACAGGAGCCCTCGTAATCCAGAATGGCCTCGGTGACGCGGACGCGGTGAAGCTTCGCCTGAAGAAAGGTTTTGAGCATCGGGGTCTCAGCGGTTGTCATGGCGCTGGGCAGCACCGGATGGCGCTCCCTACGGGATTCGAACCCGTGTTACAGCCTTGAGAGGGCTATGTCCTGGGCCTCTAGACGAAGGGAGCGCTGTGTGGCTTTGGGGGCCGGCTTCAGGAGCGCGGTATTATAG
>Ga0134126_10008541_pt1 | contig 12882 bp, 10 predicted proteins | sample KB31752_FD_96881 | JGI IMG/M metagenome (GOLD analysis project Ga0134126, IMG submission 96881) | Terrestrial soil microbial communities with excess Nitrogen fertilizer from Kellogg Biological Station, Michigan, USA - KB3-175-2 | ecosystem: Environmental > Terrestrial > Soil > Unclassified ...
CCCATGATCGAGTTGATGGTGTTGATGAGCGACACCGCATCGGCGCCGCCGGCCTTGGCGGCGCGCGCCGGGCGGCGGATGTCGGTGATGTTGGGCGTCAGCTTGACGATGACCGGCATTCGCGTGTGCTGTTTGCACCAGCGCGCCACCATCTCGATATATTCCGGCACCTGCCCGACCGCCGAGCCCATGCCGCGTTCGCTCATGCCGTGCGGACAGCCGAAGTTAAGCTCGATTCCGTCGCACTCCGTCTCCTCGACGCGGGCGAGAATCTTCTTCCAGCTTTCTTCCTCGCAAGGCACCATCAGTGAGACAACCAGCGCACGGTCCGGCCACTCGCGCTTGACCTGTTTGATCTCCTGAAGATTGATTTCGAGATCGCGGTCGGTGATGAGTTCGATGTTGTTGAGCGCGATCAGCCGCCGGTCGGGGCCGTGCAGGGCGCCGTAGCGCGGGCCGGAGACATTGACGATGGGCGGCCCGGCCTCGCCGAGCGTCTTCCACACGACGCCGCCCCAGCCGGCGCGGAAGGCGCGCTCGACATTGGTCTTGCGGTCGGTCGGCGGCGCCGAGGCGAGCCAGAACGGATTGGGCGACTTGATACCGACAAAGCTCGTGCGAAGATCAACCATGTCGCTCTCCCCTCAGGCCAGCGCGGCGATGATCGAGCGCGCCGCGCGCTTGCCGTCCTCGACCGCCGCCACCGTCAGGTCGAGCCCGCCGACGGTGCAATCGCCGCCCGCCCACACCTTCGCCAGGCTGGTGCGCCGCTCCTCGTCGACGGCGATCTTACCCGCCTGCATCCTGGGCGGAGTCGCGCCGAAAATATCGCCGGCGCCGGTCTGGCCGATGGCGGTGAACACCACATCGGCCTCCAGCTGGAACGGTGCGCCGTCCGCGACGAGCTTGCCGCCCTCAAGTTTCGTGCGCTCGAACACGACGCCCGACACCGCGCCGTCGTGACTTTCGAGCCCGATCGGGCGCGCCCAGGGGCGGATGGTCACGCCATTGGTCTGCGCCAACTGGCGCTCATAGGGGCTGGCCTTCATGTCCTCGATGCCGCGCCGATAGGCGATCGTCACCAATTCGGCGCCGAGGCGCTTGGACTGCACCGCCGCATCCACCGCCGTCATGCCGCCGCCGATGACCACCACGCGGCGGCCGATCGGCAGCCGCGCCAGATCCTTGGCCTGTCGCAGTTCGGCGATGAAGGCGATGGCGTCCTCGACGTTCTCCAGCGTCTCCTCGCCGGGCAGGCCAAGTTTGTTGACGCCGGGCAGGCCGAGGCCGAGGAACACCGCGTCATAGTCTTTCGTCAGCGTTTCCAGCGAAATGTTGCGGCCGAGCGCGGCGCCGGTTTTGGTCTCGATGCCGCCGATGCCGAGGATGAAGGCCGCCTCGCGGGCGGCGAAATCGTCCGGGGTCTTATAAGCGGCGATGCCGTATTCGTTGAGCCCGGCGATTTTCGGCCGCGCCTCGTAGATGACGACGTTGTGCCCGGCGCGGCTGAGCGCATGCGCGCAGGCCAGCCCCGCCGGGCCGGCGCCGACGACGGCGATTGTCTTGCCGGTGGCCGCCGCCCTCGCATAGGGATGCTCGGCGATCGCCATCTGCGCATCGACCGCATAGCGCTGCAACTGGCCGATCTTGACCGGCTTGCCCTCGGCGGCCTCGCGCACGCAGGCCTCCTCGCAAAGCTCCTCGGTCGGGCAGACGCGCGCGCACATGCCGCCCATGATGTTGGAATCGAGGATCGTCATCGCCGCGCCCAGCCGGTTCGCGGTGGCGATCTCGCGGATGAACAGCGGAATGTCGATCGCGGTCGGACAGGCCCGCTGGCACGGCGCATCGTAGCAGAAATAGCAGCGCTCCGCCTCGACGCGCGCCTCGTGATGATCGAGCGGCGGGTGTAGATCGCCGAAATTGGCTTTCAGCTCCTGCGGCGTCAGCCGCCCGGCGGCGATATCGGCGTTTCCTCCGGCGTCCGCGACCAAAGCCATCGTGTTCCTCCGCCGAAAAAACCTGACCAATTGGTCAAGAACTTCGCGCGCGCTGGAAATTATGTCAAGCCGTGCGCTCGGGCAGGGGTTGACAGCGCAAGCGGCGGCGTGAATGTGCGGCGCCCCATTTATGAACGCGCCGCGCAGCGCCATAGCAGGAGTTTCGGGCTTGAGCACCGCCCTCATCTTTCCGGGCCAAGGCTCGCAGGCCGTCGGCATGGGCAAGGCGCTCGCCGAGCGGTATCCGGCCGCCGCCAGGGTGTTCGAGGAGGTCGACGCCGCGCTCGGCGAGACCCTGTCGCGGCTCATCTTCGAGGGCCCCGAGGCGGAGTTGACGTTGACCGCCAACGCCCAGCCGGCGCTGATGGCGACCAGCATGGCGGCGCTCAGGGCGCTGGAGGCGCAAGCCGGCTTCGACGTCGCGCGCGACGCGGCATACGTGGCCGGCCATTCGCTCGGCGAATATTCGGCGCTTTGCGCCGCCGGCGCGCTGACGCTCGCCGATACGGCGAAGCTGCTGCGGCTGCGCGGGCGGGCGATGCAGCAGGCGGTCGCCCCCGGCGAGGGCGCGATGGCGGCGATTCTCGGCCTCGATTTCGACAAGGTGTCGGCGATCGCGCTGACCGCCGCCCGCGACCTCTACCTGTCCGGCGCGATCTGCGAGGCGGCCAACGACAACGGCGGCGGCCAAGTGGTGATTTCCGGCACTAAGGCGGCGGTGGCGCGGGCGATGGAACTCGCCAAGGCCGCTGGCGCCAAGCGGGCTTTGCCGCTCGCCGTCTCGGCGCCGTTCCATTGCACGCTGATGACGCCGGCCGCCGAGGCGATGGCCGCGGCGCTCGCCGAGACGGCGCTCGTTGCGCCGAAGGTTCCGCTCATCGCCAACTTCAGCGCCTCGCCGCTGACCGATCCCGCCGCGATTCGCGAGAGCCTGGTCGGCCAAGTGACGGGGACGGTGCGCTGGCGCGAAAGCGTCCTCTATATGGCGGGGCAGGGGGTGACGCGCTTCGTCGAACTCGGCGCCGGCAAGGTGCTCGCAGGGCTCGTCAAGCGCATCGTCGACGGCGCGAGCGTCATCAGCATCGGCGCGCCGGCCGATGTCGAGGCATTCAAGGCGACGCAGTAAGGGATCTCGCATGTTCGATCTGACGGGCAAGACGGCGCTGGTGACGGGCGCTTCGGGCGGCCTTGGCGGCGCCATCGCGCGGGCGCTGCACGGCCGGGGCGCCGTCGTCGGGCTTTCCGGCACGCGGCGCGAGGCGTTGGAGCGGCTTGCCGCCGAACTCGGCGAGGGCGCCCATGTGCTGCCCTGCGACCTCGGCGATTCGGTGGCGGTCGAGGCGCTGGTTCCGGCGGCCGAGGCGGCGATGGGCGGCCTCGACATCCTCGTCAACAACGCCGGCGTGACGCGCGACAACCTGTTCCTGCGCATGAAGGACGCGGAGTGGGATGCGGTCATCGCCGTCAATCTCACGGCGGCCTTCCGCCTTTCGCGGGCGAGCCTGAAGGGCATGATGAAGCGGCGCTTCGGCCGCATCGTCGCCATCACCTCGATCGTCGGCGTCACCGGCAATCCCGGCCAGGGAAATTACGCCGCCGCCAAGGCCGGCTTGATCGGCATGTCGAAGGCGCTGGCGCAGGAGGTCGCGAGCCGCGGCGTCACTGTCAATTGCGTGGCGCCGGGCTTCATCGCCAGCCCGATGACCGCCGCGCTCAACGAAAAGCAGCGCGAGGCGATTCTGGCCAATGTGCCGATGGGCAGGCTCGGCGCTGGCGAGGACATCGGCGCCGCGGTAGTCTATCTCGCCAGCGCCGAAGCCGGCTACGTCACTGGTCAAACCCTGCATGTGAATGGCGGAATGGCGATGATTTGAGCCTCAAGGGGGCCGTGTCGGCCCCTCCTATTGAAGTGTCGGCCCCTCGCATTATCGTAACCCGTATGCTAATGAGCCGCGTCGCCTTGCCCGGCGTCTGGAGTCCCGGCGGTCTGGAGTCTTGGGATCGCGCGGCGAGCGCGAGAAAAGAGCGCATCTGGGATGCATTCTGGGATGCATCGGGCGTCGCGATCGGACGGCCGATGCATAATTGGCAATCATGGCCGAGGGATGACCTGGCCGCATTGGGGAATGAGAAATGAGCGATGTCGCGGAACGCGTGAAGAAAATCGTCGTCGAGCACCTCGGCGTCGACGCGGACAAGGTTGTTGAGTCCGCCAATTTCATCGACGACCTCGGCGCTGATTCGCTCGATACGGTCGAGCTCGTGATGGCTTTCGAGGAGGAGTTCGGGGTCGAGATCCCGGACGATCAGGCGGAGACGATCACCACCGTCGGCGACGCCGTCAAGTTTCTGGAGAAGGCGTCCGCAGCGGGCAAGTGACGCCGGCGAAAACGGCGGAGCCGCGGGTAAGAGGGCCGGCGATGCGTCCGGTCCTCGGTGCATGAGTTTGGCCCCGTCGGCGCGGCCGAGGTTCTGAGGACTTTAGATGAAGCGGGTCGTGGTGACGGGTCTCGGCATGGTGTCGCCGCTGGCCTGCGGGGTCGAGGCCACGTGGAAGAGGCTGATCGCCGGCGAGGCGGCGGCAGCGCAGGTGGAGGGCTTCGAAGTCTCCGACCTGCCGTGCAAGATCGCCGCGCAGGTTCCGCTTGGAAATGCGCCGGACGCCTTTCGCCCCGACGAGTGGATGGAGCCCAAAGATCAGCGCCATTGCGACGCGTTCATTCTCTATGCGATGGCGGCGGCGACCCAGGCGCTGGCGGACGCCGACTGGGCGCCCAAGAGCTACGACGACCAAATCGCCACCGGCGTGCTCATCGGCTCCGGCATCGGCGGCCTTCAGGGCATCGCCGAGACAGCGGTGACGCTGCACGAGAAGGGACCGCGTCGGGTCTCGCCATTCTTCATTCCCGGCAGCCTCATCAACCTGGCAAGCGGGCAGGTCTCGATTCGCCACGGATTGAAAGGCCCGAATCACGCCGTCGTCACCGCCTGTTCGACCGGCGCGCACGCCATCGGCGATGCGGCGCGGCTCATCGCTTGGGGCGATGCACGGGTGATGGTCGCCGGCGGGGCTGAATCCTCGGTCAACCGGCTGGCGCTGGCCGGGTTTGCGGCCTGCAAGGCGCTGTCGACCGGCTTCAACGACCGGCCCAAGCAAGCCTCGCGCCCCTATGATCGCGACCGCGACGGTTTCGTCATGGGCGAAGGCGCGGGCTGCGTGGTGCTGGAGGATTACGAGCACGCGCGCGCGCGCGGGACAAGGATTTATGCCGAAATCATCGGCTACGGGCTCTCCGGCGACGCCTATCACATCACTGCCCCCGCGCCCGATGGCGACGGCGCCTATCGCGCCATGGAAGGCGCGCTGAAGCGGGCGGGAATTGGCGTCAACGACATCGATTATGTCAACGCGCACGGCACCTCGACGATGGCCGACGAGATCGAGTTGCACGCGGTCGAGCGCCTGCTCGGCGAGGCGGGGTCGCGGGTGTCGATGTCGTCGACCAAATCAGCGACCGGCCATCTGCTTGGCGCGGCCGGAGCGGTGGAGGCGATCTTCTCGATTCTGGCGATTCGCGACGGCATCGCGCCGCCGACGCTCAATCTCGACCATCCCAGCGTCGCCACCGCCATCGATCTCGTCCCCCACGTCGCCAAGCGGCGCAACATCGACACCGCGCTGTCGAATTCCTTCGGTTTCGGCGGCACCAACGCCTCGTTGATCTTCCGTCGCGCCCAATGAGCCGGGCCCGGCGCGAGGCGACATAATTTCGCCTTTCGCGGTTTCGATGCTATGCTTGCGGGGCGTGAGGGTTTGAGCGGGCGAACCGGCGGAGCTATGGACTCGAACGCTACTCCATCTGACGAATCGAAAGCCGGTGGGGCGGGCCTGTTTTGGCGCGCGCGAAAGCGGGGTGGGCCGCCGCCGCGCGAGCCGAAGAAGAAGCCGCCGCGCGGCTTCGGCTTCTCGCAGCTCAGCGCCCTTCTGTCGTTCCTGCTCGTCGCCTTCGTTGTTTGCATCGGAGGCTTCGTCGCCATGCTGGTCGCCGAGCGCCGGCCCGGCCCGCTGGCGCAGGATACGGTCCTCGTGCTCAGCCGCGAGGACGACGGCGGCCCGATCGCCGATCAATTGGCGAAGGCCGGCGTCATCGAGAATTCGGCGATGTTCTCGATCATGACGCTGCTTGACGGCCAACGTCACGCTTTGAAGCGCGGCGAGTACAAATTCCCGGCCAACGTCAGCATGATCGACGTCGAGGAGATGCTGGCGCGTCACCGTGTCGTCAAACACAAGCTGACGATCCCCGAAGGCCTGACCTCCGAGCAGATCGTCGAGCGTCTGCGCGCCGACGACCTGTTGTCCGGCGAGATCAAGGAGACGCCGCGCGAGGGCTCGCTCTATCCCGACACCTATGTTTTCGAGCGCGGCGAATCGCGCAGTGCGCTGATAGCGCATATGGCGGCCGAGATGACGAAGACGGTCAACGCCGTCTGGCCGAAGCGCGCAGCGGGTCTGCCGATCAAGTCGCCCGGTGAACTCGTCACCCTCGCCTCCATCGTCGAGAAGGAGACGGGCAAGGCGGCCGAGCGCCCGCGGGTCGCCGGCGTGTTCATCAACCGCCTGCAAAAGCACATGAAACTGCAATCCGACCCGACCATCGTGTATGGTCTGGCGTTCGGCAAGGGCACACTCGGCCATTCCATCACCAAGGCCGAGTTGCAGGACGCGACACCCTACAACACCTATTTCATCGACGGCCTGCCGCCGGGGCCGATCTGCAATCCCGGTCGCGCCGCGATGGAGGCGGTCGCCAATCCCGCCCACAGCAACGACCTCTATTTCGTCGCCGACGGCACCGGCGGCCACGCCTTCGCAGCCACCCTCGACCAGCACCAGAAGAACGTCGCGCATTGGCGCCAGATCGAGAAGGAAGCCAAGGACGCCAAGGATCGCCTCGCCCCCGACGTTTCGCCGCCGCCCGGCAATATCCGTGGCGAGGCCCCGAACATGACAGGCAGCCGCTACGGCGCGCTGGCGCCTGATGGCGGCCACACCTTCGGGGCGTTGGCTTTCGCCGGCAGCGCGGCGCCCGCGCCGGCCGCCGCGGCGCTCGCCGCCAAGCTCGCCCGGATCGCCAATTCGCGCCGCAAGGTCGCAGCCCTCGTCGGCGTCGGTGGTTCGCTGTCGCCCAAGAAGCTCAGCGACGGGGCCATCGATTCGCTAGTGGTGACCGGGGTCAACGACCCGCCGCCCGGCTCCGACCCGGACGCTCCGGCCGCTGACGACGGCCTTGACGGCTCCGTCGCCAGCGCGCCGTTGTCGGCGGCGGCGCTCGCGGATCTGCGCGCTCGCGCCGCCCGCTACGGCGATGGCAACGTGATCGCCGCCAACGCCGCAACGGCCGCCGTGTCCGCGGAGCCGGCGATCATCGGCCCGGTGGGTCCACGCCGCGGCTTCGACGCCTCGGAGGGCACCAAGCTCGATCCCTTGCGCAACCGGACCTACGATCTCAACTTCGCCAAGTCGGTCCCCGCCAACATCAACTAGCAGCGCGGTTGGCCAGCGCCAGCGCGATGGCGCAGGCGTTGGAGACGTTGAGGCTTTTGATCGCGCCCGGCAGGTCGAGCCGCGCCAGTGCGTCGCATTTCTCGCGCGTCAGCCGGCGCAAACCGCGATCTTCGGCCCCCAGCACCAGCGCCAACGGTCGCGATAACGGCGCCGCGCCGAGGATCTCCGGCGCCGCCGAATCGAGGCCGACGCGCCAGTAGCCGAGGTCGCCGAGTTCCTCCAGCGCGCGGGCGAGGTTGGTCACCGTCGAGATCGCCACATGTTCGAGCCCGCCGCTCGCCGCCTTGGCGAGCGCGCCGGAAAATTCCGGCGAATGGCGCTCCGTCGTCATCACCGCGTCCACCGCGAAGGCCGCGCAAGTGCGCAGGATCGCCCCGACATTGTGTGGGTCGGTCACTTGATCGAGCACCACGACGAGGCCGTTCTCCGGCAGTTCGGACACGTCGAGGGGCTGAAGCGGCTCGGCTTCGAGCAGCAGACCCTGGTGGACGGCGTCGCGTGGCAGCCGCGCCGCGATCTCATCGGCGGTGACGACGCGCACTTCGACGCCGCGCCGCGCGATCTCAGCGGCGAGCCGCTCGGCCGCCGCCGATGTCGCATAAAGCCGCACCAGCCGCCGGCGCGGCGCGTTGAGGGCTGCCGCGACGGCGTGAAATCCGTAAAGACGCGCCACCTCGCCCCCGCGGGGACGTTCGTTCCTGTTGCGTTTCATAGTCTCGCGCCCCGCTTGCCGACAGCGCCCGTCTATACCCGGCGCGCGCGCAAGGGAAAGCGGCGTCTCAGACCGCCGCCAGCATGGTGTGCAGCGCCGCCTCGAACGCCTCGAAGCTATAGGGCTTCAGCAGCACGCCGGCGGCCGGCGGCAGCGCGTCGAGCTGGGCCTCGGACTGGCCGGTGGCGTAGAGGAAGGGCGTCCCGCGAGCGGCGAGCGCCTCGGCGATCGGGCGGCCGCTTTCGTGGCCGAGGGTGAGGTCGATGATGGCGGCATCGAGCCGGGCGTCGAGCAGCGCGCTCGCCTCGGCGAGAGAATAGGCCGGCCCCACCGGCTCGTGGCCCATGTCAACAATCCAGGCCTCGACGAGCATCGCGATGAGCGGCTCGTCATCGACGATCAGAATTCTCGCCAAGCGACTAGGCTCCGGTGCGCAGCCAACCCCGCCATCATGAAGGCAGAGCGTCGCGAATTCAAGCATTCCCCTCGCCGGCGCCGTTTCAGCGCTCGTGCATCGCCTCGGAGCCGACCTTGGTCAGCGGCGAAAGCAGGTAGTCGATCACCCGGCGGCTGTCGGTCTTGATCTCGGCGGTGACGGTCATGCCGGGATTCAGCCGCATTTCGCTATCGCCGATCTTCATCGCGCTCTGTGCGAGCGAGATGGTGACCGGGAAGACGAAACTCTCGGGCTGGCCGGGGCCGCTCATCTGCGCCGGCGAAATGTTGGAGGACGAAGTGACGTTGGCCAGCGCCCGTTTGGCCTCGGTCTCGTCGACCGCCTGCTGCGCGATGTCCACCACCTTGCCGGTCAGCGTGCCGAAGCGGGTGAACGGGAAGGCGTCGACCTTGATTACCGCCGTCTGGCCGATCTTGACGAAGCCGATGTCGAGATTGGCGACCAGCGCCTCGACCTGGATCGGCCCCTGGCTCGGCGCGACGACGAGCAGTTGCTGGCCGGTCGTCACCACCTGACCGATAGTGGTGACGGTGAGTTGTTGCGCGATGCCGTCGATCGGCGCGACGAGCTTGGTGCGGCCGAGCTTGGCGTCGGCTTTCGCCAACGATTGTTTGGCATCGTCGGCCTTGCGCGCCGCGTCGACCGCCTTGTTCTCGTTGTCGGCAATGAATTGCGAGATCGCCTTATACTTCTCGCTGCGCAATTCATTGAGGGCGGCTTCGGTTTCGATGAGCTGGCCCTGGTCGGAGGCAAGCTGCGACTGCGACTTCTGCAACTCCTCCTTGGCGTCGTAGAGATTGATCTTGGTGCCGACCTTGAGTTTGATCGCCTGCTGGCGCGTATGCACGCGGTCGTTGAGCGTCACCATGAGCTCGTTTTCGAAGGCGATGCTCATGTTGAGGCGCTGGCTCGTCGCCTCCTTCTGCGCGATCTGCCGGTCGAGTGCTGCGAGTTGGTCGGCGAGCGCGCGCAGGTCCGCCGCCATCACCGCGCGCTGGCGCAGGCGGATGTTTGCGGGAATGTTGGCGGCGAAGCCGATCTTGGCTTCCGCTTGAAGGATGGCCGCCTCGATCGCCGCGCGCTCGAAGTCTTTGGCGGTGCTGTCGGTCGCCTCGCGCGCGTCGAGCGTCCTGGCGACGGCGATGGCGTAGGCACGCCGCGCAATCTCGGCGAGATCTTCGAAATGGGCGTCGCGCGCGGCGTGGGCGTCGGCCAGCGCCTCGGCGGGGTCGAGCTCCAGCAGCACCTCGCCGGCCTTCACACGCTGGCCGTTGGCGACGTCGATGGCGGCGATTTTGCCGTTGTCGAAGGGTTGCACGACCTTGGAGAGGCTGACCGTCTCGATTTTGCCCGGCGCGACCGCGTGCACGTCGAGCCGGCCGAAAAACGACCAGGCGAGGGCGACGGCGAGGAAAGCGCAGAGCGCCAGCATCAGCGCCACCGGCAGCGGCGCCGGCGGCGTCTCCAGGATTTCGAGCGCCGCGGGCAGGAACTCGCGATCGCGCCCCCTCACCGGCGAAAGGCCCGGCGTCGACTGCACCAACTTCCTGAGCGCCGCAATCCTGTCCGGTCTGTCAGGCGTAGGCGGCGTAGGCGGCAGGGCGGCGCGCTCGTTCATCAGACCCTCCCGTCGCCCTGCATCGACCACAGCTTGGCGTAGACCGAGTCGCGGCGGCGCAACAACTCCGCATGCGTGCCGACTTCGACGATCTCGCCCTTGCTCATGCCGACGATGCGATGGCAGGGGCGGACGGCGGCGAGCCGGTGGGCGATGATGAGAACGGTGCGACCGCGGGTGATCGCCTTCATGTTGTCCTGGATTATGCGCTCGCTCTCGTAGTCGAGCGCCGAGGTCGCCTCGTCGAAGATGAGGATGCGCGGGTTGGTGACCAGCGCGCGGGCGATGGCGATGCGCTGGCGCTGGCCGCCGGAGAGATTGGCTCCGCGCTCCTCGATCAGAGTGTCGTAGCCCTGCGGCATCTGCGAGATGAACTCGTCGGCGCCGGCGAGCCGCGCCGCCTGCATGACGACGATGCGCGGCATCGCCGGATCGGCGAGCGCGATGTTTTCATGGATGGTGCGGTTGAACAGCAGGTTTTCCTGCAAGACGACGCCGATCTGGCGGCGCAGCCAGCCGGGATCGAGCTGGGCGATGTCGACGCCGTCGAGCATCACCTGGCCGGCCTGCGGGCTGTAGAGCCGCTGGATGATCTTGGCCAGGCTCGACTTGCCGGAGCCGGAATGGCCGACGAAGCCGATCACCTCGCCGGCGGCGATCTGGAGGTTGATATTCTTCAGCGCGTCTTGCGCCTCGGGGCGGTAGCGCAAGGTGACGCCGCGCAGGTCGATCGCGCCGCGTGGCGGCGGCAGCGTCAACAGGTTCTGCGGCGTCGGCTCGGTCGGCGCGTTGAGGATGTCGCCAAGCCGCGCCACCGACACCTGCACCTGCTGGAAATCCTGCCAGAGCTGCGACAGCCTGAGGATCGGCTGCACGACCTGCGAGGCGATCATGTTGAAGGCGATGAGTTCGCCGACCGTCATCGTGCCCTCGATGACCGATTGCGCGCCGACGAACAGGATGATCGCCGTCGTCACCTTGGAGACATACTGGATGGCGTTCTGGCCGACGGCGCCGAGGATGCCGGTATCGAAGGATGTGCGCACATAGGCCGCCAGCCGCTCCTCCCATTGCGCCTGCATCACCGGCTCGACGCTCGCCGCCTTCAGCGTCTGCGCGCCGACGATCGATTCGACCAGGAACTGCTGCGAGCGCGCGCCGCGGTTGAACTTCTCGTTGATGAGTTCGCGCAAGCCCGGCCGGATCAGCGCCGCGATGATTACATAAATCGGGATCGAGGCGAGCACGACCAGCGTCAGCTTCGGCGAATAGATGAACATCACCGCGAAGAAGACGACGGTGAACAGCAGGTCCAGCACCGAGGTCAGACCCTGGCCGGTGAGGAAGCTGCGGATGGTCTCCAGTTCGCGCACGCGCGCCACCGTCTGGCCGGCGGCGCGGGTCTCGAAATAGGCGAGCGGCAGGCGGAAGAGGTGATGGAACAGCCGCCGGCCAAGCTCGACGTCGATGCGGTTGGTGGTGTGGCTCAGCGTGTAGGTGCGCAAAAATTGCAGCACGGTCTCGAACAGGCCGAGCGTCACCATGCCGATGATAAGCACCACCAGCGTTGACAGGCCCTTGTGGACGAGCACTTTATCGACGATGAGCTGGAAGAAGATCGGCGTCGCCAGCGCAAACAACTGCACGAACAGCGAGGCGATGGCGACCTGCGCCAAAGGCTTGCGATAGCGCAGTAGCGAGGGCAGGAACCAGCGGAAGCCGAAGGTGTTGGGGTCGACGCCGGCGCCGCCGAGCCGGCGGGTGATGAGCACGACCTCGCCGGCGCTGGCGGCCCAGGCGTCCTCCAGCATTACGTCGCTGGCGACGCGGCTGACGGGATCGACGACGCGCACCCGCCCCTTGACCGAGCCGACGCCGAGGGCGGAAAAGCCGCCGTCCTTGTTGCGCAGCAGCGCAGGATAGGGGATGGCGCCGAGCCGCTTGGCGGAGATGCGGCGCAGGATGCGCGATTTGAGACCGAGGATGTTGGCGCCGCGAACGAGGTCTTCGGAATCGGTGAAGCGGCCGATCAGCGCCAGTTGGTGCTTCAACTGGGCGGGATCGGCGGCGATACGGTAGTAGCCGGCGATCAGCGCCAGCCCCATCAGCCCGGAATCGACGGCCCGCACCGGCGGCGGCGCCGCGGGTCCGGAGGCCAGGACGGTTTCCTGGACGGCGATGTCAACCATGAACTGCAACCCCGCTGCGACGTTTCCCGTGCGCGTTCCGCGCCGCCGTTTGCACTTCGATCGAAGCCGCCCAGCGCCACGGGCCCCTATTCCCCCCGAATGCCACCTTGCGCAAAACTATATCGAAGCGGCGTAAATAAGACTACCCTCGTTTGTCCATGAGGGAGCGCGAACAATTTTCGCTAAGCAGGCTTTCACGGATACGTCAATAAAAGGCTGCTTCAGGTCTTTTGTTTCGCAGAATCCTTGTCCGAAGATCGGTGTAAATTTTTCGAAAATCCTGTTTAGAGCAATTCGAACTGGCCGCGGAAGGCGGTTTCGTGCTCGGCCTCCCGGG
>Ga0134126_10008542_pt1 | contig 12882 bp, 14 predicted proteins | sample KB31752_FD_96881 | JGI IMG/M metagenome (GOLD analysis project Ga0134126, IMG submission 96881) | Terrestrial soil microbial communities with excess Nitrogen fertilizer from Kellogg Biological Station, Michigan, USA - KB3-175-2 | ecosystem: Environmental > Terrestrial > Soil > Unclassified ...
CGATCGGTGCCCCGAGGGCACCTGTGTGCGAAAGAATTTCGGCGCGCAGCTGAAAATATTGAAGAGGAAAACCCGGACAGATCATGGGCTCCATCAACCGGACAAGTTAACTTGCTATCTACAGGGAGTTTTCTGCATGATAATCTGAGTGGGGTCTCGCAGTTCTCGGTATATTCATGCTCCGTGCGATCGATGCGTGAGGCGCAAAACCTGATGTCGACGTTCTCGATTACTTGATGGGAAACACTGGTCTCGTCTATCATTCCGCCTATCTTGAGCATGACATGGGACCAGGGCATCCGGAGTCCCCCAATCGACTGCGCGCGATCATGCAGCAGCTTGAACGGAGCGGTACGATGGCCCGCATGACCAAGATCGAAGCGCGCAAGGCGGAAGATGAATGGCTGACGCAGATTCATTCGCCGAACTATGTGCTGTCGCTGAACCGGCACGCGCCCACGAGCGGCCGCGTCTCGCTCGATGCCGATACCGCGATGTCGCCCGGCTCATTGAACGCTGCGTACTTGGCGGCAGGAGGCGCATTGGCGGCGGTCGATGCCATCATGGCCCAGCAAGTGGCTCATGTGTTCTGTGCCGTCCGGCCTCCAGGTCACCATGCCGAAGCGGGGCGTGCGATGGGTTTCTGCCTCTTGAATAACGTCGCCATCGCTGCGCGCTATGTCCAAAAGAAATATGGAGTCACCAGAGTGTTGATCGTCGATTGGGATGTCCATCATGGAAATGGGACGCAGCACAGTTTCGAGGATGATCCCTCCGTGCTCTTTTTCAGCACACATCAGTATCCATACTATCCCGGCACGGGCCGAGGCACCGAACGAGGCAAGGGAGCGGGAGCAGGATTGACAGTCAACGTCCCGATGGAGGCGGGGGAGGGCGACGAGGCGTACCACGCGATCTTCCTCAAATCGCTTGTTCCAGCAGCTGACGCGTTCAAGCCGGAGTTCGTCATTATTTCCGCGGGATTCGATGCACACAAAGATGACCCGTTGGCCGGTATGGGTTTGACGGAAGCAGGATACGCCGATCTGACGGAAATCGTGGCCGGTATCGCCAAGCGTCATGCGAAAGGCCGCATCCTGTCTTCTCTCGAAGGCGGGTATGACCTGACGGCGTTGGCGCATTCAGTGGATGCGCACATCAACGCATTATTAAATGCTTGAATCACGCTATCGCGAACTGTAAAGAAAGAAGACATCATGAAGCATCCGTTATTGATCGACACCGAAACGCTTCAGCAGCACTTAGGCCGTCCTGATCTTGTTGTCATCGATGTCCGCGGCAAGGCGGCGTACGAATTCGGCGGACATATCCCTGGAGCCGCGCATTCGACGTGGCATGAGTACAGTGATCCCAATGCCGTGCCGAAGGGATTGCTCAACCCGGATCTCGACCAGATCGAACAGACCCTGAGTCGGCTCGGGATGAATCAAGACAGCGACGTCGTGATCTACTCCAATCCGTTCGACAATTGGGGCGATGAAGGACGGATGTTTTGGATGCTGGAATATCTGGGTCACAAGCGTCTGCGTATTTTGGACGGTGGGTGGGTGAAATGGACGGCCGAAAAGCGCCCGTTTGAGCATGGGCCGGTCGCTCCAAGGATGGGAAATTTCAAAGCTCAACCGGTGCGGACTCTGATCGCGTTGAAGGACGACCTGAAAGGCCTCGTCAGGGGGCCGCATCCCCAGACGGCTATTTTGGATGCTCGCAGCGTTGAAGAATATCTTGGGAAAGAGGTGTCCGGTCTCCCACGGTCCGGTCACATCCCTTCAGCCATACACGTGGCGTGGAATGGCTTCTTGAATAAGGATGCGACCGTTAAGGATCTCTCCGTGATCAAGGAGATGTTGGACGCAAAGGGGGTACGGAGCGGGCAGGAAGTCATTTGCTACTGTACCGGCGGTGTTCGATCGGCGTGGCTCTATTTCATCCTCAAGCTTGTTGAGTACCCGAAGGTCAGCAACTACCCCGGATCGTGGTGGGAATGGAGTCGAGACTTCGCCTGTCCAGGCGAAAAAGATGTTCACGCGCTCCAGAAAATACTCGGGTTTGACCCAGCCGCCAAACCTTCTTGACAGTCTGAGTAGCGCTGTGTAATGGTGAATTCACGATCGATTGTTCTCGTGAGCAGCGAATTTCAACCATAGAGGAGGCAACGATGACGATCACGATGCGTCGAAGTGCTTTGATGATGGCTGCAATTGGAGCGCTCGTTGGCATGCCGATGTTAAGTGGGATGGCGCTTGCGGGCGACAAACACGTGGCTGAAGCGGTCGAGCACGCGAAGGGCGCCGCATCACACGGCAAAGAAGGACATGCGGATGCTTGTGTTGAACACGCGAGTGAAGCGCTCAAGCATGCGACGGCTGCCGGAGTGAAAAACCCGCATTTGGCCGAAGGTATAAAACACCTTACGGAAGCCGTGAAACATGGCAAGGCCGGACATGCCGATGCTTGTACCGAACATGCCGAAGGGGCGGCCACGCATCTGGCTGAAGTGAAGTAGTCGACGAGAAGCAGCCACGGTTGCTGCAAGATGCCTTTGTTGAAGCGGGCAGGGACACAATCCCTGCCCGCTTTTGTATGAAGGGAGTGTGCGTGCGAGTCGGGTTTTACCAATTCGATCCTCAGTTCGGCGAAGTGACGAGGAATCTGGATGTCGTCACGGCCAAGCTGGAACAGACGAACGCGGATCTCATCGTGTTGCCGGAGTTGTTCGCGTCCGGCTATCAGTTCCTCTCACGGGAGGAAGCGCAACAACTCGCTGAGCCGGTTCCAGACAGTCCGACGGTACGTCGTCTGATCGACATCGCAAGACACCGCAAGATGCATCTCGTGGCAGGACTCCCTGAACGATCCGGGGGCCGTTGTTACAATTCCGCCGTGATGGTGGGCCCGTCGGGTTTTCTCGGGTGCTATCGGAAGACCCATCTCTTTTACGAAGAGACCCAATGCTTCACTCCCGGTGATTCAGGATTCCTCGTGTGGGATATCGGATCAGCGAAGATCGGTATCATGATTTGTTTCGATTGGTACTATCCGGAGGCCGCGAGGACCTTAGCGGTGCAAGGGGCCGACATCATTTGTCATCCATCCAACCTGGTCTTGCCGAACTGCCCGGATTCTATGCCGGTCCGGTGCCTCGAAAATCATGTATTCGCCGTGACGTGCAACCGCATCGGCAGCGAAGCACGAGGTGGCAAAGAGCGGCTGACCTATATCGGCCAGAGCGAAGTGGTCACACCCAAAGGGATCATTCAGCATCGGGCGTCTCGTGACCAAGAAGAGCTGACCATCGTTGAGATTGATCCGGCGCAAGCCCGCAACAAAAGCTTGAATCGCTACAATGATCTGCTTCGCGACCGCCGCACGTCGCTGTACAAGATGTAACCCCGAGTTTCACACCCTGTTGAGAGAAGCCCGGTGCTTGCGCAAGTTGCGTGAGCAGAGTAGGATTTCGTTCATGAACACGGAACTCCATAAAGGAATTTTTCTGATCGCTGTGCCGAGCCTGCGTGACCCGAACTTTCGCCAGGCCGTCGTGTTGTTGTGCGAACATGGGCCGGAAGGAGCGCTCGGCGTCATCGTGAATCGTCCGACGGCCATGTCCATTTCTGAAGCTCTGCCCCAAGTTCCGGTGATCGAGGGATCGAGTCATGTGCTCTATGCTGGTGGGCCGGTGCAGACAAATCAAGTGATGTTGCTCTATCGAGGCGATCAGTTTCCGGACAATGCGCACCACGTGTTCGACGGCGTCTGTCTTGGCGGGGACGTCGGCATGGTCGAACGCATTCTCACCGGTGTCGGGACGACAGAATCCTTCCGCGCCTATCTTGGGTATTCGGGATGGGGACCGGGACAGCTGGAAAACGAGATGAAGACCGGATCGTGGGTCACGTTGCCTGCGGACCCGCAGGCGGTGTTTGAAAAAGATCCGACGCGTATCTGGGGGGATATCCTCCTCAAGCTGGGTGACGCCTATCAGCCGTACGCCGACATGCCCTTCGATCCATCCTGCAACTGAACGCTCTGGACCCGTTTCTGCGGAAGGATTCGTCACATCATCATTGAAGCTTGCCGCGCCGGATGCTAGGGTTCATGCCCGATGCAATCCTTACTTCCCCTCTGCCCATTCCGTCTCCGCGAAGGTATATTGGTCATCGCTGCCATAGTGTCGTCACTCATATCCGGCTGTGGCGTCGGTTACACAATCGTCAAATCAGAGGCGAAACTGGATCGATTGTCGGTTCCCATGACCAAAGCGCAGGTCCTACAGGAAATCGGGAGACCGGACCGAATTATTCGTGACGATGGACGGATGCTGGTCTGGGAATATTCGTTGACGGCCAGGAAACAATGGCTGTACGAGATCGCCTATTGCCCGATTTCGATATGGTTCGGCGGGTGCATCTTCTATCCCTTTACGAATTTCGCATCTGATCAGCGCGAGTATCCGCACCATGTGGTCCTGGTGGATGATGAGCTCTGTGCCTGGGGACCTCCGGCGGCCATTCTCCAGCGACGGCGTGTGTGTATCACCGCTGGAATGACATCAACACGATATGGACGCGGGGTTCGGCCGGAGCCTGTGGTGACGGGCAACGGGCCGATCAATCGCGACACGATCGACCAGTATCGCACGATGGCCGTCATGTTATTCAAAGATGCCGACGGCGCTCCTGGAACCGGCTCACGCGTAGCCGGTATTGTGACAAATCTCATGCTGGATCTGGATGTGCATATCGTTGAACGGTCCAAACTGGACGACGTGTTGAAGGAACAGGTGATCCAATTGACCCATGCCGACGAGGCCAATGCTCTTGAGGTGGGTAAGTTGATCGGCGCTCATGCCATTATTGTCGGAGAAGTGCAGCAGTGGGAACGGCGTGAGCAGGAACGGACCCATAGTGTCTCGCTGACCTTGCGGATGATCGACGTCGAGTCGGGCTTGCTGTTGTTCAGCGGACAAGGACATCTGACCGATCCGACGACCGACAATCCTGAAGGTTCTGCTCGGCTGATTGTCCATAGGATGCTTGCCAGGTTTGGCGCGCAGACCGGTTTGTTGGGGTCCGGCCACATCGGCGTGAATTGGGAGCTGCAGGGAGACGATGCGAGCCGATTCTATGTCGTCAAAGAATTACGGAGCGGGATGCCGGCGGAAAAGGCCGGACTCAAGGTCGGTGATCGGGTCATTGCATGCAATGGGGACTCGCTGCTCGACGCCAGGACTGAGCGAGAAGCCAAACGATTCTGCCAGGTCGAGGCCGGACAGGTGTTGCAACTCAATGTGCGCCGGGCCGATCAGTTGCTCGTCATCGCTGTCACCGCTGAGAAGCGGCCAGGCTTATAACACACGCATCCGCACAACGTGTCATGGAGGAGGAAACGTGCATCAGTCGGATATGTCCGAGTCGGGGACTGAGAGTTTCTTAAGAAAGTTGCATGAACGCCCGCATCAGCCGATAGGGAAATGGTTGCGCGCGCCGGCCCATGTGCATTACGAAGCGTTTCGCATGTCCGACCCACCGACGCAACGTCCAGCCAGTCGGTCGGAATTTCAGTCGCTGCTGGGATATCTTAAGATTCCTTCCGAGACGACTGAGGTCCGGGAAAATTTCGGTTACGGTATCAAGGAATCCGAAGACGGCGATCGGCTCATCCTCATCTGGCAGGCGCATACGGAATACTATAATTACCAACTCTGGCATGTGCCGTCGCAAGCGAACAGCACAGTGACCTTCGGACCATTGAGGTTTCCGAATTACACGTTTCTCGTGGAGCCGCTTGGGTCGATGGTCTGCCGCTTGGACATTCTGCTGACGACGGGCATACTGCCGGCGCGGAGCGAACTCCGTGGGCTGATGCCCGGCCACGTCTTGTACGGGAGTCGAATCTTCAATGAACAGACAGGCGTCGCGACGAGTTTTACACCGGACGATCAAGGGCGAGAGCGGTACTGGGTCAGCGTCGGGCCGTCACAAGGCGATCCGTCACGTCTGAAAGACATCGTCGATGCCATTGTGCGGATCGAGACCTATTATCATTTGTTGTTGATGCAAAAGCCGTTGTTCTCCGCCGCCATCGATCAGGTTCATAAATTTGAGCAGATTCACTTGAAGCAGCGAGAAATCATTACGTCTCATATCGGTCACGCAAATTCGGAGACCTTGCAGCGATGGTTGAACAGTCTCACACAGGACTTGTTAAAAACGAATCGGATGGCAGGCACATTACACTTCGAACTGTCTGCGTCGATTCCGTACGATAAGATCGTGCACACAACGTTGACCTCCATCGCCGAGCATCCAATGGACTCCTACCGTCCGATCTCCGATTATGTATTGGGAGGCATTACGGGAGTGGCGGAAGGTTATCAGCAGCTCTTGCGTCGCATCGACACGCTCCGTGGCGGATTCGAGGGCATCATCGCGATCATTCGGACCCGCATCGACTTGATTCTGGAATCGCAAAACCTCGCGCTGCTCCAAAGTGTCGACAAAACGACCAAGAGTCAAGTGATCCTGCAACACACGGTTGAAGGCTTGTCAGTGATCGTGATTGCGTACTATCTGGCGGGGCTGGCCGGATATGTCTTCAGAGGATTTGCCGAACTCGGTTGGCTCAAGAACGTGAATCTCGCCTCGGCGATATTTGTCCCCATCGCGATCGGACTCGCCTTTTCCATCATGATGGCCAGCAAAAAGTATCTGCACAAGAAGCTGGTGGACGAACAGCCTATACAGAAAGTTGACAAGCCAGATGAATAGCGTACCGTCGGTAGTGACTCATTGTTGTACGGTTGTCCAATCCCACATAATTGACTCCACTTTTTGAGTTGACCCACGTCCCTGTCTGATGAGTATTCCTCTCTGAAGTCTCTCACGGAGACCTCAAACCGTCGTCTCCAGTTGAGGTATGAGGAGCCGTTCGTGCTCAGTATCAGATTTGATACACCACTGAATCTCTTTCGATTCATGTCCGAGTAATTTTCGGAAGTGCACATTATGATAGGAGGAGACTTCTCACACATCCTATGGTGCTGAAAGTAAAGAGATAAGACTGCTCTCACCCCAGTGAGCCAACTTCTTCTCACCCCACCGGCATCTCCCTTGCCTGTAGCGAATGTAACCTCACACAAGAGTCGAGCTGTAAGCAATTCCTGCCGGCTCAAGCGTTGTCCATATCAGATAGGTGAATTGTGGAAAGGAGGTAGAGCGGTCTCATGTTTCATTACGCGGTTCACTATTCGGACTATGGATCGGCACATATCGGTGGTCGCAAGTTGATTCACTTACATCATAGTGGAAAGGGGATTTTACGATGAAAGATTTTACGACGATGAAAACGGAACCGGCAAAGCTTGAGAATAAAACGCGAAGGCTTGAAAAACCTAAGACGAATGATCAGGAACTTGGACCGTTAAAGCTTCTTCCCGGGAAGTGGGCCAACCTGCCAAACTTACGAGGCCGTGGATGGAATATGATCGCCCTACCGTTTGTAGCGCCTCCACCGCCGGGGGTTCCCTTCCCCTTCAATTATCGGTTGCTGCTCAATCAATACAACGAAGAGCTTGAGTTTATCCTGATTGACAAGGCCGTGCCGAATCGTGGCGTCCGCCTCGCTCCAGGGGCTCCCGCTAATACCGATCAGTTTCTCATGGCATTAGACTATCAACAGAGAATAAAGCAAATTGCTGTCGATGATTTCCCCACAAGCGGTCTGACAGCTCCGGCTGATACAGTAATTCATCATGAACCGGGTTTGTGGCTGCATATGACGAATGGAATCACTGATGGCCTAAATATTGGGCGACTCGCGACCATTCCCCATGGCGACTCGGTGTTGGCCTTAGGCCGAAGTAGTGAACACTCAGGGGCACAAAGCATTCCTGATATCAGTGGTTTGCCGATCGGGGTCGATCAAGATCTCAATAATCCATATTTGGCTCCATACAAACACTTCCATGACAATTTTTCTTCAGGGATTGTTCAACCCCGTCAGTCCGAATGATCTGCTAGAAGCGGCGAATCAAGGCGTCGAGATCGAGAAGACGACGGTCCTCAATGTTGATTCAACTCGACCGACGGGTGGCATTGTCAACATTCCGTTCATTGTCAGGCAGGCCAATGCGACGGTCATGAAGTCCACCTTCTGGATTCAGGAATTGAAGGAGAAGGACAAGTACGGGAAGCCGAAGCTGCGTCTGCAATATTCGCAGTTGGTCATGTTGAATTTCTTTCCGCGGGTGGATGGCTTGCCGCCAGGCTGTTGCCCTGGTCCCATCCAATGGCCGCATGTGAGCATCAACACGCTCGAGAAGGTTTCCGAGGCATAATACTGTCGACTCGCGCATTGAGGCAGCGCCGAACGTTCAGTTCGTCGCCGCCTCGTGCGGCTGAGTTCACTGCGAAAGGATCGTATTTATATGCCGTTGATTGACGATGTGAAAACCCTATGTGATCGGCTCGCTCCCTTGGGCGGCGGGACTTGCTGCTGAACGTCACCGGGGGGCAACTCGATATTTTGAAGCCCACCAGTGCTGGGTTGAAGACCGAGCTTACGAAAACGCTCACGGCTATTGATCGAACTGTAATGGGATTCACTGATTTCGCTCTGTCCGGGACCAGAGCAATTACAGCAGGATCTCCTGCGAAGAGTCTGTTGTATCACGCATTGTCGTCGCCGAATGTGACGACAGGTCTCAGTGGGTTTCCGGCGCTCAAGGACATAGAGACGGTCGAAAATTATGTGTTTGGTGTTCAACCACCGACGCTCGGGAGTTTGAAGGCCAAGACTGGGCTGACCGGATCGCGACGCCTTTCAGTGGTGTTGTTTGCATACGAGTATCGGCCGGCGCGTGATACCTGTACTCGCCGCCAGGCCGACATGGTGTTCTCGCGAACAGGCGTTTCGCGTGTGGGCACAAGACCGGCTCGATACGATGCGAAAAATCGTGGGTTTCAGGCACAAGTTGCCGACGATCCGTTTGCATTCCATGTGTGTCCGGCGCGGTTCGCGGCGTTTCTCGCCGTACAGAAAAAAGGGAGCAACGTCACAATCATGCACGCCAGGCCAGGCGACAACACTCGTGATTTCTGGGTGCCGATTCATAAACTCTTCAACGGAACGGAATGTATTGCTGGTCTTGATCTGCAGGTTGAACTGTCCGCCTTCCATTATAACGACAAGATTCGACGGACCCGTGCGATTACCTTACGAATGAGGAGAACACCGAACACCCCGCCGTTTCAATTTTCAACGGGAATTGCGGAATTGTCTGCCGATGCCTCGTTGGGTATGGGAATCGTCATGCCGATGCCCCATCCCAGACTTGTGGAACCGGCTATGGTGAATGGACGGTTATTGACCTACAGGGTTCCGACGGGACAGAAAGTGTTTGCTGCGCTGGAACCTGGAGCTGCTCAGGGTGCTGATGGCTCAGAAATACGCTCCGCCCCGGCCCATGTGCATGCCCGAACGCAGGTGCGTAACGACGCGTTGATTGATCTGAATAACGATCCCACCAGGCCTGATGTGAACGACACTGTTTCTACGGGGAATTATCAAGCCCTCCACCATGTGGATTTCACGGGGGACGGCCAGATCAGTGCGAATGTGCCGGCACTGGCAGGAAAACCGGAAGTGGCTCCCACGATGGTTCCATGTTATTCGTTGGTTGGGGCGTCTGACTTTTTTACCTCCGCCGGCCAGCGGGAATTATTTGAAAGCGTGCCGGATGACTTCTGGGGGTGCCGCCGGTGCCACTGTGCGACACGCGGCTTCCCGCGAATCTCCAGATGCCCAGGAACCGTTTTAGCGCCGCGGAGCTGACCATCTCTGCCGTGGTGTCTCTCTTAGAGCCGGCACCGACCGGAGGCACGATTCCTCAATCATTGGACGCTGATCGGCATTCGTGTTTGCCGGATGATTGTGCAGGGGTCTTCGCGCCGGGTTGGGATATCAGCACCGATCGTATGAGGGTATCTGGTACACAAGTGCAGCACTTAGCTGCTTATGGATTGGGGAGTCCGTTCCCGGAGGATGCCAAGTTATGCGCGGTACTCAGTACATTCTGGCCGGCCGTGGCGCCGGATGCATCCAGAGCGATGTCGCCGAACACGGGAAATCCAGCCCTGCGGGGAACCGTGGCTCCGCTTACCGATGAGGAGATTGGGCAAGTGGGCGCACTTCCTTGGGATGGTGTCGTCGGCCCCAAGATCAGTACGTTCGGTGGCGTTGAGTTTATCGATTGCGAGAAGTTCTTACATGTGGACTACGTGAAAAACGCCTTGGAAGCGCGATTCACCCCACGACTCACGACCCAAGTCTCGAGTGAAGAGTATCAGCTGCGGATGGAGGCGATCGCAAAATGCTACAGCATTGTGGGGGGGATCGGAACCTACGCTTTGTGGTCTCCTTCCGTAAAGTCAGCGCGGGAGATCCGGAACTGCAGCGCGCTCAATTGGACACGTCGACGGTCTTGACAGGAGAGGCCTATCGAATCGACATGATCCTAGGAGGAGAAGACACCGAACAACCGCATCCGAGCGACTTTCGCCGTAGCCTGCTCCCGATCCAAGATCGGCAGATATTCTTGGTAAGTCCACGGATCGATATAGCGCTTCGTAGGCGGGCGAACCAAACCGTGTGGTCGCGCGTGTGATGCATGTCGTGATTATTGGCGGCGGCCCATCAGGGGCCGCCGTCGCGCTCACACTGCTGGATGCGCAGATTCCCGTTACCATTGTCGAGCAGAAACCATTTCCTCGATATCGCCGGGAGAAACGTTGCATCCGGGTATTGAGCCGCTGCTCGATAGACTGGGGGTTGCTGACCATCTGCATGCGGCTGGATATGTCAGACATACAGAGGTATGGTCTGGGTGGGGCGGCGCGATGCAATTCGTGCCGTATGGCGAGGATGCGAACGGACCATGGCAAGGCTATCAGGCGATTCGCGCGGACTTCGATCATCGCCTGCTCGAAAGCGCGCGCACGCGTGGGGCGCATGTGCTAGCCGGCAAAGTGACAGGGGTATTGTTCACGACGTCCGATGAGGTTGCCGGCGTGATGACTTCCGAAGGGCTCGTGCAGGCAACCTACGTGATTGATTGCAGCGGTGGCTCTCATACACTCGCTCGCCACCTTCGCATTCCCATGATGAGGTATTCACCTCAATTGGTCGCACGCTTTGGTTATGTCAACGGTTGTTTCAACCATCCATCGCCGTCGATTTGTTCAGACCAAGATGGATGGATCTGGATTGCCGAGGTTGAGCCACATCGATATCAGTGGACTCGTGTGACCGAAGCGCACAATCGGCCTGACCTCACATGGATTCCGTATGGCCTTCGAGATAGTGAGGCCGAATCGTCTCGCAGTGCAGACGTGACATGGCGTCTGGCGAAGACTGTAGCCGGGCCGGGCTATTTCCTTGTCGGCGATTCTGCGACGGTGCTTGACCCATCATCATCGCACGGTGTTCTCCGGGCTATCATGTCGGGAATGATGGCGGCGCATCTCGTGATCCAGCGTCTGTGTCATGAAGCCGATGCGCAAATGTGCGCTCGGTCTATCAAGAGTGGTTGACCAGCTGGTTTCAGCATGATGTGGAAGAAATGAGTCGCACCTACCGCAAGGCAAACTTGTTCGGCTTTAACGGTTGAGGCAATACAATCCGATTGAAATTGGTCGGTAGACTCAGGCTGCGGGTAAAACTCTTGTGTTCTCCTGTCCCGTATATAGCTAGCATCAGATCCAGGATATTCATGATGCACGGTCAGGATACCCAGCAAGCCGGGGATGTTCAGTAATCTTTCGCCGGAGGAGCGAGCCCCGGCGAAGCACCCGCTGCAGCCCATCTGATTCTCCGATAGACGACCCGAGCAACTCCGCGTCAATTTTGTGGCAAGCATGGGACGAATGCCACGCATGCCTCGATCCCCAACCCGGACGCGTGGTTGTACAAGAAGCCGGGTGGGCAAGAGGCTGCATGAGTGTTTCCTGTCGCTACTTCGTTGTAGCCAGGGCATGAGCATTCCGCGCCTTCATTTGGATCGGAAGAGATACATCTCATGAATCTTTTTTGATACATGCATCTGTGGCTAGCGGGGTATGTGTAACGCTTACAGCGTTACTCGATAAGATGCGCCGTGCTTAAACTACTAAGGATATCTGCCTCCTCCTTGCTGACGATGTTGGGATTGCAATTCTCGATGAATTTTTGGCAAGCATCCTGCTTCCTCCATCAGCGTGAAGGCAGTTCCGAACATCACGAAATCACGTCCTGACCGAGAGCTTCTATCATGAGTACCACGATCCAAGGTTCGGTCGAAAGCTCCCAAGAGAACATGCCTCAGGACAATAAGACCGCGACAGGTCCGCAACAAGGCAGTCTGCTACACTCCAAATTCGCAGAAATCCTCTGGACTTCCATTGCAACTGTCTTCGCAGGTCTGATCGGTGCCAATTGGTTCGGTGAATTGGTTAGCAAACAAGAGAACTCGCCTAATTCGAACCAGATGATTGCGATTCATCGAGCAATCATCTATGCCAAGATTCTTGCCTTTCGAGACCGGGAACAGGGGGAAAAGCCGCTGTACATGAAAAAGCTTCGCCTCGCCGGTAATGCGATCGAACGAGAAATCCCGCTGTACGACGAAGCGCTCTATCTGAAGACTTTTTACCTAAAGGGATCACATATGAACAGGGTGCCTCTCGAAGGCCATTCGTCTGGCATGACCTTCCCCCATTTGTTACACCACCGCCAACGAAGTTGACTTCTGTGCCACGCGAGCCCCGTCCTGATAGGTGTTGATGAACTCCTGGGGTGTCACATCCCCAATGGAGCTGTGCGTCC
>Ga0134126_10008543_pt1 | contig 12882 bp, 9 predicted proteins | sample KB31752_FD_96881 | JGI IMG/M metagenome (GOLD analysis project Ga0134126, IMG submission 96881) | Terrestrial soil microbial communities with excess Nitrogen fertilizer from Kellogg Biological Station, Michigan, USA - KB3-175-2 | ecosystem: Environmental > Terrestrial > Soil > Unclassified ...
GGATTCCTCAGGCCCTTATTTACGCCTATCTGCCCACCGCCGACATTCCCCAACACCGGGCGGCGGCCACGGGCCTTGGTGAACGCCTGGTGGACATACTGGGAAATGACCCGGAGATCGCCCGTTGGAACCAGCGGCACGCGGGCCACTACAAGACGTATCTTCACGACCGGCTCCCCGAGCGGTTCCCCGCGTCCTACGAACGAGGAGTGCTGCTCCACCAGAGCCTCTATGAACCAGGAAGCGGGAACGAGGGCAACGCCAGTTTCCCGGGGCGGTATCCTCAGGTGACCACCGCCAGCCTGGTAACCGAGGTGGCGGATGAAACGGCCCAGGGCCCGTATCTGGCGCTCTGCGCGCGGGCCCATCTGCTGGCCAACCGCGCCCTGCTCGACTATCTCTTTGAGGCCAATGGGCCGGCGAGCGTGCGGAGGGTGCGGGAGGAGCTTGGGCAAGGAAGGGTGCTCCTGCGCGCCACCCGCCCCCGTCCGGTTGTCACTGGCACGGGGGACTAACTCCCGCCGTGAGCCTGTTCTGGTGCTTTTCCAGCCGGCCTGATTTGGCGTGACGAAGCCTCCGACCGCGGTCGGGGGATCAAACTACACGGCCAGATTATGCACTACGATGTCCCACCCTCCACCAACGCGCGCAGATCCTGCTCGCTTATGGTGGGCACCCCATGCTTGGCCGCTGCTTTCACTTTACTGCCGCCTGGTTTCACCCCCGCCACCAGATAGTTCGTCTGGCTGCTGACTCCGCTGGAGACCGAGCCGCCATGAGCGCGAATCCATGCCTCCACGTCCTCCCGGCTCCCCATCTCCAGGGAGCCGGTTACCACAAAGGTTTTGCCGGTTAGCGGCCCCTCCGCCGCCTGGGGAAGCTGTTCGCGTTCCACCTGGACCCCAGCCTCCGCGAGAGTGCTGATCCAGGGCGCGTTCTCCACCATATAGGTCGCGAAGGCATCGGCGGTGGCGGGCCCGATCCCGTGCAAGGCGGTCAAGGCGGCCTGCAACGTGCCGGTGGGTTCGGCGGAGAGCGCGAGCAGTTCGGCCAGGCTGAACTGCTGGGCCACCGCCCTGCACTCCGGATACCCCACCCCCGGAGCCCCCAGGGCGTGCAGAAGAGTGCTGAACGGCTTGGCCCGCGAGTTCTCAATCCCGGTCACCAGCTTGCCTGCCCGAACCGCGCCATACAATTGTCCGTTGGCCAGGGGTACAGCCGCCAGATCATCCGCGGTGAGCCGATAGAGATCGACCGGTGAGTGGAGATGACCGCCGCTGACCAGCGCCTCGATCACCTCTTTCCCCAACCCCTCGATATCCATGTTGTCCCGAGCGGCATAATGGTCGAGCGCCTTGCGCAGCTTGGGCGGGCAGGCCGCGTTGCGGCACTCCAGCACTTTCTCATTCCGCAAATGAAGTGGAGTGCCACAGCTCGGGCAGTGATCGGGGACCGGCAGATGGAGATCGGGTTCCTGGCCAATCGCCAGCCGGAGCACCTTGGGGATGACATCGCCGGCGCGGGTGACGATGATGTGGGCCCCGATCCCGGCCCCCAGCGCCTGATAGAAGGCGGCATGGTGGGCCGTGTAGTGTGTCACTTGCGCCCCGTCCATATCGATGGGGTCGCAGATCAGGACCGGCGTCACCTGGCCCACCCGGCCAACCTGCCACTGCACCGAACGCACGGTCGCCTCGTACTCCATCCCCAGCCGCTTGTAGGCGATGGCCCAGCGAGGGGTCTTTTCGGAGGCGCCGAGCCGGCGTTGCCAGTCGCGGTTGGCGACCTTGAGCACCAGGCCATCCATGGCGAAATCGACGCCCTCCACCGTATCCAGCAGATCGGCGATGGCCCGGCCGGTCTCGGTTGCCGGCTGGTCAAACTGCTCCGTGGGGCCGGGGCCCTCGCTCGCCACGCGGTATTCAGGGACCGTGAAGCCCCAGAGAGCGAGACAGCCATCCACCTCCGGTTGGGTAGGGAGGCGGTCGCTCAGTTCCCACCCTTCGATACCGTAGGCGAGGAAGGTAATGCCGTGCGCCTGGGCCCGGTTGATCCCGCCGGCATTTGCCGATTGCGATCCGGTTTTGCGACGCAGATCACCGGCCGCCGTGTTGCGGGCGGTCGCGACATCCTCGCCGGCGGCGTGCAAGGCGGCGAAGCGGGAGAGCGGCAGATACGCCTCGCCGCGGATATAGAGGGTACGTTCCCGCTCTGGAATCTCCGAGGGTACGCCCGCCAGACCGCGGACGTTATGGGTTACGTCCTCGCCAATCTTCCCATTGCCACGGGTGAGGGCGCGGACCAGCCGCCCGCCCGCGTACTGCAAGACCAGGGTGAGACCGTCGATCTTCGGCTCGATCGAAAGCGCCAGGGCATCGGGACCACCCGCCAGCCCCAGAGTCCGGGCGGCTGATTCCTTGAACCGGTGAATCTCCTCCGCGCTGTATGCTTTCTGGAGCGACAGGGTCGGGTAAGCGTGAGGGATAGCAACCAGCTCACTGCTCACCTCGCCCAGTACCTGATGGGCCTGGCCGGTCAATGCCTTCGCCAATTCAGCCAGCTGATCGTAGCTCGCGTCGTCGATGATCGGCGCGTCCTCGTCGTAGTAGGCTGTATCGGCCGCGCTCAACAACTCGTCGATTTCCACGGGCTCCGCGGCGCCGCCGTTCAGAATTGCCGCCACCCGTGCCGCTACCGTCCGGCTCTGCTCCCCTATCACCGCGTCTTCCTCCTCGGCCCCATCGGTTCAGTCCAACTCTTATAACTCTACACGGGCGCGGGGCACGCGGAAGGAGGAATGTGATTAAATGTTCAATGCCTATGAGCGTACCCGTCGCCTTCCGCCCCCAGCGCGTAGTCGATCGCGCGCTCGTAGGTCATGGCTCGCCCGATCGCCCAGCTTCCGGTGAATATCTCATCGCCAAGCGCCTGACGAATCGACGCGATCATCCGGTCATGTTCGGCTTGGTCGCGGGCGGGCGGGCCCACCCCAATCTCCTCGCCAAGCGCCGCCGCCGCTCCCAAGAGACAGGCGGCCCGCGCGTCGTCTCCTTGCACGTGCACAAGATTGCCCAGGCTATGTAGGGTAAGGACGATGCCTTTACGATCCCCGAGATCGCGGCGGATTCCCAGGCTCTCGCGAAACCAGGCCTGTGCCCTCTCAAGGTCGCCCAGGTCGCTCGCGGCCCGCCCCAGGTTGCTTATGGCGCCCGCGGTGTGCCAGGGATCACCGATCTCCCGCCAGATGCGCCAACTTTCCTCGTAGAGGGTAAGGGCCCGCGCGTGATCGCCCTGGAGTCCGGCCAGAACCCCCAGGTTGTTGAGGTTTATCGCGCAATCCCGGGTGTTCCCTAACTCCCGCATGATGATCAGGCCCTCCTCGTAGAGACTCCGCGCTCGGCCATAGTCGCCGTTGGCGAGCGCCACGTTCCCGAGATTGGAGAGCGCGTTCGCGATCTGCGCCTGGTCCCCGAGGGTCCGCCGCAGCGCGAGGGCTTCTTCATACAGGGTAAGGGCACACGCGTTGTCATCCTGCGCGTAGGCCAGGTTGCCTCCCAAGTTGAGCGCCGAGGCTCGCACCTCGTCCTCGACTTCAGGACACGCCGCGAGGGCCTGTTCCACCCAGAGCCGCCCTTCCCGAAAGTGGCCGCGCTGCCGCCAGAACAACCCCAGGCAACAGGTGAGCTTTAACCCGAGCCGCCGATCTCCCCCCTCGGTGATACTCCAGCGCAGGGCCGCCCGTAGGTTGTCGTGCTCCGCTTCCAGGCGCGCGAGCCAGGCGGCTTGATCGGCTCCATTGAGCAGCGACTCGGCCCGCTCCGCCAGGCTCAAGCACCAGCACGCGAGCCGATCGCGGGTGGCGGACTCCTCGCCGCGCGCGATCAATTGCTCGGCGGCGTAGTGCCGAACCGTTTCCAGCATCCGGTACCTCGTCTCGTCCTCCGGAGTGTCATCGACCTGGACCAGTGACTTGTCCACCAGCCGACCCAGCAGAACCAGCACGCCGCTCGCCCGATCCTCTCCATGGGCGCGGATCCGCTCCGCCGCGCCCAGGGTCCAGCCGCCCGCGAATACGGAAAGGGCGCGCAGCAGGGCTTGCTCTTCTTTGTCCAGCAGTTGATAGCTCCACCCCATCACCGCGCCCAGAGTCTGGTGGCGGGGTAACGCGGCGCCGTTGCCGGCGACCAGCAGCCGGAAGCGATCCGAGAGCCGGGCGGCCAGTTCCTCGGGCGAGAGCAACGACAGCCGCGCCGCCGCAAGCTCGATCGCCAGGGGGATACCATCAAGACCCCGGCATATCTCGACCACCGCGCGCCGGTTGTCGATGGTCAAGGCGAAGCCGGATTTCACCGCGCGGGCGCGTTCCACCAGCAAGCGGATCGCGGCGAGGCGGGCAAGCTCCGGCAAGGCCAGATCCCGCTCGGCCCCAGGTGGAGGGACGGTAAGCGAGGGGAGCCGCCAAACCGTTTCTCCTAGGATGCCGAGTGCCTGCCGGCTGGTGGCCAGGATCCGGACCTGGGGACACTCGCTCAACAGCGCCGCCGTGAAGGCGGCGCACCCCGCGAGCACGTGCTCGCAGTTATCCAGAATCAGCAGTACTTGCCGGGGTCCGAGATGCGCGCTTAAACTGGTGAGCGCCGATTGGTCGGGAGCACTCCGTAGGTTCAGGGTGGCGCCTGCCCGCCGGGCGATCGATTCCGGATCGGGGTGCTGTTCTGGGGGGAGTGAGGCAAGTTCAACCAGCCACAAACCATCGGCGAAGCGGCTCCGCGCCTCGTGCCCGACCTCGACGGCCAGTCGCGTCTTGCCGCAGCCACCGGTCCCGGTGAGGGTGATCAGACGTTGGTGACCCGAGGCCGCCGGCCGGCGCTCCGCTTCCAGCCACGGGGCATTGGTCAGACCCTCCAGGAGCGCTTCAACCAGGGCAGCCAGTTCCTTCTCACGCCCCAAGAAGCTGGTAAGGGGGTTTGGGAGGTTGGTTCGCTGCCGGATGCCTGCCTGCCTGGCGGCCCGCACCAGATCGTACTGGGCGGTCGTCTCATTGTCCGGCGCCAGGTCCAGATCCCGCTGCAAGGCATGGGTGAGTTGTTGGTAGGTGTGAATGGCGTCAATATCCCTGCCGGCCGCCGCCTGCAAGCGCATGAGCGCGCGCGCGCCGTCTTCATAGCACGGGTCGGAAGCCAGCAAGGCGCGCAGACAGCGCATGGCCTCTCCGTTTCCCCCTTGCCGCTCACGGAGATCCGCCAGATGCAGCAGCACGGCGCGATACAACTCACACAGGGCCTCCCGCCTGAGGACTGCCCACTCCTCATAGCGCTCGTCGGGCAGGAAGTCTCCGGTGTAGAGCGCCAGGGCCGAGCGGGCCGCGGCGACATCAGTGCCGCGGAGCGCGGCGGTCGCGGCCCGCTCGAAAGCGAGAGCGTCGATCCAGTCCGCCGGTGCCGGCCCATCGGGTACGGGCGTCAGGAACAGAACGTCGCCTTCCAGACGTACATATTCGTGGTGTTCGTCCGGCCGGCCGACCAACCGCCGAAGCCGATAGAGCGTTTGGCGGAGAAGCTTGGGGCCGCTGTCCCGACCGGCATCGGGCCAGAGGAAATCGAGCAATTGCTCCCGATGTAGGGTGTGGCCGGGCGCGCTGAGCAGGCACTTGAACAGCAGCGCCACTTTTCGTTGGGACCAGCCGTCGGCGGGCACCACCTCGGTGCCGCGCCAGACGGTGAAACCACCCAACGTCCGTACGCGCAGCAGGGAAGACGCCGGGACGGCCGCCGGGCTCCGCGGCATGGCGTCCGCCGGCTGCTGCTTCCCGAGGTAGCGCGAGTGCGGGCGCCCCTCCTGGCGCCAAAAGGCAAACCAATAGGGACCGTGCCCCGGCGCCCCCTGGCGGCAGGTTGGGCAGTCGGCCTTGTTGCACCGGCGGAACTGTTGACTATAGGTGACTTTCACGCCGGCCGGCGGCTCAGCCGTGGACATGTGCTCGCCTCCCAGGATCGGCGGCGGCCTTCCTGGTCACAAGCATACTGCATCCGCGGCCTGGCACATCACCCGAAAGAACCAGAACGCCAAGAGGCCCGCTGAATGCTTCCAGCGGGCCTCTTGGATCGCGGAGTGATTAGCTTTGGTTGGCGGGCAGTTCCCCGAGGTGAACGGACAGGGTGAGGGTGCTTCCATTTCGGTTCACGGTCAGGGTCATGGTCGAGCCGGGCTTGCTGTTGGCAAGGGCCACCAGCAGATCGTCACCGCTGGACACCGTTCGCCCATTGGCGGCGGTGATCACATCGCCCTGCTGGACTCCGGCCTGCGCAGCTGGGCTGCCGGCGGCCACACTGTTGACCAGCGCGCCGGGAACCTGCGGCTGGACGCTGCCGAAGCCGTAGATTGACCCGTTCCCCTGGCTGGTGCTCCCTACGCCGATGCCGAGAAAGGACCGACCAGTGTGCGCCACGTGACCGGTCGTGATGATCTGATGCGCGATGTAGGTAACGCGGGTGCTGGGGACGGCGAATCCGATCCCCTGCGCGGCCCCACCATTATTGTTCTGGGGGTCCGTGGCCTCCAGGGTAGGAATGCCCACCACCGTGCCGCTCAGATTGACCAGGGCGCCGCCGGAGTTGCCGGGATTGATTGGGGCCGAAGTCTGCAAGGCATTGGGCAAGTAGGCGCCGTTCGCCTCCTGCACGGTGCGGTTGACCGCGCTGATCAACCCGGAGGTGACGCTTTGCTGGAGATCGAGCGGATTGCCGATCGCCAGCACCGTCTGAGCCACCGCGAAGCCGTTGGTGCCCGCGAAGGTGGCGGCGGGCAGCCCACTGGCCTTGATATGGATCACCGCCAGGTCGTCCGAAGTGTCGGTGCCGACTACGCTCGCCGGATAGACCTTGCCGTTATTGAGGGTGACCCTGTACTTGGTGCCGTTCGCCACCACATGGGCGTTGGTCACGATATCTCCGGTCGAGTCGTAAATGACGCCCGAGCCGGAACCGACCCCTACGTTCTCGATATACACGACCGAGCGGCTGGCCACCGAGAATGCATGCTCGGTAAGCGCGTCGTATGACGAGGCAGTGGTGGCCGCGGAAGCGGCGGTTGACGCGCTCGTCGCGTCCGCCAATACGGGTTGATTCCCGGAGGGACCGAAGGCATGCTCGCCCAGAGCTCCCGCCCCTACCAGCGCGACCGCCGTGACCACGCCCGCGAAACGTTTCATGATTGTATCTCCTCCATGGTTGGCTAACCGAGCGCGACGATCTCGCGCTGTTTACTTGAAGCGTTTGTGTCGCCGTGGAAGGGACGGTGCGAAGGCCGCGTCCACGGCGGCACTCTTTTAGCATAGAACCGGTCAATGACCGTCGCGTGACCGGTTTCTGACAATTTGATGACAAAGGGTTTCAGGGGGAGAGAGGAAGGGCTACCGTAAATCTGGCCCCGCCCTCGGGCAGGTTGCCGGCAGTGATCCGCCCTCCATGCGCTTCCACGAAGGTGCGGGCAATCGCCAGGCCCAGGCCCATGCCCCGCCCGGTTCGCGAGGCGTCCGCTTGGTAGAAGCGATCGAAAATACGCGGCAGTTGGTCGGGAGCGATGCCTGGGCCGCTGTCCGTGACCGTGAGCCGCGCCTTCCCGCCGGCCCGCTCCGCCGCGACCACGATTGTGCCGCCAGCGGGCGTATACTTCAAGGCATTGTCGAGCAGAATGACCAGCACCTGGCGCAGGCGGCTGGAATCACCCTGGACCGGCAAGGGTTCCGGGGCCGACAGGGTGAGGCGCTGATCGCCATCCTCGGCCAGGATTTCCATTCCTTCCACGATCTCGCGTGTCACCGCCGCCAGATCGAGGGGTCCACGCTCCATGGTCAGCACGCCGCTATCGGCCCGCGCCAGCAGTGAGAGCGAATCGACCAGGCGGGTGAGGTGGGTGGTCTGCACCAGGGTTTGCTCCAGCGCCTGCTGCTGGTCCAGGGAGGAGCCCCCGCTGAGCGCCAACTCGGCCCCGGTCCGCACGATGGCCAGCGGCGTGCGCAGTTCATGGGCAGCGTCGGCGACAAAATCGCGCTGCCGGCGCCAGGAGGCGCGCACGGGCGCCAGTGCCCCTCGGACCAGGACGCTGCTGATCCCGCCGGCGGCGACCAAGCCGATCACTCCCACGATGATCAGACCGCGGAGCAGGCTCGCCAGATCCGCCCGCAATTGGCTCTCGGAGATGCTAGCCTGCACCACGTACGCCACGGAACCATCGGGGCTGTAGAGAGCGTAGCTGTAGGTAAGGTAATCCTGGCCGTCGCGCGCTTGCTGCGTGAACGTGGGGTCCGCTCCGTTCGCCTCCGCGCGGGCCGCGTTCTGATCGACAAGCGGCGGGTTGAAGGGGCCGCTCTCGCCCAGCACGTTCAGTTGCGCGTCGATGACCGTGAAGAAGACCCCATTCAGATCGGGCGTTCCCCGTCCGGGAACATAGACCGGCTCTTGGGGGCCGCTCCGAATCATCAGATCGATAAACGGCGAATGCTGGGCCCTTGACTTCAGGGTGTTTTCCAGCGATTGCAATTGGCTCTGGCGGGTAATCCCATAGACCACGGTGCCCAGCGCCACCACGAGCAAACAGAGGAGGCCGACCGTCAGGAGGGCCAGCCGCCACCCTACTTTCCGCAGCGTAACCGCCGTGGGATCAGCGCGCGGCCTGGAGCCCGGTCCGAAGAGCCACATGGTCGTTCCCTTCCCGCGCCTCGGGTACCTTGAGCTTGTAGCCCACGCCGCGAACCGTGTGGATCAACGGGTAGGAGAATCCTTCATCCACCACTTTTCGCAGACGGCGAATGGTGGCATCCACCACGTTGGCCAGGGAATCGAAGCTGTAGTCCCATACCCGTTCCAGAATGAGCGTCCGGCTGAGAACTTGCCCTGGATGGCGCATCAGATACTCGAGGAGCGCGAACTCTTTTGGCGTGAGGTCCAGGGTCTGCCCGGACCGCGTCACCTCATGGGCCCGCCGATCCAGCACCAGATCCCCAGCCACCAGACGATCCTGCTCCACCTGTGGGGAGCCCCGTCGGGTGCAAGCGCGGAGCCGGGCCAACAACTCCTCGAAGGCGAAGGGCTTGGCCAGATAGTCATCCGCTCCGGCGCTGAAGCCGCCCAGCTTATCGTGCAGGGCGTCGCGCGCGGTCAACATGAGAATAGGGAGATTGTTCCCGTCGGCCCGGAGCCGGCGCGCGATTTGCAGGCCGTCCATCCCGGGCAACATCACATCAAGCACCATCACGTCGTAGGCGCCGCTCTCGGCCCGTTCAAGGCCGCCCAGACCATCATGCGCCACGTCCACGGTGTAATATTCTTGAGTGAGACCGCGACGCAACAAGTCGGCCAGGGCGCGGTCATCCTCGACTACCAGCACATGCACGGTACACTCCTTCCCGTATGGCCCACGCGCGAACCTGACGGGCATGCCGGATCCTCCGGCCACTCAACCACTCCTTCCCAGAGTAGCATCCATGTATGACGAATTGATGACAAATCGCGATGCGCGAGTAGGGAAAACCCTTGGGTGTGCCTTGCCAAGTTCGGACCGATCCGACCGATCCGACCGATCGGTCCGATCCGTAGCCGAGGTCTGGGGTAAACCGGCTTGCGGCGGACCCGTACCTGGTCTACCCTGGTAAGCAACGCCTGCATAGCATCTGATTTCCCGCCTCACACGAGAGGAACCCGTATGGCCACCACGTTCCAGGTTGTCTTTGATTGCGCGGATCCCGATGCCCAGGCCACATTCTGGGCCGCCGCTCTTGGCTACATTGTCCCGCCGCCGCCGGAGGGTTTTGCCGACTGGCCCAGCTTTTTGGCCAGCATCGGCCTGGCTCATCGGGTAGGCCAGGCGAACGCCATCGTGGACCCTGCTGGGGTCGGCCCTCGGGTCTATTTCCAGCGTGTACCCGAGGGCAAGACGGTGAAGAACCGGGTCCATCTAGATCTCAATGTCTCCGACAGCCGGAGTGTTGGGCCGGAAGAGGGGCGGAAGCGCGTGGCGGCGGAAGCCGAGCGGCTGATCACCCTGGGAGCGCGGAAGCTGCGCGACCACACCGAAGGCCCCGAGTCCTGGACCGTGATGGCCGATCCGGAAGGCAACGAGTTCTGCCTCCACTAACCAACTTCCCGAAGGAGGAAGGTCATGGCGCTTGCCCATCAGGTCGAGCCCGGCAAGAAAATACATCTCTCGGACATTAATCCCGCCGATACCGGGGGACTCAAGCGCGCCGACGCCGCCAAGGATACCGTCCAGCTGAACGAGCAGTTGACCGACCTTCAGGAGATGCTCTACGCGGCGGGCGACGGCAGCGTGCTGATCGTCCTGCAGGGACTGGACACGGCGGGGAAAGACGGCACGATCACTCATGTGATGGGCGCCTTCAATCCGATCGGCTGCCGCGTGGAGTCTTTCAAGATACCCACCCCCACCGAGTTGGCGCACGACTTTCTCTGGCGGGTTCATTTGGCGGCGCCCGCGCGAGGGATGATCGCCATCTTTAACCGCTCGCATTATGAGGATGTGCTGGTTACGCGGGTCCACAAGTTGGTCCCCAAGGAGGTGTGGGAGAAGCGATTCGAGCGGATCGATCAATTCGAGGCGCTGCTGACCGAGAACGGCACCACCGTGCTCAAATTCTTCCTCTACATCTCCAAGGACGAGCAGCGGGCGCGGCTGGAGGCACGGGAAGCGGATCGCGAGAAGGCGTGGAAGCTCTCGTCATCCGATTGGCCCGAGCACGAGTTGTATGACCAGTACATTGAGGTCTACGAGGACGTGCTCAGCCGTTGTTCCACCGAGCACGCGCCCTGGTATGTCGTTCCCGCCAATCACAAATGGTTCCGCAATCTGGCGGTGGCGCGGACGATCACCGAGGCCCTGGAAGGGCGCCGGAAGGAGTGGCGGAAAGCGGTCGAGGCGCGGGGCGCGATCCAATTGGCGGCTCGGAAGGCGGCCAAGTAGCTCTCATTCTCCTTTCAGCTTCCCCTGGTACGATGGCAGCAATGCGGGGTGCATGGTCGCGCTCCGGGGAGTTGGCCGTGTCTACCGAAATCTTGGTGATCGATGATGATCCGCGGATCACCAGCTTATTGCAGCGGGCGCTCCGGTTCGCCGGCCACGCGGTTCGGGAGGCCGGTGATGGGCCACGGGGGCTGGCCATGGCCGCCGAGCATCAGCCCGATCTGGTCATCCTTGATGTGATGCTTCCAGGGATGGATGGCCTGACGGTCTGCCGCCGCATGCGTCTGCTGGGGGACGTGCCTATTCTCATGCTCACCGCGCGCGACGACATTCCCGATCGGGTGCTGGGCCTGGACGCGGGCGCCGACGACTATCTGGTCAAGCCCTTCGCGGTGGAGGAATTGCTGGCCCGAGTCCGCGCCCTGCTCCGTCGCGCCTCGGATCTCGATGACCTCGAAGCCGACGAAGTTGGAACCATGTAGTACGCCGATCTGGTACTCGATACCGGCGCCCGGTGCATACGCCGGGGCGGACGCGCCACTCCGCTGAGTACCACGGAGTATAAACTGCTCCGCTTATTCTTCCGCCACCCTGATCAAGTACTCACCCGTGAGCAACTGATGGACCGGGTATGGGGGCTGGACTATCTGGGCGAATCCAATGTGTTGGAAGTCTATATCCGTTACCTACGGCTCAAGCTGGAACAGGATGGTTTGCCGCGGCTGATCCATACGATCCGTGGCACCGGGTATGTGTTGCGTGAATAGCCAGTGGATTGAGGGGGCTTCGTGCCGATCCGCCTCCGCCTAGCCCTGTGGTGCGGTTCCATACTGGCAATCGCCTTGCTGGGCTTTGCCACTCTTCTCTGGCTAGCAGCTGGCCACACTCTGCGCGACGCGGGGGATCAGGTAATCAAGGGGCGGGCCAGCCAGTCGATACCCTCCTGGGCTCCCCCAGCGAGAGTCCCCAGCGCCCAGTCCGCCTGGCACGGGTAGTCAAGGTCTTCTCCTCCCCCGGCGTGACCGTGACCCTGGCCGACGCCGCCGGCGTGGTCCTGGCGCAAAGCGTCGGCGGCAACATGCCGATCCCTCCATGCTCCGTCCGCTGTCCAAAGGTCCGTTTGGGGGCCATTACCGCCTTCCCCGATCAGTCGTATTACGATCAGCGCGTGGATGGGGCACCATTCCGGGTCTTCGTCATGCGGCGCCTTGATTCCGGTCCCGTCCGCTATATCCTGGTGGGCCACGATATTGGCTACATCGACGATACCCTGCAGACGCTCCTGGCTCTGCTGGTGGCCGGGAGCGCTCTCTGCCTGGCTCTGGTGGTGGCCGCCGCCTGGCGCTTTGCCGGGCGAGCCCTGGCCCCCATCGCTACCCTCACCACCACGGCGGCGGCGATTGCTCGGTCCGGTGATCTTGACGCCCGCGTGGAGGCGCCGGCTCGGCTCGACGAGGTAGGTAATCTGGCCGCCACCTTCAATGCCATGCTGGCCCGGTTGGCCGGATCCCGCGAGGCCCAGCGGCGCTTCGTCTCCGACGCCTCCCACGAGATCCGCGCCCCCCTCACGACGATCCGCGGCAATGCCGAACTGCTCTTGCTCGATCCGACCACCACCCCGGCTGATCAGGCGGACGCGCTGCGGGACATCGCGACCGAGGCAGCCCGGCTCACCCGTCTGGTTGATGGTTTGCTGGCCCTGGCCCGTGGCGATGCCGGCCGCCGCGGGCCGCCGCAGCCGGTGCGCCTGCACGATTTGGTGAGCGCCCTGGTGCACTCACTCTCCGGGCGCCCAGGTGTTCCCCGTCTCACCCTTGAGCCGTGTCCGCCGATCGTGGTCCGGGCGGACCCTGATCGGTTGGAGGAGGTGGTGATCAACGTGCTGGACAACGCGATCAAATATAC
>Ga0134126_10008544_pt1 | contig 12880 bp, 10 predicted proteins | sample KB31752_FD_96881 | JGI IMG/M metagenome (GOLD analysis project Ga0134126, IMG submission 96881) | Terrestrial soil microbial communities with excess Nitrogen fertilizer from Kellogg Biological Station, Michigan, USA - KB3-175-2 | ecosystem: Environmental > Terrestrial > Soil > Unclassified ...
ATGCCGAGCGTGGCCGGCACGGTGCGCTCCACGTGCACCTGCCACGCCGCCGGGATCGTGAGCGCGTCGAACAGCAGAACGATCATGAGGAGCGCCAGCACCGGCAGCGCGATGGCCACGAGATGCTCGCGTCCCGCGACGATCCAGACGAACGCGCTGAGCGCCACGACGAGCGCGAGGCGGCGCGTGGGAAGGTACCCGCCGAGCGATGAACGCCGCGCGTATGCGAGGGCACGCGCCCAGCGTGTTCCGCCGGCCGCCACCGCCGCGTCGGTCATTTGGGCGCGACCACGCGCGTGAGTACGGCATCCAGCACGTCGTCGCTTGATCGTCCTTCCACTTCCACTTCGGGCGCGAGCACCACCCGGTGCCGCAGGACGGGAAACGCGTAGTCCTTCACATCATCGGGCGTCACGTAGTCGCGGCCCGCCATGAGCGCGGCCGCGCGCGCCACGCGAAAGAGCGCCACCGTGGCCCGTGGCGATCCGCCCAGCACCAGCGCGGTGTCCTCGCGCGTGGCCCGGACCACGGCCGCGATGTACTCCTGCACTTCCTGCGCGACGCGCACCTGGTCCACCATGTCTCGCAGCGCACGGCAGCTCTCCGCGTTGAGCACGGGTTCCATCGCTATGCTGCTGGCGCGCTCGGCGTCAAAACCGCTGGCGTAGTGATTCAGCATGGTGAGTTCCGCATCGAGCGCCGGATACGGCACCTTGATCTTGAGCAGAAAGCGATCGAGCTGCGCCTCCGGCAGCGGGTACGTCCCCTCGTACTCCACCGGGTTCTGCGTGGCAAAGACGGTGAACAGGTCTCCCAGCGAATGGGCGACCCCGTCCACCGTGCACTGGCGCTCCTGCATGGCTTCGAGCAGCGCCGCCTGGGTCTTGGCGGGTGCGCGATTGATCTCGTCGGCGAGCAGCAGGTCGGTGAACACCGGGCCAGGATGAAATTCCGCCGCGCTGCCGCTGTCGCGCAGAATGGCAATACCGGTGATGTCCGATGGCATGAGGTCGGGGGTGAACTGAATGCGCCCGAAGCGGGTATTGAGCGCGGCGGCCAGCGTGCGCACCAGCAGCGTCTTTGCGGTTCCGGGCACCCCTTCCAGCAGCGCGTGTCCCCGGGCGAGAAACGCCACGAGCGCTTCATTGATCACCGTGTCCTGTCCCACGACGCGCGACGCGACCGCGGCGCGAACGCGCTGCACGGACTCGGCGACCTGCTCGGCTGTCATCACTGGGAAAATGTCCTCTCGATGTGGGCCAGTGCGGCGCCGACGCGAACCCATGCGGCGCGAGGAAGTTGGGGATCGTCGAGCGCCGTGCGCATCAGATCCAGATCCGGCGCGAGCGCCGGTGCGCGCACCGCCAGCAGCGACAGGTACGCACGGTCATCGAGCGCTCCCGTCGCGCCCAGCGGATGGCGGCGGCGCAGGCCGCGCACGAGCCGCTGCGTGGCGAGCCGCGTGGCGTCCACCTGCTCATAGGCGCGTGACAGCGCTCCCACGTGCTCGAAGGGCGATCGTCGTTCGATGGAGCGGCGCGCGACGGGCGCGATGGGACGCACGCTCAACGCCAGCAGCAGAATCAACCCGGCCACGCCGAGCTGCAGCGCGAAGCGGCCCGGTGGCGTGTGCACGAGCGCATCCCGTATGACCGCCGGCAGGGGCTCGCCCTGCCCGAAGCCCTGGTGATACTCGTCGAAGACGATGGGACGATCATGCGCCGGATCGAGCCGTTCGAGCAGTCGCACCATGAGCACTGCGCCGTCGTCATAGCGAAGCGCGCCGTTCGCCAGGAAGTTGAGGTCGGACACGACAATGATGCTGCCGCGGCCGAACGCGCGCTGCGCGATCAGCGGAACCTTTTGCGCGCCGTACATCGCGCGAGCCAGCGTCTGCATTCCCGCCGGGAAGCGCGGCTCCGAGTCGGCGCTGTCACGGGACACCGGGCGCAGGTAGGCCCCGAACCGAAGCCCCGGCGCATGGGCCGCCCGGGCGACGCGCGATTCCTGTTGCCAGTGCATGCCGGGATACTGTACGGAATCCGCATCCAGATCGAAGGTGGGACCGGATTGCTTCACGCCGAGCGAATCCGTGAGCGGTCCATCGGATGGAACTTCCACGAGCGCCGACGCGCCGCGGCGCACCGCGTCCAGCAGCGCACCGGTCTCGGTGGCGCTGGGGTCGACCTGCGGATCGAACACGAGGTACACCGGAGTGGTGTCGAGCGTGGCGTTCCAGGGCGCCCGGCGGCGCGCGGTGCGCCAGCCCAGTTGGGCGATCACCTCGTAGAGCCCGCGCATGCCGCTCAGGCCCAGCGCATAGGACGAGTGCCCGCTCGCGCGATCTTCCGGCTGCGTCGGCCGGCGGAAGAACACCGCGGCCAGCAGCAGCAGAGCGATGATGGGGAAGATGGTGCGTGGCCCAAGCCACCGATCGACGCGCCGCTCAGCCATTCGGCCTCACGATGGGCATGGCGAGTGCGTGCAGTCGCACATAGCGGTCCCTGTCGCAGTACCCCACGCCGTAGATCACGGATTCGTACGACCGCGCGAACTCGCGAAAGCGATCGAGCAGGGAGGACGAGCGCGATCGCAATTCGCGCGCGTAGTCGCCGATGGTCTTTGAGGGATGCAGACGGATCTGCTGCTGCCGCGCGGCAGCGTCGAGCAGCGCGGCGTAGAGTGCATGGGCCGCGTCGGTGAAATTTCCCGTCGCCGCCAGTTCGTCGGCCGCGATCCAGGGATCCTGACCCCAGCGGTTGCCAGCCGAATCCCGGCGCAGTCCCTCGGCGCGCATCCGCGAGCGCTGATACATCAGGTATCCGGCCCGCGCGATGATGGCGACGAGCGCGAGCGCGAGCAGCGCGACGACCGTCCAGAAGACGGGCGACGAATGCGGCGTGCTGTGCAGCAGATCGTGCAGCAGCGCCAGCAGGCGATGCCACAGATCGACGATCCGTCCCCAGAGGCGTTCCCAGAGCGTGAAGCGATTGAACTCCGGTCTCGCGAACACGGAGGAGACGGCGGCGTGGATGGTGGAGTCAGGCAGCTGCGCGACGCGTGGGAACGGCACGGGGCTCGAGTCGGGGCGGGAACGGATGAGCGCGGTGGTGGTCAAAGATACGCGCGCGGGTCACTTGCGCACTACGCCCTCGATGCCGCCCGCGATGAGCGACGCGATGTTGGCGAGGATGACGGGGCGCAGCGCGCCGCCGGGCGACACCAGATACTTGGGTTCCCATATGGGGTGGAACCACTGCTTGAATTCTCGAATCCCCTGAAAATTGTAGAACCGCTCGCCATGGCCGAACACGGCCTGCCCGAGCTGGTTCCACAGGGGAGCCACCGTGGACGCACGCAAGCCCGAGAGCGGCGCCATGCCGAGGTTGAACCAGCGGAAGCCCTGCGCCCGTCCCCAGAGCATGAACTCCGCGAGCGCGTAGCGCATGATGCCCGGCGGCGATGCCGCCGCGAAGCGCATGACGTCGGCCTCGATTTCCTCCTGCGATCCCGAGAGCCAGGCGTTGACGAACGCGATGATCCGGCCGTTGTGTCGCACGACGCCAGTGGGGAACCGCCGCATGTACGCCTCGTCGAAACGCCCCAGCGAGAATCGCTTCTCGCGAGCCTTCTTGCTGAGCAGCCATTCGTCGGACACGGCCCGCAGGTCGCGCAGCAGCGCCGCGACACCGTCCGGCGGCACGACCTCGAAGGTGCAACCCTCGCTCGTGGTCTTGCGCCAGACCTTTCGCAGCGTGCGTCGGTCGGGTCCGTCGAGCGTGAAGTCGGCGAGGCTGACGCGCGCTTCCTCCCCCAGCTTCACCACCGTGAGCCCGAGGTCGAGGTAGTGATACAGCTGCTCGCGACCGACCTTGTAGAACACCGCCCACCCGCCGTGTTGATCGCAGAGCTGCACGAATGCGCGCGCGAGGCCGGCGACCTGGTCGCGCGGCGCGACCGGGTCACCCAGCGCGACCCAACTGCGGCCCGCCACGCTGTACATCACGAAGCCGGAATGGGTGTCGTTGAGCAGCAGGGTCTTGTCGCCGAGATATACGAGATTGGCCGCGGCATCAAGGGAGGCGGCGACAATGGGCGCGACGCTCTCCAGATCGGCGGCGTGCGGCAGCGCGCGTTTGGGGCGCGCGGGGCGAATGAGCCGCGCGCTGGCGAGAATGATGAGCATGGCGACCACGCCCGCCGACGCCCGGAGAAAGCGGGGCGCCTGTCCGTGCACGGAGAAGTTCCAGAACAGCCCCGCGTCCAGCGCCGGTTTGCCGAACGAGAGCACCCCGAGCGCGATGGAGCCGAGCACGACGAGCAGGATTGCCGCGATCCAGCCGGCCGTGAAGCGCTCTTCGAGCAGGCTGGCCTTGCGATAGAAATAGCGGCGGCTGGCGATGAGCGCGCCGAGCATCACGGAGAGGAGAATCGCCTCCTCATAGTCGAACTCCTTGAGCAGGCAGAACAGGATGCCCGCACCGAGCAGCAGGGCGGCGAGGTGATACGCGGCGTCCAGTCGGCGCTGCAGGCCGCGCGCGAGCAGCAGCAGCGCCGCGCCCGCGAGACTGCCAAAGAAGTGCGAGACTTCAATGATGGGGAGCGGGAGAAAGGCGCCGAGCCATCCGAGCCGGCCGGCCAGCGCCGGCGTCGCCCCGGAGAAGAGCAGGATCGCGCCGGCCAGGAACGTCGTCGCGGCGAGCACACGCGGCACGACCGCGGGCGCGACGTGTCCGGTGATGCGCGCGAGGCGGCGCAGCACCTGCTTCTTGCGCAGCAGGAAGCCGAGCACGAAGAGCGCGGCGACCAGGACCGTGGGCGCGAGATAGTGTATGGCCCTGGGAGCGGCGGCTCGCAGCGGCTCCGGCAGTTGCGTGAGCAGAACCTGACGCAGCACGATAATTCAGCCGTCGCGCGCGACGGTGCGACATTCGCCGCGCACGGGGCAGCAGTCGCAGCGTCGCACGCGGGCGGTACAGATGAGTGCGCCAAGTTCCATGAGCGCCTGATTGTGCGTGTAGGCCGCGGAGCCGGTTCGCGGCAGCAGCTCCTCGGCCAGCACCCACAGGGCGCGGCGCGTGGCGGCCGCGCGCGGATCGAGATCGGGCGCGAAGACGCGCCGCAGCACGCGCGCGACGTTGGTGTCCACGAGCGGCGCGCGCCGCTCGTACGCGAATGAGGCGACCGCGCCAGCCGTGTAGGCGCCGATGCCCGGAAGCTTGCGCAGCGCGCCGGGATCCGCCGGGAGCGTCGCCGGTCCGCCATCGGCTACGACCGACCGGGCCAGCCGATGCAGGTTGCGGGCTCGCGCGTAGTAGCCCAATCCCGACCAGGCTTCCATGATGCGCCGGGGCCGGGCGCGCGCCACGGATTCGAGCGTCGGGAACCGATCCAGGAATTCCGAGTACTTGAGAAGCACGCGCGACACCTGCGTCTGCTGCAGCATGAGTTCGGACACCAGCACACGGTAGGGGTCGCGCGTGCGTCGCCATGGCAGGTCCCGGCGATGGGCGCGATACCATGTGCGCAGCTTGCGGCCAAAGCGCGCGCGTACATCCGCCGGTATGGCGCCCGGCATGGGGCGCGCCCGGCGCATCACGGGCGGCACGAACGGATGGAACTGTTCACGGAGGGCAATGGCCGGAGGACATTCGCAGTGGAAGCTAATGAAGGTGCGACCCGCGGCAACGATTCTCCCGCGGTTGTTGCCTGAACGCTGTTTCGTACATCCTTAAGGACACGGCCAGTGCCGCGTTCCACTTCCACCCCGTGCGGGGCTGCGTTCCCCGCGTGATGGAGACTTGCATGAAGCCCAGCCATCTCACGGCGCTCACGGCATTCGCATCGGTCGCGACCGCCATGACGCTGCCTGCCCAGGGTGTGATCTCGTACGCGCCGGGCGTCAGACGCTATCACCTGGTGTCGGTGATCAACCGGACGCAGGAAGTGCAGGGGCAGAAGATGGAGTTCAAGATCACGAATGAACAGCAGGTCTCGCTCTCGCTGGCGCCGCATGGCAAGGACACGCTCGACTTCGCGCTCACCCTCGATTCCACATCGCTGTCATCGGATCGGCCGGAGCTGCAGTTGCCGGACGTGAGTCAGATGAAGGGGACGAAGGTCAGCGGCGCCATGTCGCGCTCCGGGAAGGTCTTTCATTTCGTGTCGAACAAGTCCGCGACGGATGACGACACCAAGAGCCTGGTGGAAGGGATGACGCGATTCCTCATCGCGCCGCCCGCGAACGCGAAGGTCGGTACGAGCTGGGTGGACACGACCACCAGTACCGTGCAGCGCGACGGCGCGCAACTCGATATGCACACCATCACCACGTCCACGATCCTGGGGGACACGGTGTACGAGGGACAGAAAGCGTGGCGTGTGCAACGCAAGCTGATCCTGTCGCTGCACGGCACGCAGGCCCAGCAGGGCCAGCAGTGGAAGGTGGACGGCGATGGAACGGGGAGCGGGATGTACTACGTGAGCGCCGCCGGCGTCTATCTGGGTTCCGACGCCATGCAGAGCATGAACATGAAGGTCGCGCCGCCCACCGGGGATGCCATTCCCGTCGAACAGGTGGTGACGTCGAAAGTCGAACTGCTCGGAGCGGGCAGCCAGTGAGCGATGGTGGCGGCGGGAGGAGAAAGGGTCTGCCCATCGGGTGAAGCGCGGCGCTGACCTTCGCTTCGACGGTCTGACCCTCGCGTCATGACCCGCAGGTCACTCAGGTCATTCGTCCGGCCCCGCCCGCCTGTCCTTCTTGCGCTCCGCGCGCCGCTTCTTGTCCTGCAGTCGCCGCTCCTTCGCCGCGACTGAGGGCCGCGTAGGCACGCGCGTGCGCGGCACCGCGAGCGCGCGGCGCAGGAGCTCGACGAGACGCGCTTCGGCGGCATCGCGGTTGCGGCGCTGGCTCCGGTGCTCGCTGGCCACCACGCGCAGTACACCGTCCGCGTCGAGCCGGGTGGCGAGTCGCGCGGTGACGCGCTCGCGTTGCGTCCCGGTCAGCGCGCGCGAGTGATGCACGTTCCACAGCAGCTCCACGCGCGTCGCGCTGGTGTTGACGTGCTGGCCCCCGGGGCCGCCGCTCCGCGTGGCGCGCACCACGAGTTCGTCGCGCGGGATCGCCACGCGCGCGGTGATGCGCAGCGGCTCGGTCACGTGGCGACGGGTTCCTGCGGCGGTGCCCGGTGCACGCGCACGGCCGCCACCCGCCGGCCATCCATCGCGATCACCTCCAGCTCGCCTCCTGGGAATGGCACCCGGTCGCCCACGCGAGGCAGTCGGCCGAGCCTGGAAAACACGTACCCACCCAGCGTGGACCAGCTCCCGTTCGGGATGTTCACGTCGTGGTCCGAGCGCACGTCGATCAGCGACAGCGATCCGGCCAGCTCGAGTACGCCATTCTGCTCCAGTACCTCGCGCGTGGCGATGTCGTATTCATCCACGATGTCGCCCATGACTTCCTCCACGAGGTCCTCAACGGTGATGATCCCCGCGGTGCCGCCGAATTCATCGAGCACGATGGCCATGTGCGCCCGTGTGCGGCGCAGGTCATCCAGCACGCGCTCCGCCGCGCGCGTGTCCGGCAGGTAGAGCGCCTCGCGCACCGCGCCGCGCAGCGAGAACGGCTCCGCGCCGTCGTGCAGCCAGAGATCCTTCGCGAGAAAGATGCCCACCACATCGTCGAGCGTCTCGTGGTAGACCGGGTAGCGCGAGTAGCGCTCCCGACGGAGAATCTCGCGCACTTCGGGTTCCGTGGCTTCGACGGGAATCGCCGCGACTTCGATGCGCGGGCGCATGACGTCGCGCGCTTTCTTGTTGTGAAAGTCGAAGACGCCCGCGAGCATCTGCGAGTCCGTCTCGTTGAGCAGCCCGTGCGCGCGCGTCTGCATCACGAGGAGCCGCAGCTCTTCCGGTGAGTGCACGCGCGCGCTGTCCTGCACCGTATGCAGTCCGCCGATCCGAAGAATGCCGTTCGCCGCGCCGTTCAGGATGGCAATGAAGGGGCGCATGACCCGCGAAAAGAGACGCAGCGGCTGCACGACGACGCGGCTCACGCGCTCGGGATTCACGAGCGCGATGGACTTGGGCGCGAGCTCGCCCAGCACGATGTGCAGGAACGTGATGATGATGAAGGCCGTGGTCACCGCCGCGGCGCTGTGCGTGAGCGCGGGCGACACCGTGTATCCGAACTGCGCGAACAGGCGATCCAGCAGTTCGGCCACGGTGCTCTCGCCAATCCAGCCCAGCGACAGCGACGCCAGCGTGATGCCGAGCTGCGTACCCGAGATGTACAGGTCCAGGTGCCTGAGCGCCTGCTGCACGCGCTTCGCGCTCCGTTCGCCACGCGCCGCCGCTGCGTCAATGCGACTCCGGCGCGCGCCGACGAGCCCGAACTCCGCCGCGACGAAAAACGCATTGGCGAACACCAGGAGCAGGACAGCCAGCAGTCGGAACACGATGCCCCAGGTGGTCAGCCCAGCCCCGGAACTCTCCACGTAACTCCTTGTTCGCGTTGATCGTCAAAGATATGGCAAAACGCCATGACGGGCGACACGCACTTACTCACGCATTCTGCAAGAGCTCCGAGCGGCCGGCGTCCCGTCACCGGCCCAGGCGACTCTCTCATGTTCTCCCCCGCGCGCGTGCTGCACTGGATCCGGGTCAGTCGCATGACCCTGGCCTTCGGCATCTTCGTTGCCGCCCTGCTCGTCTGGCGCAACGCGGGTGCGCACGAGCGCGTCCTGGCCTCCGCCGCGCTGGCCGCGGCCGCGCTGTTCACGGCAGGCTCGGCGTGGTACGAGCGCCGCCGCCCGACGGCGCGCGGGCCCGGTTTCTACGCCCTGCAGCTCGGCTTCGACGTGCTGCTGGTGACCATCGCGGTGCATCTCACCGGCGGTGCGCTCTCGCCCTTTACCGCACTTTACATCCTCGTGACGGCGGCGGGCGCCTTCCTGCTCCGGCCGGGCGGCGCCCTGCTCGTGGCGGCGGCAGGCATCGCGTCGTATGTCGGTGACTTGCTCCTTGGCCAGCACGCGCTGCTCGACCTGAGCGTGTTCCTGCAGGTTGGCGTGCTTGCGGCAGTGGCCGCCGGGGTGGCGTATCTCAGCGCGCGGCTCCAGCAGGACGGCGAGAGTCGCGACGCCATCGAGGCGCAGCTCGTGTTGGCGAAGCTGCAGGCGGAGGACGTGCTGCAGACCATTCGCAGCGGCATCGTCACGGTGGACGCGCAGGGGCGGATTCTCTTCGCGAACGCCAGTGCCCGTGCGCTGCTCGGCTTCGCCGGCGCTGACGCGGTCGGACGCTTCATGTCGGAGCTGATCCTGCCGGCCTCGCCCGCGCTGGCGGCGGCGCTGGATCGCGCCGTTCACCGACGCGAGCGCGTGACACGCGGCGAGGCGACGATCTCCGTCGCGAACCGTTCGTTTCCCATAGGACTGACGACGACCATCATCGAGACCGGCACCTCGCGTGACCCGGTGTCGGCCACGGTGATTTTCCAGGACATTTCCGACAGCAAGCGGCTCGAAGATCTTCGCCTTCGCGCGGAGCGACTCGAAGCGGTCGCCGAACTGAGTGCGTCGCTCGCGCACGAAATCAAGAATCCGCTCGCCTCCATCCGGAGCGCGGTCGAGCAGCTCTCGCGGGCGCCGCGCGCCACCGACGACGAACGCACCCTCGGCAGCCTGATTGTGCGCGAGTCCGACCGGTTGTCCCGCCTGCTCTCGGAGTTCCTGAACTTCGCGCGCGTGCAGGCAACCACGGGCCGTCTCGTGGATGTCGGCAGCATCGCGCAATCGGCCGCGCATCTGGCATCCACGCATCCCGATGCCGCGCGCGGCGTGCGCGTGGAGTGCACCGTGCCGCCGGATGCGCTGCTCATACAGGGCGACGAGGATCTGCTGCACCGCGCGCTGTTCAACATTGCCCTCAATGCCGTCCAGGCGTCACCGGTTGGCGGCGTCGTCACCATGGACATCAGCACGCCGCGGCGCGACCAGGTGCCCGTCGGCGTACCCTTCCAGGAGAATGCCGTCATGCTGTGTGTGAGCGACGAAGGGCCGGGCATCCCGGCGCACCTTCGCGATCGCGTGTTCGATCCCTTCTTCACCACCAGATCCGGCGGCACCGGCCTGGGACTTCCCATTGTGCAGCGCGCCATCGAGGCCCACCGCGGCTTCGTGCTGGTGGACAGCGGGACCTCGGGCACGCGCTTCACCGTCTTGCTGCCACGCCATCAGGCCAGCACGGCGGAGGCCGCATGATCGCACCGCCCGCGACGCCCCAGCCTTCGGTGCTGGTGGTGGATGATGAGATGGGCATCCTGGAGACGCTGCGCATCCTGCTCAAGAACGAAGGGTTCGTGCCGCACGTGGCGCAGGGCGGCCGGCAGGGACTCGAAATGATCAGCGCCCTCGCACCGGATATCGTGCTCACCGACGTCCGCATGCCGAGCGTGGGCGGCTTGCAGATTCTCTCCGCGGCGCACGAGAAGGACCCCGAGCTTCCCGTCATTCTCATGACGGCGCAGGCGGACCTCCGATCGGCCATCCAGGCCGTGAATGCCGGCGCGTATTATTACATCCAGAAGCCGTTCGTGAACGATGAGATCGTGGCGATCCTGCGGCGCGCGGCCGAGCACCGCCAGTTGCGCGCGGAGAATCGCTCGTTGCGCCAGGAGATCCAGCGGCGCGACCGATCCCTGGACGGTGCGCCGGTGGGGCGGAGCAAGTCGTGGCTCTCGGTGCTGCGGCTGGCCGAGACCGTGGCGCCGACGGATTCCATCGTGCTCATCCAGGGCGAGTCGGGAACGGGCAAGGAAGTCATCGCGCGCTACATCCACGATCTCTCCGCGCGCGCGTCAGGATCCTTCAATTCGATCAACTGCGGCGCGCTGCCGGAAAGTCTGCTGGAGAGTGAACTCTTCGGGCACGTGAAGGGGTCGTTCACCGGTGCCGTGAAGGACAAGACCGGGCTGTTCGCGGCGGCGGCCGGCGGCACGTTCTTTCTCGACGAGATCGGTGAGACCACGCCATCCACGCAGGTGAAGCTGCTGCGCGTGCTGCAGCAGCGGGAAGTGATCCCGGTTGGCGGAACGGATCCCATTGCGATCGATACACGCCTCGTGGCCGCGACCAACCGCGATCTCGAGGAGGAGATGCGGCGCGGCACGTTTCGCGGCGACCTGTTCTACCGGCTGAACGTCTTTGCGCTGCACCTCCCGCCGCTGCGCCAGCGGCGCGATGACATCATGCTGCTCGCGGAATCCTTCCTGCAGCGCGCGGCCGCGCAGCGCGGCGAGGGCTGCAAGCGGCTCAGCGAGGAGACGGCGGAGGCCATGGTGTCGTACGCCTGGCCGGGCAACGTGCGCGAGCTGGAGAACGCGCTGGAGCGCGCCGTCATCCTGTCGGACGGCGAGGTGATCGAGCTTGCCGCGCTTCCCGAGCGCATCACCGATCGCAAGACGGAGCCGCTGGTCTCGGATCGCTCCGTGGCGGCCAGCCCGGCGCTCGAGGTCATCGAGCGTGCGTACATCATGTGGGTGCTGCAGTCCGAGGGTGGCAACAAGAGCCGCACCGCGGAGATCCTCGGCATCGATCCGTCCACGCTGTATCGCAAACTCTCCCGCTACGGAGTGGAGTGATGGCCGTGTCTTCCACTCGCGGAGCCACGCGGCCGGAGTGGCCCACCGGCGCGGCGGTGCGCGACCGATTTCAGCTCTTCACCTCGTTGCGGGCCGAGCTGCTGCTCAGCCTCGCGGTGCTGGGTACGGCCGCGCTGTCGCTCGCCGCGCTGAACGTCGTCGTGCTCCAGGGCCTCGTGGCGAGCGCGCACGGGGCGCTGTACCTGGCGGCGCTCATCGTGGGCGACGTCGTCGTGTTCGTGGCGTTCGGCGCGTACAAGATTCGCGGGCTCGTACTGGAACCGCTCGAGAGCGTGGTGGACACGACCGAAGCGATCGCGGGTGGCGATCTCTCGCGCCGTGTTCCGCCCGGCGCCACGACCGAGTTCGCGCGACTCGCCCGCAGCGTGAACCGGATGACCGGCAGGCTGCTGGAAGAGCAGGCGCAACGCATCCACCTGGAGAAGGTGGCCAGTGTGGGGCAGCTCGCGACTGGTGTCGCCCACGAGATCGGGAATCCATTGAGCGCGATCGCCGGTTACACGCACCTGCTGCGGCGCGGGATGAACGGGAACGCCAATGCGATCCACGCCGGCGATGCCGCCGACGCGCTGGCCGGCATCGAGCGCGAAAGCGCGCGGATCGACCGCATCATGCGCGGCATGCTCGACTACGCACGGCCGCGCCGCCGCATCATCGAGTCCGTGGATCTCAACGCGACCGCGCACCAGGTGGTGTGCATGCTGCGCGATCAGGGAGCATTGCGCCGGGTGCGCACGAATCTCTGGCTGCACCCGGAACTGCCGGTGGTGCAGGGTGACGCGCACGAGCTGGAACAGGTCCTCGTCAACCTGCTGCTCAACGCCACGGATGCCATGGACGGCGACGGCATCGTCTCGGTGTGCACGCGCCGCTGCCCCTTCAACGAGGTGGCGCGCACCGCGCCGCGTCGCCGCGCCGACTCGGCGCAGCTCACGGTGCCGCGTGAACACAGCGCGCGCGTGCGGGCGTGGCTCACGACGATCGGCGAACCGCGTGAAGTCATTGAGCTCGTCGTGGCGGACTCCGGCCCGGGCATTCCGCCCAGCGAATCGGAGCGGATCTTCGATCCGTTCTACACGACCAAGGAGCCGGGGAAGGGAACGGGTTTGGGGCTCGCGATCGTCGCGCGCATCGTCGAGGGGCTGGGCGGCACGGTGTGGGTGCGGCAGGCACGGGAGGGGGGCGCGGCATTCGTGATGTATTTCCCGATCCCCA
>Ga0134126_10008545_pt1 | contig 12880 bp, 8 predicted proteins | sample KB31752_FD_96881 | JGI IMG/M metagenome (GOLD analysis project Ga0134126, IMG submission 96881) | Terrestrial soil microbial communities with excess Nitrogen fertilizer from Kellogg Biological Station, Michigan, USA - KB3-175-2 | ecosystem: Environmental > Terrestrial > Soil > Unclassified ...
AATACCCGAATCCATCGCACGCCAGCCCACCGACCTCCGCGATGGATCCGGCAATTCACACCCGATTTCCGCGATGGATCCGGTAATCCATCGCGGGGACAGGCCCCGCCAGGCGCGATCGATCCGGGTATCCATCGCGGGGACAGGTCCCGCCAGGCGCGATCGATCCGGTAATCCATCGCAGGCACGCCGCACCACGGGGCCAAGCCAGCCCCGGCCCCGGCCAGGCGCGGGCGGAGCGGACAGCCGCAGCCCGCAGCCCGCGAACCAGACCAGGCAGCGCCCCGTGTTGGCGGTCACCCCGCGCTGCGCATCTCACGCCGTCGGCAGATCAGCACATCCCGAACTGACTGCGCAAAGACCATGAAGTCATCCGTGACGCGACGACCATTCGGGGCGGGCGGCCGGCCGGCCGATGGGGGCGGCCGGCCGGCCGATGGGGGCGGCCGGCCGCCACTCCGGCTCGCTGCTTGCGATATCAGCAGTTCAGCTGCTCGGGCTCCTCGGTGAGCTTGTCGTAGATGAGCGAGGCGGCGTTGGAGCTTATGTCGTAGAGCTCGTGCGCCAGTCCTCCTTCTGGCACGGCGATCCCGATTAGGCGGGACAGCGCGTCCAGGCCTAGGCCGCCGTCGGCGGTCAGGCAGCTACTGACGCTGGCTCCTGAGCCGTAGCAGCCCTGATCAGCCCGCCGACTCCCGCGATGGAGCCGACAATCCCTGCGCCCTGAGCGGTCACCGACGCGATGGAGCCAGGGTTTCGGCCAGCGCCAGGCTCTCGGTCAGGTTCTGTCCCGCCTTTTGACCACGCCAGATTTCGGCACGATAACCCCCATCAGACATTTTTTTGCAGTCCTATGGGAACGGTTTACAGATCAGGGTCTTAATGGTCAATAACTCATTTCATGGCAGATACGTCAGTTCCCTAGGCGGCAGTAACGGATGCCATTTCGGGAACAGGTACGAGCAAGGCAGAGGCGAGACACCGGCCCGGTCAGACTGACTGGCGGCGGACCATACCAGACCCGCGCGAGCCGGGCAAGTCCATGCGTACCTTGCGTTTAGGGAGGATATGTGGAGGCAGCTTCGGTAGGATCCGGGGGACTTCAGGCAGTCGAACAAAGGCAGAGGGCACGTCGGCAATGACGAACGAGACCCAAGGCAAGCAAGTTCCTGCTTCCCCCGAGATCGGCGACCAGCCGGGCCTCGCGCTCAAGCTCCGGCTGTTCGGCCTGAGCTTCGTGATGCTGTTCGTCGAGCTGGCGCTGATCCGGTGGACCGGGGCGAACGTCCTGTACCTGTCCTACTTCTCCAACTTCGTGCTTCTTGGCAGTTTCCTTGGCATTGGACTCGGGTTCCTGCGCGCCCGGTCGCGTGTCAATCTCTTTCCCTGGGCAGCGGTGACGTTGGCGCTGCTTGTCCTATTCGTCCTGGTATTTCCAGTGCAGATCAACCGAGCGGGCCAGCAGCTGCTGTTCTTCACCTCAACCTTGAAGACGACCGGCCTGCCCACCTGGGTGACCCTGCCTGTCATCTTCCTGGCGGTCGCTACGGTGATGATGATGCTCGGGGAGGGCGTCGCCAGGACGTTCGTCAGCTTCCGGCCGCTTGAGGCCTACCGGCTCGACGTACTGGGCAGCATCGCCGGGATCGCGGTGTTCTCAGCGCTCTCGTTTACCAACGCCAAGCCGCTGGTCTGGGGGCTCGTCGTGGCCCTGGTCCTGGCCGCGCTTTACGGCCGGCAGATGAGGGTCGTGCAGGTCATCGGACTCCTGGTGCTGCTTGGCCTGCTCGGCGGCGAGACGTTCTCGTCCAAGGACATCTGGTCGCCGTACTACCGCATCTCGGTGACCAAGCACGGACCCAACTACATCGTCTCGGCCAACGGCGTGCCGCACCAGGTCATCCAGCCGCAAAGCCACCGGGCGCGGTTCTACTTCCTGCCCTACAAGCATGCCGTCAACAATCCGCTCACCAATGTCCTGATCATCGGCGCCGGAACCGGCAATGACGTGGCGACCGCGCTGGCGCAGGGGGCCAAGCACGTCGACGCCGTGGAGATCGATCCGCAGATCTACCAGCTCGGCAAGCGGCTCAACCCCAGCCACCCGTATCAGGATTCGCGGGTATCGGTCTACATCAACGACGGCCGGGCCTTCTTGGAGCAGACCAAGACGAAGTACAACATGATCCTTTTTGCGCTGCCTGACTCGCTGACCCTGGTAGCCGGGCAGTCCCAGCTACGGCTGGAGAGCTACCTGTTCACGTCGCAGGCCGTACAGGCCGCGAAGGCCCATCTCGATCCGGCAACCGGGGTCTTCGCCATGTACAACTACTACCGGACGACTTGGCTGCGAGACCGGCTGGCGAACACACTCGACACGGTGTTCGGGCATGCTCCGTGCGCGGACGTCACCCACCTTGATCTGTCCATGCTTACGGTGGCGAGCAACCCCGCCTCGGTGCGGTGCGCCAGCCTATGGCAGCGCCCGGCTACGGTCGTGGCGCCGGCTACCGACGACCACCCGTTCGTGTATCTGCGCAGCGATTCGATCCCCGCCTACTACCTGCTGACACTGCTAATGATCTTGCTGGCGTCGATCGTGTCGGTCCGAGTGGCATCGGGTCGGCTACGCCGCATGACCAGCTACGTGGACTTGTTCTTCATGGGCGGGGCGTTCATGTTGCTCGAGACGAAAAGCGTCGTGCAGTTCGCGTTGCTGTTCGGGACGACCTGGTTCGTCAACGCGCTAGTGTTCGCCGGAGTTTTGGTTGCGGTGCTCGCCGCGGTGGAGATATCCCGGCGGGTGACGATCAGGCGGCCCGCTCCGTTGTACGTGGCCCTGTTCGCCGCGCTTGCGCTCGCGTGGATCGTGCCCGACGCCCGGCTGCTGTCGCTGCCCGTGGCGCCACGGTTCGGGGCCGCGGTGGCGCTCGCGTTCGCGCCGATTTTCCTGGCCAACGTGATATTCGCGCAGCGCTTCCGTAACACCGGCGATTCGACGGTGGCATTCGGGGCCAACTTGCTCGGGGCAATGGTGGGCGGCCTGCTTGAGTACACCTCGCTCATTTTTGGCTACCGGTGGCTGCTCGCCATAGTCGCCGTCCTTTACGGCCTCGCCTTCCTCACCGGCGCAGGCCAGGGCAAGCCCAGCCCGGTCACCGCCTTGGTGGGCAGCGATAGTCAGCCGGTGGGACAAGCAGCTCGGTAGCGCCGCCAACGTGGCATTGGTCACACTGGGTGATCGCCTGTGAGCTAACAGACTGGGTGTTTCCCTGATTCGACCAGAACCGGCAGACAGTAGCGTCGTTGTTACCGGTCCGATGGGGACGGGACTGGTTGCCAGGTCGGGGGAGCTGGTACATGCCGGGGTTGCGGTCGACCGCTCCGGGGGGTGCGGTCGGCCGTGACCGCCGTCACGACCGGCATTGCTCACGATTGATCATTCTCGCCTCATCCGCGGGCGGGCAGGCGCCGTGCGAGCTGGGTCCTTGACGTAACGCCGAGCTTCCTGAACACCTTGCCCAGGTGATAGTCAACCGTGCTGGGGCTGATGAACAGTTGCTCGGCGATCTCGGTGTTGGTCGAGCCGCCCGCGGCCAGGTTCGAGATTCGCGCTTCCTGGGGAGTCAGGTCGAATTCGGTCCCCGGGGATCGCTGCCTTGCTCGTTCGCCGGAAGCGCGTAGTTCACTCCTCGCCTGCTCAGCGAGGCCGACGGCGCCCATGGCGTGGAACATGTCTTCGGCCGAGCGAAGCTGACGCCGCGCGTCACGCCGTCGTTTGGCGCGCCGCAGCCACTGGCCGTACTGCAGATGCCCGCAGGCCAGGTCGAGTGCCGCGCGACTGCGTCCGAGCTGGTCGATCGCTTCAAGGTAGGCTGCCTCGGCGTCGCTGCCATCACCGAGCAGTGCCTGGCTGCGGGCACGGAGCCCGTGCGCCCAGGACGTTCCCGCGGCACTGGTCCGGTCGGCCAAAGTAGCGAACGCGCTCCGCGCCACGTCGAGGTGATCGCTGCGGACGGCGGCTTCGACCAGATTAGGCAACGTCAGCTCGGCTGTGAACGGCAGATCCTCCTTGATCACCGGTAGCGCGGCGTCAACGGCGGCTTCGAAGTGGCCTGCGTGCAGTTCAGCGGTGGCGACGATTTTCCTGCCCATCAAGGCTGGGGCACCCTGGCGCCAGGCGGTCGACTCACGGACTTGAGCCAGTCCGGCCGCGCGCGCTCTCGCGAACTCACCCCGATACGCGAGCAGCAAGCCTTCGCCGCCGCTATCCACGCCGAACATTCCCGAGGTCTGGCTGTCGGCCATGATCTCACGCATCTCGGCCCAGCAGTCGCCCGCGGCATCAAGCCGGCCCATCAGGCAATCTGTGATGCCTCGAAAGGCGAGAGCGATCGGAAGCTCGGAGAGCACGGCTAGCCGACGGGTTATTCCGACCCACCGCTCGGTGATGTCGAGCAGAGCTTCGTCGTCCCACAGGCTGCCGGCGGCGACAGCGCCGCGCAGCAACCATCTGTGCCCCGTGACCGGTATGGGGCCGTCGGCACGCACTGCTTCTACCGCGGCCCGCAACGGCGCTACCGCCGCCCGGTAGCCCTTAGTGAACCGCGCTCGAAAGCCGGCCAGCATGAGATCAGCGACCCTCGGTGCCGTGCCCGGCAGCGCGGGCGGCGTTATTCTAGCGATCTTGCTGGCCTCGGCCGGTCCAGCCCAGATCGCCGCGTTGAGCGCGGCCATCAGCGCATCCGCTGAGGCGGACGGGTCGTCGGCGAGCGCCGTGGAGGCGTCAGCCAGGGCCTGGGCGGCCTCCGGGTCTCGGCCCTGGTCGTACAGCGCGTCGCCGATCACCACCTTCGCCTCGCCACGGGACCTGCTGTCGGTCAGCTGGGTCAGCGCATCTTCGGCGATCTCCCTGGCGATGCGGGAGTGACCAATCACCAGTTCGGCCCTAGCCAGCGCGACCTCCCGCCGCGCCCGCATGGCAGGGTCGGGCGTCAGCGCCACGGAGTGGCGCATCAGCGCGACCGTAGCGGGCCAGCCACCGCGGTCCCGAGCCCGCCTTGCGGCGGATTCGATGTCCGCCGCAAGGTGCTCATCGGGTCCGGCGGCGGCAGCCGCGCGGTGCCACACCCGCCTATCCGCTTCATGATGCGGATCGCTGGCCTGGCCGAGCCAGTGATGCGCGCGCCGCCGGTCAGCGTCGCCTGCCCCGTGGTAGACGGCCGCCCGGATCAGCGGGTACCTGAACCGCACCCGGTTGCCGGAAGCGTCGATCATCTCGGCCGCTTCCGCAGCCGATTCGGCCGCATCGGCGTCGATGCCCGCGGCCGCGGCCGCGTTCCTGACCCGCCCGCGATCACCGGAGACATCGGCCGCGATCAGCAGCACGAACTCCTGCACCTGCGGTGGCAGGTGGCGCACCCGGCGCAGGTACCGCTCCTGGAGCTGCGGGCCCGCTGGGATCGGTTCTGGCAGATAGGCCCGTGCGGCCAGTTCCTCAGGCGTGTAGTGGGAACCGATGTCAACTAGCGCCAGGGGGTTGCGCTCGGTGTCGGCAACCACCCGGTTAACCACCGCGAGCGCTAGCGGCGTGGCCGTGACCGAGCGCAGCAGCTCCGATGCCGCCTCCTGTGGCAGGCCGCCAACCTCCATCGTCGGCAGCTGCTGAAACACCAGCGGCGCGATGGATCCGGCCACCGCCACCACCATGCCGACGCGATCGGCGTACAGACGACGCGCCACGAACCCGAGCACCAGCGCCGACTCCGCATCGATCCAGTGCGCATCGTCGACCGCGCACAGCACCGGCTGGTCGGCAGCCGCACGCGAGAGCAACGTCAGGCATGCGAGCCCCACAAGAAAACGCCCCGGCGGCGCGCCTGCTACCAAGCCGAAAGCTACCTGGAGTGCCTGCCGTTGCGGAAGAGGAAGGTCGTTGATCAGCGGCAGGAACGGGATGAGCAGCTGATGCACCGCGCCATAGGGGAGATTGATCTCCGACTCAACCCCGGCGACAGCTGAGATACGGAACCCGGTCGCCGCTCCGACCGCATAGTCCACCAGGGTCGTCTTGCCGACACCGTCGCAGCCACGGAGTGCAAGAACTCCGCTCATGCCCAGGCGGATGCGCTCAAGTAGATCATCGATCCGAGCCCGCTCGGAGTCTCGGTCAAGCACTGACACTTCGCGGCCTAGCCACTTGCCTGGCAAGAACACCTGACCAACAGGCGACGCCAGCTGGGCGTTCGGGTCAGCGCTCGGCATGCCGCTCGCGTCGCTGATCATCCCCCACCCCCAAACTGATGCTAGCTCGGTATGCCGCGATGGCGGACCGTGCGTTGCCAGGGCGCGAGTGTGCTCGCCAGGATTCGTCCCGGCGATGGTCAGGCTCGGACTAGCGGCGTGTCAACTAGATGCTCGGCGAGGAACCACGCCTGAAGCTCTCCCGTCCTGATGATGTCGGAGACCAGCAAGTCGTTGGTCCCGTCGTCGCCGGCCTGCGCCGTTCTAGCCGCGGCATCGTGCGCGCTGATCAGGATCAGTTCGTGCGCTTCGAGCAGCCGCGACAGCATCGCCGGAACCTCCTCAGCCCCGTTCGGCGGCCGAGGTATCGAGGTGATCTCCGCCACGTGCCGCGGATCGCCGACCGCCACGCCGCCCAGCGTCTGCACTCGCTCAGCGATCATGTCCACCAGTTCGAGCTGTTCAGACGCGTGCTTGTCAAGCAGCAGATGCAACTGGTAGAAGGTGGCCCCGCGCATCAGCCAGTGATGCTTCTTATAGAGGGCATGCAGAATCTGCGTGTCGGCGAGTACCTGGTTGAGACGCTCGCACGAATACATACGCGCGTCGTAAGACAGCCCGAGCGGAAACTGCCTGACGGTCCCGAATTCCTGTACCTGCGTCCCCTGCTGGTGCAGCCAAGGCTGGCTGGAGACCGGCCGCTTCGCGCGGCCGTTGCCGTTCGTAGTTCGCTTAACGGTTGCCGCCGATGTGCGCGTGGACGCAGACGCGGATCTCGCCGATGGCCTGCTAGTGGTGCCGGATGTCCTAGTTGGCAACTGATTCCCCCCCTTGTAGTCGAAGGCAGGCTGGAACTAGCTGCGAGCGACGGTGAAGTAACTCTCGGTGATGGCACTGCCCCCCACGGCTGGGGCCAAACAGCGACAACGCTGGGTTCAGTCGCCTAAGAGGCTCATGTCATTACAGTGCCTTGATAGCGCTGAGCTCGCCGGGGGGTTATGTCAGGAAATATAAGGTTTTGCCTTCTGGGATCTCTCGTGGTGCGCTGTGGTGCGACAGCGACTCCCGCCCAGGTGTCGATGGACGAACTGGCCGAGGCGCCATCTGCCCGCGTGCCCCGCCAGCTACCCGCGGCGGTGTCGAACTTCACCGGCCGGGGCGCGGAGCTGGCCGCGCTGACGAGTATGGCCAGCCAGCCAGCGGGAATCACGCCGACGGTGCGGATCTCCGCCATAGCGGGGAGCCCGGGGGTCGGCAAGACAGCGACTGCGGTTCACTGGGCCGCCATGTCATCCTCGTCCTTCCCTGACGGGCAGCTGTACGTCAACCTGCGCGGCTATGACCCGGGTGAGCCGCTTGCCCCCGCTGACGCGCTAGCCGGGTTCCTGCGTGCACTCGGCCTTGATGGCAAGGACGTTCCCGCCGATCCCGACGAGCGCGCCGCGTGCTTTAGGTCGCTGACGGCCAGCCGGAAGATGCTGGTGCTGCTAGACAACGCGAGATCGGTCGAGCAGGTAAGGCCGTTGCTTCCCGGAGGCCATGATTGCGCCGTCATCGTCACCAGCCGCGACGCACTCGCCGGGCTCGTCGCCGTTGAGCGGGCTTTTCAGCTCCTACCTGAGCGCCGCGGCCTTAAGCTCACGGTCGGCCAGTATCAGCAAGCGACCAGGTACCTGCACCAGGCTCTCGTCCACTTTCGCCAGTCAGGGTGCCGCGCAGAAGAAGCCCATGCGCTGGTCGACCTGTCCACTATCGACCGGGATTCTGGACGGCTCAATCAGGCCAGAGGAAGCCTCGAACAAGCGTTGCGCCTATTCGAAGACGTCGGGGATGACGTGGGGAAGAGCTACGCACTCAACCACCTTGGCGCGCTGTACCTGAAAGAGCACATCCACGAGAGCGCCATTGCCCATTACCGGCAAGCTCTCGCGCTGCACCGCCATAACGCGGACGTGGCCGGCGAAGCCTATTCGCTGCGCAATCTAGGGGAAGCGCGGCTGCTGCAGGGCCGCTTCGCCGATGCGGATCGACTGCTCCGTCAATCGCTGAGCATGTTCAGGAGCCTTGGCGATCGCTACGGAGAAGCGACAGTGCTTGACAAACTTGCCGAGGTTCGGCTCGCTACGGTTACTGCCGCCGCGGATGCTCGGGCTGGATGGCAGCGCCGAGGTGCGTCTCGGCCAGGTTGATCAGGCTCTGGCGCGGCGGGCTGAACACGTCGATCTCCTCGCAGTGGCTGTCAGTAGTCCAGGCGGCATGCGGCACCCACGCCGGAACCACGGCAACGTCGCCCTTACGCATCGTGCGCACGTCCCCATCGAGGTCGAAGACCAGCTCGCCTGCGACGACGATGACGATCTGCTCCTCCTCGTGCGCGTGCCGCGGAGCCACCGCTCCCGGCGCGAAGCTGACAAAATTCGTCAGCGTCCGCTGCCCAAGCACCGGGCGGAATCCGAGGCCAGGCACGAACTCAACCGGCGGCAGCGAGTCGACATTCACATACCGGCCAGGGCCGGCGGGCTCGCCAAGCGACTCGGTGGTGAAGTGACTCTCGGCGTTGCCGAGAGACTCCCCGCCGGCAGCGTCGGGACCAGCGGCGTCAGTCATCTGTTCTCCAATGCGGTCTTGAGCACCTCGCCGATCCGGCGGATGCCCTCGTCGATCAGCTCGTCGTCGACCCTGCTGTAGGAAAGCCTGAGCTGCGCGTGCCCATCGTCGCCCGGGTAGAACGGCCGCCCGGGCACGTACGCCACCTTCCTCGCGTGGGCAGCCGCCGACAAAGCCGCGGTGTCCACGCCGTCTGGTGCGGTCACCCAGTAATAGAAGCCGCCTCGCGGGGTCGTCCACGTCGTGCCATCGGGCATGTGCCTGGCCAGGGCCTGCGCGGTGAGCGCGGCCCGCCGCGCGTAGAGCGCGCGCGAGGCTACGATCTGCTGATCCAGTTGCCCGCTGCGCCCATACTCCTCGAGCATCCGCTGGCCAAGCGCGCCTGAGCACTGGTCTGAGTTCTGCTTCGCGACCACCAGCCTGGCGATGATGTCGGCCGGACCAGCCGCCCAGCCGAGCCGGAACCCAGGGCAGAAGACCTTGGAGAACGTCCCCGCCTGCAACACCACATCGGGAGCCAGCATCCGCAGGCTCGGCGGCGGAGCGTGCTCGAAACTCAGCTCCCGGTATGCCACGTCCTCCAGGATCAGGAAGCCGTATCGCCGGGCAAGCGCGACAAGTTCCTGCCGCCGAGCCAGGTTCATTGACAGCCCGCTCGGGTTCTGGAAATCCGGGATCGTGTAGCAGATCTTCGGCCGCCATCCAGCGGTGAGATGGTCCGCCAGCACGTCGACGCGCAGACCATCGGCGTCGACGGGCACCGCGCGCAGGTCGGCCTCGTAGCCGCGGAACGCCGTGATCGCGCCAAGGTACGTCGGCGCCTCCACGGCAACGAGATCACCAGGATCGATGTACGTCTTAGCAACCAGTTCCATGCAGTCGATGCCGCCGCTGGTGATCATCAGCTCGCCCGCTTGAGGTGCTCGGCCCTCCTGCGACGCCAGCCGCCCGGACAGGTAATCCCGGACTCTGGCGATCCCCTCGGTCGCCGAGTACTGCAGCGCGACACCGGGATCGGAGGTGATCAGACGCGTGGCGATCTCGGCGAGCACGCTCGTCGGGAACGTGGCCGGGTCAGGGAACCCGCCAGAGAAAGTGATCACATCGGTCGCGCCGACCAGGGCGAGAATCGCGGTGAGTTCCCCGCCGCCGCGTGTCTGCGTGCGGCGAGCGATGCGGGTGTCCCAGTTATGCCGTTCAACGGCTGTCGTCGTCACATCATAGCTCGTACCACTAGATAGCTGGACAAGCAACCGCTGCCTGCATCAAGAAGCATGTATCTAACCGGGCCGGCCCGCCCCTTATCAGTCGATCGGCCTTCACGGGAACGCAGCGACTCCGTCACCGAACTCCCGCCAGGCAACTCACGACAAGCAGAAGGCGAAACCGAATGATAACAACCGACAACGCGACCCACTCTCCGTTGTACGACGGAGAGTCCATCGAAGCCGCGCTGGATGCCGTCCAGGAGCATGATGCCAGCATTACCGGGACAGTGTCGTTCTCAACGCACGGCCGTTTCGCGGTCTCCTTCGTCCCTGACCAGTCCGTCGCCGCGGCTGTAGGCCCGATGACCAAAGCCTTCGCCTCGATCACGGAGGTCGATGGCGCGGGCAACCCGATACTCGGCTTGGCCGATACGAAGATCTACAACATCGTCCCAACACCCGGGCGCGTCACGATCAGGGGCGAAGCTATCTGGGACAGCAACATCAACCTGAGGATCAGCCTGGTCCTCTTCTGACGCTCCTTGGCGGTCACGCCGCCTGGCGGGACGGTCGTCCCGACCAAGGTCGCGGAGGTCTGCCCGGTCGGTCATGACCGGGCAGACCTCCGTCCGCTCCTTGACCAGGGCTAGCTTGCCGACTCTGCCCTTGCGGAAACGTGCAGGAAACTTCGGCGGGCCTTGACGAGACGCAACATTGGCGTAAGATCGTAACTAATAGGAAACTTTCCTATTAATTATGGATCGTCCCTCCTCACCTCCGGAGGAAAGCATGAGGCATCCTCGCCCCTTAGCCCACCTGCTCGCCGGTTCGGCAGCCGTGGTACTGGCAGGCGCGTTCGCGCTGACTGCCAGCATCGTCCCGGCTTCGGCCGCGACGAACCTGCTGACGAACCCGGGCTTCGAGACCGGCTCGCTGTCCGGCTGGACTTGCTCGACCCTCGACAGCGTGGTAGCCAGCCCCGTCCATTCCGGATCACACGCCCTGGCGGGCGCCGCCAATAACAGCGATGACGCGCAGTGCACGCAGGCTGTCAGCGTGCAGCCGAATTCGTCATACACGCTGTCCGGCTGGGTGGAAGGCAACTACGTCTTCATCGGCGACACCGGCACTGGCACAACGGATACGGACAACTGGACGCCGTCAGCGACGTCCTGGCAGCAGCTCACGACTACCTTCACCACTGGCGCCTCGACGACCAGCGTCACGGTGTACGTGCACGGATGGTACGCCCAGGGAACCTACTTCGCCGACGACCTGTCGCTGAGCGGCGCGGCCGGCAGCGGCGGAGGCGGCGGCGGGACGGTGCCGGCAGCGCCGACAGGGCTGGCTGCCACCGGGACGACGTCGTCGTCGGTATCGTTGTCGTGGACCGCTCCGTCCGGCACGGTAACCGGCTACAACGTCTATCAGAACGGCACGAAGGCATTGTCAGTGACGGGCACCTCGGCCACCGTGACCGGCCTGGCGGCGTCGACGACGTACAGCTTCGCGGTCACCGCGACCAACAGCGTAGGCGAGTCGGCCAAGTCAGGCTCGGTGTCGGCGACGACCTCGGCCTCGGGCGGTGGCGGCGGTCCGCCGCCGGGCGGCTTCGCGGTCGCACCCTACGTCGACATGACCAACAACCAGGAGCCCATGCTCAACTCGGCTGCCACTCAGGCCGGGCTGAAGGCGTTCACCACGGCATTCGTAATAGGCAGCGGCTGCACGCCGATCTGGGGCGACACCCTTCCCGTGACTAACGACCCCACTGTCTCCGGCGAGATCTCCACGGCCGAGTCCGACGGCGCCCAGCCGATCATCTCGTTCGGCGGCGCCTCCGGCATCGAGCTTGCCCAGTCGTGCACGAACCTGAGCCAGCTGACCGCGGCCTATCAGTCGGTCATCAACACGCTGCACGTCACGCACATCGACTTCGACATCGAGGGCGCGGCCATCGCCGACACGACGGACAACGCCACCCGGTTCCAGGCCATCAAGGCGCTCGAGGCGGCCAACCCGAGCCTCGTCGTCTCTGTCACCATCCCGGTACTGCCGACCGGGCCGGTCAGCAGCGGGGACGCGTTCCTGCAGCAGGCACAGTCCATCGGTGCCCGGATCGACATCATCAACATCATGACCATGGATTACGGCAGCAGCTTCGATACGTCGGGGGCGGACATGGGCTCCTACGCGATCGAGGCCGCGCAGGACACCCTGGCCTTCGCGAAGACCGTGTGGCCGTCGACGACCTACGCCAATATCGGGGTGACTCCCATGATCGGGATCAACGACGACTCGGCCGAGGACTTCACCGAGGCCGACGCGCGATCGCTGGTCAGCTTCGCTCAGCAGAACCACCTTGGCCGGCTGTCGTTCTGGTCGGTCGACCGTGACCAGCCCTGCGCCGGCAGCGCCAACTCGCTGTCGCAGTGCTCGGAGATCAGCCAGGCGTCACTCGACTTCACCCGCATCTTCGCCCAGTTCACCGGCTAGTCAACCGTCGTGAAAGGCCACTTATCGCGGGTTGCCGTCCTTCCGATTAACCTTCTGCGGCTTTTGTAACGCCGCTAACCCGTGATAAGTGCCTTTCCGGGTCCATGACGGCGCCAGCCGGCCGATGCCTGTTTAGCCAGGCACTAGTTCATCACGAGAGTACGGCGTCGACCACCTTCTTCGCAGCGCTCGGCTGGGCTGGCCCCTTGGGCGCCCGCTGTCGCGCTTGTTCAAGCATTACCCCCATATCCCGTAGCTTCGTGCGGCTCAGGCCAGCACGGACTTTAGGGAACCGGTTACTTTCTTCGTTGTCCATGTGATGGCTG
>Ga0134126_10008546_pt1 | contig 12877 bp, 14 predicted proteins | sample KB31752_FD_96881 | JGI IMG/M metagenome (GOLD analysis project Ga0134126, IMG submission 96881) | Terrestrial soil microbial communities with excess Nitrogen fertilizer from Kellogg Biological Station, Michigan, USA - KB3-175-2 | ecosystem: Environmental > Terrestrial > Soil > Unclassified ...
GAGCGTTAGAAAAATCTTCCCGCGCGTCAGCAGGCGGAGTGAAACGCTTTCGCCGTACACCGTCGGAACAGTCGAGACGCGGATGTCGATCTCCTCGCCCTTGATGCGGACGTTGATGCGTCCGTCCTGGGGCAGGCGCTTCTCCGCGATGTTCATGCCCGACATCACCTTGATGCGCGAAATGATCGCCGCCTGAAACCGCTTGAGCTGAGGCGGCATCGGCGTCTGGTGGAGAATGCCGTCGATGCGGTACCGGATGCGCAGTTCGTCCTCCGCCGGCTCGAAATGGATGTCCGTGGACCGGTCCTTGTAGGCTTCCCAGATGATCTGATTGACAAATTTGATTACACTGGCTTCCTGGTCGCCCTCGGTGATTTCCTTGTCCTCGGCAACCAGCAGTTCGATCGGCTCGTCCTCCGCCATCTCGTCGAGCGTCTCGGCGCCGACGCCGTAATATTTCTTGAGCGCCTTTTCGATTTCGTTGCGCGGCGCAAGCGCGAACTGCACCGGGCACTGGGCGTCGAACTGCACGGCATTCAACATCGCAGTATCAAATGGATTGCTGACCGCGACCTGCAGCGAGCCGTTTTCGAACTGCGTCGGGAGGGCAAAGTACTGGAACGCGACCTTGGTGGAGATTTTCTGCCGTGTTTCCGGCGGGACCGCGAGCTTCGGCAGGTCCAGGCAGGGCCATCCGAGAGCCTGGCCCAATTGGTGCAAAAACTGTTCCTCGGACATGCCGCTTTCGCGACTGAAAAAGACCAGCAGCGGCTCCTGCGAACCGCTCCCGGCGGCGATCCTCCAGGCCTTGAGCCACTCGTCGAACTTGTCCGGCGAAGCCAGCGCGGCCCGGGCGAAGAGGCTCTTAATGGACGTAAATGGCATCTCTGATCCGTTCTAACAACAGCCTGTTATACAAGCGAAACTAGAGAAAGTTGCGTGACGGGTCAAAGAATTTGAGCGCGCCGCGGGAACGGCACGGGTGGCATCGCGCTTCGCGGACAACCAACGGTCAACGGAGCGGTTTCTTCCAGATGGGAACCACGCGTTTCATTTCATCAATGAGCCACTGACAGGCGGCGAACGCCTCGGCGCGGTGGGGCGCGACCAACTCCACCCAGAGTGACGGCTCGTTCACTTTGACCACGCCAATTCGATGCACGAGCCGGACCGATTCAATCGGCCACCTTCGTTCCATTTCGCCGAACAGCAGGTCGAACTGGTGCTCCACCATGCGTTCGAACGACTCGTATTCGATGGCGCTGATGCGTTTGTCGTCCTCCACACCGCGAACAACCCCCAGAAAGTAAACCACCGCGCCCATGCCGCCCGACATTTCGCGCCTTGCGAGCAGTGCGGATTCGTCGATCGGCTCAGTGGTGATGGTCAAACGTCTTTTCATCTACTCCGCATTCTGTTCCGCGCGCGTGCTTCATCCGCCCTGCACCGGCGGAAAGAGTGAAACTTCGTCGCCTTCCTTCAACAAGTATCCGCGACCCTGATAATCCACGCCAACGGCAATCAGCGTCGAGTTTTGCATGGGACCCAGTTTGGGAAAGCGCCGGATGAGCAGCGTCATCAAATCAGCGATGCTGCTCCCGGGCGGCAACGCCTCGGTCGTTTCGACGCAACCCGTCAACTCTTTGAAATACGAATAAAAATGGACAACAATCCGCACGTCAGCTCCCTTGCCGGTACTGCGGTCGTAACACGCCTACGAAGGACAGGTTCCGGTAGCGCTCCGCAAAATCAAGCCCATACCCGACCACGAACAAATCCGGAATACGGAACCCGACATAATCAACGCGGATTTTCGCGACACGGCGCGCCCTTTTCTCCAGCAACACGCAAACCCTGACGCGACGCGGCTTCAACGCGCGCAGTTTGGTGAGCACGCGTTTGAGGGTTTTGCCGGTGTCGAGAATGTCGTCCACGAGCAGCACATCGCGTCCGCGCACATCGATCCGCAGTTCCTTGGTAAACACCAGTTGGCCCGGGACCGTATTTGCGCCGTAACTGGAAACGCCGATGAAATCGAGGCGGAGAGGCAACGACAGGTGACGGATCAGATCGGCGAGGAAGAGGACTGTGCCGTTGAGCAGTGAAACAATAACGAGGTCGCGCCCGGCAAAATCGGTCTCGAGCCGTCGCGTGAGTTGTCGCACGCGCCGCGCGATCTGTTCCTCGGTGATCAGGACGCGTTCGACTTCTTTGCGCCACTGCCCCGGAGGGGGCTCAAATGTTTTGCGCTTAATCACGGAGGACGGCCCCGCGGTGTGAAACGGGTCGATGCCGATGTTGGACACGTCGGGCACCGCGGGCCCGTGCGTCGGCATGGCCAAAGAAATGCCGGGACTCACTGAAGAATCCGGAGTCTGGAGTATTTCGACTTGTGTTCTCCCGTGCGAAACCGGACACGGAATGCCAGTTTTCCACGCGATTTCTCCGGCCACTGGCGATCGCGCGAGGTGCTCCATTTCGGCGGCCCGGTGCCGGGCGACGAAGTTCAAATGTGCTTCGAGTCGTGCTCATCCTTTGTGATGTAACCGCTCTCCTGCCGCTTGAAGTTTACTTCGTTCTTTTTCAAGTAGGCGTTGAAGACATCGTCGGCGCTCATGCCCAGCACTTGCGCGAGGCTGATGAGAAAGTGAAACAGGTCCACGACCTCGACGCGCGCGTTTTGCGCGTCGAACTTCTGGTATTTGGCCCACCATTTCCACGGAACACTGTCGGTCAGCTCGGCGATTTCCTGTGTCAGGGCGCGGCAATAGTTGAGTATCCATTTGGTCTTGTCTTCGTCGCTCATACCATCGGTTTTGACTCCGATGCGCTCATTCAACATTTTCTGCATCCGGAACAATTCGCGAAGTTGGTCGGGCGTTTCCATGCGTCAACGATTTCGGGACTCATGCACGGAAGCAAGCCAGAAAGTTGGCTGCTCCCACCCGCGTTGCGTCACCGGAGACTGCGACGTGCGAAGGGTGAGGGATGGTCCGGCAACTTTGACCTTTGAACTTTGCGGTTTGAAGCCTATAAAAACTGAATGTTGCCGATCCTGCTGGAACACGGCGGACCCATGACCTGGCTGTTACTGGTGATGAGCGCCGTCGTCATCGTCGTATTTGTCGAGCGCCTCCTGCATTATCACCGGGCGCAAATCAATTCGTCGGAATTTCTCAACGGTGTACGAAACGTATTGAAGCGGGAGAACGTCGTGGAGGCGCTTTCGATATGCGACGCCACGCCCGGGCCGGTTGCTCGACTTGTGAAAACAGCGATCCTGAATCGCGACCGTGGCCGGGAAGGAGTCCGCGACGCGCTGGAAGAGGCGGGACTGCTCGAAGTTCCCCGGTTGGAAGACAAATTGAATTTGCTCGCCACGATTGCACAGATCGCGCCGCTGATGGGGTTGTTGGGAACGGTCATGGGGTTCATGGAGATGTTCCGCCGTCTGCAGGAAGCCGGGACCTTCGCCACGCCCAACGATCTGGCGGGCGGAATCTGGGGGGCGCTGATTTGTATGGCGGCGGGACTGGCGGTGGCGATTCCCACCTACGCCGGCTACAACTACCTCGTCAACCGCGTTAACAGCATCGTCCTCGACATGGAAAAGGCTTCGACGGAGATTTTGAACATTGTAACGGGCGGGATGAATCAAAATGGACAATGAAATACCCGCGCAACGTCAGGATTTTTCGCGGACAACTTGACGCCTCGCCGTTTGTCGGCGTGCTGTTCCTGGTTGCGATTTTTTTGTTGCTCAATTCTTCGCTCGTCTTCCTGCCCGGGATTGCCGTCCGACTTCCGGAGGCGGCCGATCAGCCGGGCGTAACCGGTCCGATAGTCACAGTCGCCGTGGATACGAGCCGACGCCTCTATTACCGCAACCAGATCATCAAAGAAGCTGATTTGCAGATCCAACTGCGCAAGGTTGCAACCGAGACTAAAACGCCGCTGACCCTTGTTCTGATGGCGGACAAGTCTGTCCCTTACGAAACGATCGTTCATCTGGCGAAACTGGCGCGCGAAGCCGGGCTGAAGGATGCCATTTTTGCGACGAGTCCGCCGGTCATGCCAGTGCGGACGAATTCCGTTCGATGAACGCGGCCACGCCAGAACCGGCGGTGTGGTCGCGCGGACGCGTATGGAGCGCGGTTTTCCTCGTCATCGTCACGCAGTTGGCCGTAATCTTTTGGTCGTCTGAACGGAGCACCGTGGCGACGCGCCAACCGGGAACAACCACTGCTTTCAGCCTTGTTGCGGACGCACCCGCCGGGACTCCGTTGGCCGAACTGCTCGACCTGGACGATCCAACCTTGTTTGCTCTGCCTCACGCACGCGGTTTTTCGGGCGGCGCATGGATGAAGGTGCCGACCTTTCGACATCGTTCAGAAGATTGGACGGAGCCGGCCCGTTTTTTCGCTTTGCCGGTGGACGAGTTGGGGACTGCCTTCGCCGAATTTGTCGATACCAACGTCGTCAGCGCGACTGTCCTCTCGGAAAAGCCGGCGCCGCGGCTCAGCGAAGTGATGGCGTCCCCGACGCCGTTGCCCGCCAGGTCCGCAATTCGGCTCGCAGACGGCCTCGCCGGACGCGCCATCACCAGTGCGCCGGATGTGCCGGTGATCCGGCACACCGACATTCTGGCGGCCACGGTAGTTGAGGTGAGCGTGAAACCGTCGGGCTTCGTGTTTTCGGCCACGGTTTTCAGCAGCAGCGGTTCTAAAATGGCGGATCAAACGGCCCTCGATCTGGCAAGGGCCATCCGCTTCAAACCAATCGCGAAAACTGACACGGTTTTATCCGGTGCTCCGGTCACGCTCAACTGGGGCAAAATAGTTTTCCAGTGGCTCACGTCGGAAATGCCAGCCACGAACAATCCGGTCGCCGGCGCCGCTCCATGACACCCGACAAACAGTTGTTCCTTTACGTGCTGCTGCTGCTCGGAGCCCTGGGCGCTGTGGCCGTGTATTACGAGTTTCGCCGCAGACGTTTTGAACCTACCTCCAGCGAGGACAAAATATTTCGATGCGAAAAGTGCGCTTTCGTTTATACGGATGATGCCGATGTGGACCGATCGCGGTGTCCGCAATGTGGAACGGTGAACAAGATGTTCAAGTTCTGAATCAGGAAGGAAGCGATGCAGTCGCGAAGCGGGGAATTTTCGAGACGCGCCCGTTCCGAATCCCATCGCCGAAGGCCCGATCACCGTCTTCAATTCCCGGTCTTGACCTCGACGACGTCGTGCGGCGCGGCCTCGCGCATCCCGGCGGGACTGACCCGGATATAGCGGGCTTTCTCCCGAAGCTGGCTGAGATTGGCCGCGCCGAGGTAGCCCATGCCGGACTGGATTCCGCCGATCAACTGGGTGAGGACCAGGTCAAGCGAGGGGGAAACCTCCTTGAGCGCCTCCACACCTTCGGGCGCGACCTTTTGCGTACTGTTGGTCGAATGACCGTAACGCGCGGCCGACCCGCTTTTCATGGCTGCAAAGCTTCCCATGCCGCGATATTGCTTGTACAACTTGCCGCCGATCTCCATCATCTGTCCCGGCGCTTCCGGGCAGCCCGCGAACAGGCCGCCGCAGATCACTGCGTGGGCGAGCGTCAAGGCCTTGACAATGTCTCCAGACTTCGTGATGCCGCCATCCGCGATGACACTCACGCCTTTTTCCCGCGCGGCGCACGAACAGGTGTAAACGGCGGTGAGTTGCGGAATGCCAACACCCGCGACGATACGAGTGGTGCAGATTGATCCCGGTCCCTGACCGACTTTGATCGCGTTCGCGCCGCAATCGGCGAGGTATCCGGCCCCGGCCGCGCTCGAAACGTTGCCTGCGATGATCGGCAGACGTGGAAACGCGTCCCGGAGCATCCTGACTGTTTCGCCCACCCCCTTGCTGAATCCGTGCGCGGTCGAAACGGCCACGACATCCACGCCGCGTTCGACCAGCGCGCCGACGTGGTTCAGAATTCGTTCGCGATCAAGATCGCCAAACGCATTGCGCGTGGCGGACAGCGCGGCCCCGCAAATAAGGCGGAAACTTGAATCGCGTGCCGGCTTGAACTGTGCGTTGCGCTCCTGGGTGATGCGTTCCACGTCGCTCATCGTGAACAATCCGCGCAAGCGGTCCTCTTCATCCACCACCAGCAACTTGTGAATCCCCGGATGGTCCGTGAAAAACTTGTCTGCTCGGGCAATCGGGTTGGTGCCCAGTTCCTGTTTCTTGATCGTGTGAACCTGACTGCGCGGCGTGAGGGCCTCGGACACTTTTCGTTTGGCATAGCGCGGTTTGACGACGTGGCCGGACAACAGGCCAACCAATCGTCCGTCGGTGTCCACGACCGGGAACGTGCCGAAGGCGAACTTGCGCTTTTCAATCATTTCCAGCACTTCGCCGATGAGCAGTTCAGGCGCAACTTTGATCGGGTCCTGGATCAGGCCATGCACGTGGTTTTTCACCCGGCTCAACTCGGAAAGTTGTTGCTTCTCCGGCATGTTGTAGTGGATGAGACCCAGTCCGCCATTTAAGGCCATTGCGATGGCCATGCGCGCCTCGGTGACCGTGTCCATGTCAGCCGAGATGACGGGAATGTTAAGATCCAGTCCTTCGGCCAGCCGGGTGTCGAGTTGGGTGTCCCGGGGGAGAATCTCGGAATAAAGCGTCGCCAGCGTGACGTCGTCGTAGGTGAGGGCCAGGTTGCGGTGAGCGGCGAAAAAAGAGTCCGCCGGCTGATAGAACTCGGCGTCAACACGGTTGGTCTCTTGCTTGACTGCCATGTCAGATAATGTCGGCCTCCGATTACTGAGGCAAGCGGAATCCCGCGCAACCGGAAGACAGCCCGCGCGAGCGAAAGAAATTCATCGCGTCAACCAGAGAAGGCGCTTCGGTGCGCTTAAATCTTCGCGACTTTTCCCAGAAGGGCGGTCGTTGATTTGCCGGGCACGAAACCGACGGTGACGATTTTTCCGCCAAAGCCCGCGACGACGTCGCGTTCCTCCTTGGGTAACTCCTCGACGGTGAAATCACCGCCTTTGACGTACACTTCCGGCCGCGCCAGCGAAAGGAAACGAGTCGCGCGGGTTTCGGGGAAGATGCACACGGCATCCACGGCCTGTAACGCCGCCAGCACGGCCGCCCTGTCGTCTTCAGTGTTCACGGGACGTCCTTCGCCCTTGAGCTGGCGCACAGAGGCATCACCGTTCACGCCCACCAACAAAGCGCTGCCGTGTTCACGCGCGGCCTCGAGATAGGTCACATGACCGGCGTGGAGAATATCGAAGCAGCCGTTCGTGGCCACCAGCGTTTTCCCGCTGGCGCGGAGCGCATTTCTCCAGGCCGGGAGGGCGTCGAGCGAAAGGATTTTTTTCCTGAAACTCGTGGCCGCATGGTGCGCGACGCCGTCCCGGCTTGGCAACGAACAAATCGCGCGTCCACTCCGCCGTGAGGATCCAGCGCGTTGCCGAAATCCTGTCGCGCCATTCGGTGCCTCGCTGTGGGAGAGCGGGCTTGTTTTTTGGCAGTCCTCACATAGACTGAGCGTATGAAGAAAGATGTTGTGCCTGTAGAAATCAGGGGGATTCTCCCGACGGCCAGCAGCTGCGCGATTTTTGTCGGCAATGACGAGAAGGTCTTTGTCATCCAGGTCGAACCGACAATGGGCCGGACGATCAGTGATTTCCTGCGCAACACGCCCAAGGAACGGCCGCTGACCCATGATCTGATCGCCAGCATCTTTTCCGGGTTCAACATCACGGCCGAACGCGTCATCATCACCGAGTTGAAGAATTCGACCTACTTTGCCCGGTTGATTTTGCAACAACAGAACGAGTTGGGCCGCAAAATAGTTGAAATTGACGCGCGACCCAGTGATTGCATTGCTTTGGCCACCGCCCTCAAAAAGCCCATCTACGTTTCCTCTTCCCTGTTCGAGCAGGTCGAAGACATGTCCGCGCTGCTGGAAAGCATCAACGAAGGCGGCGGTGAGGCCGAGGCTTGATGCCTGCCGCGGCCGTCAGACCGTCTGAGGCGGTGGCCCTTGTGTGGGGCGATGACGAGTTCTCCATCAAACAGAGAGCCGGGGAAATCTACCAGCAATGGTGCGCCGAACTGGGCGGCACTGATCACGAAATCATCGACGCTGCCGTGAGCAACAGCGCGGAAGCGCTGAAATCACTCGGCAAACTGCGCGAGGCCTTGCAGACCCTGCCGTTTTTCGGCACTGGCAAGGCGATCTGGTTCCGGAACTGCAATTTCCTCGGTGACGAACGCACGGCAGGCGCGCAGGCCGTCACGGAATCGCTCGCGGAACTCGCGGGGGAACTGAAGGAATTTCCGTGGGGCAACGTGCGTCTCCTTGTGAGCGCGGCCAGAGTGGACAAGCGCAAGACGTTTTTTAAGGCCCTGGAAAAGATCGGATCTGTCGAGAACCACGCCGGCTTGTCGGTCGAGGACCGTGATTGGGCCGCCCAAGCGGAGGCCCTCGCGCGGCGCCAGCTCAAGGCGTTGGGCAGGGGGATTTCTGATGAAGCGCTGTCAGAATTGGTCGTAAACGTCGGTCCGAACGTCCGCCAGCTGAGCAACGAGGTTGAAAAACTGGCGACGTTTGTCGGCGCACGCACGGACATCAAGGCGGGCGACGTTGCCGCCGTGGTGACACGCAACAAACAGGCGCGCGCGTTCGCCCTGGGCGACGCCCTCGGCGACCGTGATCTGCCGCGATTGCTGCGCTGCCTTGACGAGGAACTTTGGGAAATGAAGTTTGACCGACAGAAGTCGGAAATAGGACTGCTTTATGGTCTCATCACCAAAGTGCGCGCGATGATTTTTTTGAAAGAGATGTTGCGGGAAGGCTGGCTGAAGCCAGACACGGACTTCAACCGTTTCAAAGCCCGCCTGGAGCGCGTTCCGCGGGAAGAACTGCCGGAGGACAAGCGGTTCAACCCTCTGGCGATGAATCCTTATGTCTTATTCAAGGCGCTCCCGCAGGCGGGGCGGTATTCTCTGGCGGAGCTCGTGCGCGCGATGGACCTGTTGCTCAAATGCAATCAGCAACTCGTCTTTAGCAGCCAGGATGAAGCGATGGTGTTGCAGCGCACACTCGTGCAGATCGTAGCCGGCGGTGGCGAACCATCAGGCCGGCGCGCCGCTTGACCGTGGCTCGCACCGGAGCGTAAGTTCAGTCTGAATGAATCAGTTTATGGGCGCGGCATCCCCAATCTTGCAGGTGGCAGTGGCAGAGCAGGTGGCGCTCGTGAAAATCTCGGGGCGGGCCAGTTTTAATTGCAGTGTCGATTTCAAGACCCTCGTCTATGAATTGCGCGACCGCGGCTGCCGCAAGTTCGTGCTGGACCTTGGCGAATGCCCGATCATCGACAGCACGTTTCTCGGCATTCTAGCCGGTTTCGGATTGAAACTTTCCGAAACGCCAGGCGAAACGGCGACCGTCACCCTGCTGAACGCCAACTCTCGCATACTGGATCTGTTGGACAATCTTGGCGTGACGCATCTGTTCTGCATCGTGCGGGGCGAAGACCCGCTTTCTGAAAAGTGTCGTGAATTGCAGCGGCATGAAGGAGGTTCGGGGAAAGCGGAGACCACGCGCACCTGTCTCGAAGCTCACGAGACGTTGATGAAGATCAACCCGGCGAACATTCCGAAGTTCAAGGACGTCGCACGGTTCATGGCCGAGGATTTGAAGCGAATCGAAACGCGAGAGAGTTGATTTTCCGGCGTCGCTTTCGTCCTTTTTTCGTCACTTCCACTTGCCCCCGGCCCGTTGAGGACTACACTCGCGGGCCGATGTTGAATCTCGATTCGCTGAATCCGCAGCAACGTCTGGCTGTTGAGACGGTCCGGGGGCCGGTGTTGATCCTCGCCGGCGCTGGCACGGGCAAAACGCGCGTCATCACCTGCCGCATCGCGTACCTGATGGAAAAAGGCGTCTCGCCGGGAAGTATCCTCGCCGTGACATTTACCAACAAGGCGGCCCGCGAAATGAGGGAACGCGTCCACCAACTCGTTCCGCGACGCCGGACCGCGGAAGCCGGATCACGGAGCCACAGCGATGCGCATCCCACACTTTGCACGTTCCACTCCCTGTGCGTCCGTATTCTGCGCCAGCACATTGAAAAACTGGGGTACAAGCGGAACTTTGTCATCTACGACGAGTCCGAGCAGCTTGCCGCGATTAGAAAGATACTCAGCCACATCTCCGCTAAGGGGGAGAAGACCGATCCGGCCGCCATTCTCGGTCTGTTGAGCCGGTACCGGAACGGAGGGTCGAAGACTGCAGCGTTTCACGACGCCAGCGTCTCGGCAATGGCGGAACACGTCCGCTCGCGTTACGAATCGGCGCTGCGCGCCTCCAATGCGGTCGATTTCGACGATCTCATCCTGCTGACGCTGCGATTGTTCAAGGAACATCCCGGCGCGCTTGCCGCCTGCCGGGCCAGATACCGCTACGTGATGGTGGACGAGTATCAGGACACGAATGCCGCGCAGTTCCAACTCGTCCAGGCGCTCACGCAGGAACATCACAATCTGTGCGTGGTGGGCGACGATGACCAGAGCATATATGGCTGGCGCGGCGCGGAGATCGCCAACCTGCTCGACATGGAAAAGCATTTTCCCGGGGTGAAGGTTGTCAAACTGGAACAGAACTATCGCTCGACGACCACGATTCTCACCGCGGCCAACGCGGTGATCAAAAACAACGCGCGTCGCCGTTCCAAACAGCTCTGGTCAGCGAAGGGCCAGGGCGACAGGATAACGTTGCATGCGTTCGCAAGCGAAGAAGAGGAAGCGCGGACCATTGTTGAGGAAATTGAATTCCTTCGGCAGTCACGCCGTGTTCCGTGGCGCGACCAGGCGATTCTGTTCCGGACGAACCAGCAATCGCGCCCTCTGGAAACGGCGCTGCGCCAGGCGGGCGTCCGTTATCACCTTGTTGGAGGACAAAGTTTTTTCGACCGGCGTGAGGTGAAGGACTTTCTCGCTTACCTCAAGGTCCTCCTCAACCCGAATGACGACGTGAGCCTTGTGCGCATCGCCAACGTGCCATCGCGCGGTCTGAGCGATGTGACAATGGAACGATTGCTGGCGGCAAGCCTGGAGCAAAAATGTTCCGCCTTCGCCGCGATGAAGAATCCCACCGTTCAGGCCGGGTTCGCGGCGAGGACGCGCGAGAGCATCGGGTCATTTGTCGGGTTGATCGAACGGACGCGGGCGCGGCTGGCCGGAGAGATGTTTTCACGAGACGCGGGCACGCTGCAAAACTGGGCACGGAACTTCGTGGGAGAAATCGGCTACATGGAGGAACTCCGCCGTTCGGAAAAGGATGCAGAGGCCGCACAAAACAAGGTGCGGAACCTCCAGGACTTGATCGCCTCGATGGACAATGTCGCCGCCGAGGAGGACGCCAGCAACGCGTCCGCTCGCTCGGCAGTGGACAGGCTGCAGGCATTCCTTGAGGAACTCGCGCTGGACAATGATCACGAAGATGAAAAGGAACGCACCGGCGACGCGGTGACGTTGATCACGATGCACAGTTGCAAGGGCCTGGAGTTCCCGCACGTTTACATCGTCGGCCTGGAGGACGGCCTGTTGCCGCATTCGCGTTCGAAGGTTGAAGGCACCCTCGACGAGGAACGCAGGCTGTTTTATGTGGCCCTGACACGCGCGATGCGGACTCTGACTCTGAGCCATTGCGCCGGCCGGAAAAAATACGGCCAGATTATGCCGTGCCATCCCTCCCCCTTTTTGAAGGAACTGCCCGCCGACCTGGTTGAAGATGCCGGCGAGAGGGTCAAGGCTCCGGTGGCCGCCGAGGCCGGAAGGGATTTGTTTGCCGCGATGCGTTCCGCGCTTGGCTAAAGTCGGGAGACATTCAGTGTTTGAGAATACGCGTTTAATTCAGAACGCGTGTTGCCCTCTTGATTGTTTTTGTCGAACAGCAGGAAAACGCGGGTTTCTGGGGAGACGAGCGAGTTATGTCAGAGACTGATTACGACATCATCATTCTGGGTGGTGGACACAACGGTCTCGTTTGCGCCGCCTATCTGGCGCGCGCCGGATTAAAGACACTGGTACTCGAACGGCGCGATGTCCTGGGTGGCGCGTGCGTGACGGAGGAATTGTTTCCCGGTTATCGTTTCTCGGCCTGTTCGTATCTCTGCTATCTGCTTCAGAACAAAGTTATCGAAGACCTGGAGCTGCGGAAACGCGGTTTCGAGGTTTGTCCCATTGATCCCTGGCGGTTCCTGCCATTGCCGGATGGTCGCCGTTTGTTGCTTTGGAATGATGTCGAGCAGACTCAGGAGGAGATCACTCGCTTTTCAAAGCGCGATGCAATGAATTATCCGAAGTGGATCGCGTTTTGGAAACGGGCCGCAGGCATCATTTATCCCTATTTCCTGACGACGCCTCCGACCGTGGCCGAAATTGCCGATCGTTTGAGCGGCACAAACGACGAGGAGTTCTTCGAACGCCTGCTCCTGGCCAGCATGAAGGATTTGGTTTGCGAATACTTCGAATCCGAGCCCGTGCGGGCAGCCTTCATCCACGCGCACGATGTCGGTGATCCGACCGCGCCCGGAAGCGCGTGGGTTTACGCGTACATCAAGTGCACGATCTTCAGCAAACCGGAGAATGTCGGACTGGTAAAGGGTGGCATGGGCGGCATCACGCAGGCGCTTGCCGCAGCAGCCCGCGAGAGTGGTGCGATATTGCAAACAGGCACGCAAGTCGAGCACATCCTCGTGGAAAACGGCAAGGTTATTGGTGTGGCAATGGCGGACGGGACACAAATGCGCTGCCGAATTGTGATCTCGAACGCCGACCCCAAACGTACCTTTCTCAAGCTCATTGACGCGCGAC